>JGI20166J26741_11802140_pt1 | contig 10159 bp, 5 predicted proteins | sample TergutCu122P5_FD_26741 | JGI IMG/M metagenome (IMG submission 26741) | reverse complement strand
CGGTCCCGGATGGTGGTCGGCGGCGCCGGTCCGCGGACCGACCGAGCGGCCAACGGTCGGCCCCGGCGCTGGCGGTCCCGGATGGTGGTCGGCGGCGCCGGCCCGCGGACCGACCGAGCGGCCAACGGTCGGCCCCGGCGAGATCGCCGGCTGCAATCCCGCGGCCACCCCCCGCCCGACGGGAACCTGCGCAGTCGCCGGCGCACGCCCGGCCGGCCCCCGCGTGGCCGCCGACTGGCGACTCGGCGCGCCACTGTCGACCGGCCCCCGCGTGGCCGCCGACTCGGGACGCGGCGTCCGCCCGTCCGGCCCTGGCGTGGTTGCCGCAGGGGAGGCCAGCGGCGCCCGTCGCCCCACCTTCTCGGGCGGACGCCCGGCCGGGGGACGCGCCGCCGGAGTCGTCTGAGCGGGCGGCGCCGCGACCGCGCCAGACCGGCCCCCCGCGTGGTGCGGGCCGGGTGGCGCCGAGGGCGGGACCGCCGAAGTCGCCTGTGTCGACGGCCGCGGCGCGGTGGCCGAGGGCCGAGGTCCGGCCTGCGCCCGTGGGCGCCGGGAGGTCGTCCCAGGCCCGGGCCGCTCGGTCGTCCCGAGAGCCTCCCGGGCCGGGCGCGAGACTGGGCCTGGATCACGCTGCCGGGCGGGGGCGGTGGCCGGCGGGGCCGTCGTCGGGGCGGCCGGGCCGATCCGGCCCGCTTCGGCGGTGGCGAGCGTGGCCGGGTGCGAGGACACGATCTTGAGCGCTTCGATGACACCGGCGACGGTCGGGTTCTTCAACTGCCCGGCCAGTTGGCCGTCCGCCAGGAAGACGATCCGGTGGGCGTAGGCGGCGGCGACGGGGTCGTGGGTCACCATGATGATCGATTGGCCGAATTCCTCGACCGACCGGCGCAGGAACGTCAAGACTTCGGCGGCGGCCGCCGTGTCGAGGTTGCCGGTCGGCTCGTCGGCGAACACGACCGCCGGTTTCGCGATCAGCGCCCGGGCGCAGGCCACGCGCTGCTGCTGCCCGCCGCTGAGCTGGCTCGGGCGGTGGTCGAGCCGATCGCGCAAGCCGAGGACCTCCACGATCGTGTCGCGCCAGGCGCGGTCGATCGGCTTGCCGGCGATGGCCGGCGGCAGATCGATGTTCTCGGCCGCCGTCAGCGTCGGCACGAGGTTGAAGGCCTGGAAGACAAACCCGATCGTGGTCCGGCGCAAGACCGTCAGTTCTTTCTCGCCCAGGCTCGTGATTTCATGGCCGGCGACGACGACCCGGCCGCTCGTGGGACGGTCCAGCCCGGCCAGGCAGTGCATCAGCGTGGACTTGCCGGAGCCCGACGGCCCCATGATGGCAGTGAAGCGTTGGGCCTGGAAGTCGAGGCTGACGCCGCCCAGGGCCCGGATCTCGTCGCCCCCCTGGCCGTACACCTTGACCAGGGAGGTGGAATACACCAGGCCATGTTCGGCGGGGAGGGAATTCATGGACCGGACTCCTCCAAAGTCGAATCGCTGTGCCTGGGAGGCCGGTGTCTTTCCATGTCCCAGCACCAACAGGTCGGGCCGGAGGGATTGACTTCCGGCCTCACGGCTTCCGGGCAGCGGCTGACAGCGCCCTCGAGCCGGTAGCCGCGCTCGGTGAACGTGGTGCGAAGCGTCACGCTGGCGAGGACAGCGTTGCGTTGAACACCAGCCTCCTGGGCTCAGCCCGGCGTTAGCTTAGCGCAGGCACCGCAGCGACTCCGGCGTAGCGCCGCCCCCGCCCCGGCAGTCCCTCAGTCGGCGGTCCAGCCGCCCCAGGACACAGGTGACACCACCTTGGCGAGACCCGTCGGCCGCCGCCACGTCGGGCCAGGCACTAGCATGGTGCGCTTCAGGTTGTGGCTTGGCCGCAACGCCAGACCTCCCGGGAAAGCAGGTTGCCCGATGACCGAGCCCTTCAACCCCAACACCGGCGCGACGCCGAATCCTTCGCTGGCCGGGCCACCAGAACCGGTCCCGCCCGCAGTACCGGGAGGGGCGGCGTCGGAGTCACCCGCCGCCAGCGACCTCAGCCGCCCCGAACCACCCGACACCGCCGCCAGCGACCCCGGCGGCCCTCAACCACCCGACAGCGCCGCCAGCCATCCCTCGGCTGGTGCGGGCGACTGGGCGGGCTGGTCCAACTCGCCGCCCGTGTCCGGTCCTGCCCCCTTCGTGCCGCCGTCCGGCCCGCCCCCCTGGCCCACGAGCGCCCCGGCCGCCCCGCCGCCCGGCCCGCTGCCCACCTTCGGCGGCCCGCCGCCCTTCGGCAGCCCGTCGCCCGGCCCGGCCCCCTTTGCCACCAGCACGCCGCCGCCCGGCCCACCGGGGGCCGCCGCGCCTCCCCCGGGATTCTCGCCGCCCGGCGCCGCCACCCCCGGCTACCCGCCCGGCCCACCGGGGGCCCCGGCAGCTCCCCCAAGTTTCCCGCCGCCCGGCGCCGCCACCCCCGGCTACCCGCCCGGAGGATTTCCCCCGCCCGGAGGATTTCCCCCGCCTGGCTACCAGCCGACCCCGCCGACCGGCCAAGCCAAGTCCTCCACGACCGGGCTCGTCGTCCTCGTGGTCGTCCTCGTACTGGCGGCGGCGGCGGTCACGCTCGTCTACATCGCGACCAGCAAGAACGGCCGATCGACCAGCCTCGACAGCATTGCCGTGGGGGATTGCTTCAACCTGCCGGATTCCGCCGGCAACCCGGCCACGGATGACAACAGCACTGTCAGAAGCGTCAACGTCATCAGCTGCGACTCCCCCCACCATGGCGAGGTTTTCCTGAACAACCCGAGCCAGGGGTTGTCCGACGCTGAGGCCCAGCAGACCGCCCAGGACCTCTGCCCGGCCGCCTTCGGCGACTATGTGGGACGCGCCTACGGCGAGTCGATCTACGACGTGGGTTACATCTGGCCCCAGCCTGGCTCCACCAAGGGCCACTTCACGTGCTACCTCATCAGCGCCGACGGCAGCCCTCTGACCGGATCGGCCAAGGGCACGCGCCAGTAGCGACGACGGGTCCTCGGCCGCGCGCCTGATCGCGCCGTGACCTGTCGTTGGCGGACCGCGCCGGAGCTGACCTTGCTCCGGAAACGGGGTCGGGCCAGCCGGGCCTGCCAGGAGCCTGGGGTTGCCCCTCCCGCCCGGGTATCCTCTATTGCGGTCTCCGCTATCGCGCGTTGCGGCTTAGTTAAGGTTCCTCCTCCGGGGCAAATTCACTCAAGTCGATCACGTATCGTGGCAGCGGCCATCCTGAACTTTCTATCCGTTCCCACATTGAGGAGGTGGCTCATGGCCGCTGTCTTCCGAGATTTCGACTTGCTCGAAGACACGCCCCGAATCGTCACTTTCTACAACCGGTACGGTTTCGGCCTCGCCAACGCCATGGGTTACCCGCTGACCGACGACAGTTTCCGCCAGATGATGGTCGAGAACGACGTGGTGCGCTACCAGGTGGTCGACGACGGCCACTCCATCCTCGGCGTCGGTGGCAGCTTCCACATCGACGCCGCCATGGCCGGCCGGCCGGGCGAGCTGCGGGCCAACCATTTCCTGTTCGAGAACTCCGTCCGCGGCGGCACCGTGGTGGGCCGGATGCTGGAAGAAGGCCTCGACTGGGTCATGGACCACGGCTACCTGATGACGACGCTGCGTGTCCGCCCCCAGAACAAGATCGCCCTGTTCTCCTACTTGCGCGCGGGCTTCCGCGCCGTCGAGCACACGCGCGCCGCCGCCGACGGCTTCGTCGACCTGACCACCCACTTGCCGAGCATCCTGGGCGCCTTCAGGACCGCCACCGAGGACCGGCGCGGCGGCATCGAGATGCCCAAGATGAACTGGATGGTCATGCGGTCGACCGAGATCGGCGAGTCGAAAATGGACGACGGCGTGGAACACCACCCAGACGGTTCCGTCACCGTGTCGATCCACGCCGAACCACGCGGCATGACGGGAGAGGCCAAGGTCGACGCCAAGACGGGCCACCTGTTGATGATGAAGCGCAACGACGAAGACTGGACGGAGCACATCCTCCAAGTCGTCGTCTACGAGGACGAGCCGCCCGCCCTGGGCTTCGAGCTGCCGGCACTGAGGCTGGGCGAGTTCCTGGTCGACCTCGACACCGACGGCGGCCTGCGCGTCCGCCACCCGGACCACCTCGGACCCGTCCTGCTCGACTGCTTCCCGGACGACCGGGGCTGCATCGTGGCCTACCGCCGCCCGCCCCGCCGCAAGGTCGCGACCGAGGTGCTGCCCGACGGCTGGATGACGCGGGACGTCCACGGCGCCGCCCGGCGAATCCGGCTGGTCGGCGATGACACCATTGAGGTCGAGTGCCGCGTCTCCCCGAACGCCCCGGCCACGCCGAATGTCCTGGGGGCGCATCCGTGGGTGGGGCTGAGGACCTGCAACCTGGCGATTTCCACCCCGGGCATCGACACCAAGGGCGACCACGTCCGCACAGGCATCTGGCCGCCCTACCTCCCCGGCTACGAGGCCTGCCTGGACAAAGACTGGGCGGTCAGCCTGAACCGGGCCGTCGAGGAGTGGACCGACCAGGTGTCCGGCTTCGGCGTGGCCATCCAGTGGTTCGACGAGGGCAGGCTGCGGACCGACGGCGAGGCCCGGGCCACCGGGCCGGTCCTGCGCTACCGGATCCACCTGCGCCACGCCCCGACCGTGGCCCCCACCCCGCCGGGCCCCGCGCTGCCCAACGACGGCCCGGCGCCCACGTGGGTCGCCGGGACCTTCAGCAAGAATGTCCGCCTCAAGACCGCCGACGGCCAAGGGGAGATCACGGTCTCGCCGGAGGAAGGCTTAATGAAGTGGCAGGCCTTGGGCAAGCGTCGCCTGGCCGACGCCAGCGCCAGCCAGCCGTTCCACTGCATGAACGAGGTGCCGGCCACCGTCTGGCCCAGCATCGACACCGACCGGACCGACGTCTGCCGGGGCCCCGAATGGGCCGAACGCGACCGCCGCATCCGCTTCGCCGACCCCACGGGCCCGACACCCGGCCCCGATGAGGCCACGTGGGGCCTGATCGCCAACTCCGATCTGACCGAGCTGGAGTTCACGACCCACGTGCCCGGCGAGTACGCCGGCCAGGAGGTCTCGCTCAACTTCAAGGTCCCGGAGTCGGTCTCGAAGGTCGAGTTGGAGGACTCCGAGGGCAACTGGACGAAATACTCGCGGCGCGACACGACGCGGCGGCCGATCGGCCTGTGGTGGTCGTACACCCGGCGGCTGCGCTGCACCCTGCCCGACCGCTCCGTCCTGCTGATCGAGCCGCTGGAGGGGCCCCACGCCGAAATCCTGGTCCGCGGCAGCTACCAGGGCTTCATCTTCGTCATGCAGTCGCGCGTCGAGGAGGGCGGCTCGACGGCCCGCTGGCGCTGGCAGCTGACCGTCTGAACGCCGGGCTGGCCCCGTGACGGGACAGGCGCGAGCGACCCCTCGACCTACCGGCAGGCGGCGCTGCTGCCCCACCCCGGCCTGCGCAGCCTCGACGCCCTCCACATCGCCGCCGCCATCGACCTCAACGCCGACGCCCTCATCACCTACGACGCCCGGATAATCGCCGCCTGCCAGGCCCTCGGCCTGCCCGTCGTCAGTCCCGCGTGAGGCCGCCGTCGTCGCGAACCACGCGACAAGTCAAGCACGCCCGATCATCCGTTCCTCTCAGCCGGAGTCGCCGGTCCAGGGGTTGATCCAGGGCACCCCGGTTCCCTCGAAATCCGGGACGTTCCGCGTTGCCACGATGAGGCCATGGCACAGGGCCGTCGCGGCGATCAGGGCGTCAGCCTTGGGCCGAGGATCCGGGACTTGGAGCCGGGCTTCGATCTCGACGACCTCTCTCGTGATCGGCAAGAGCCTGCCGCCGAACTCCTCCAGCACATTCGTCCGGTACCACCGACGCAGCGCCGCCCCCTGAGCCGGATCCCGGCGCTCGCCGCGAATCACCCCGGCCAGGATCTCGCCCAGCGTGATCACCGAGATGGCCGCGTCCGTGGCGGCCACCGCCTCGATCCAGTCGTGGAATCGTGAATCCCGCCGGTCGGGTTTCTTGCGCGACTCCGAGATGACATTCGTGTCCAACAGGTACAGCATCGCTCTCCCGAAAATGAGAGGGGACCACCCCCTCAGACTCCCCGCCTCGCTTCGCTCGCCGCATTTTCCGCCACGCTGGACGGGAGCGCGGTCCCCTGGGCCGCTCAGCCCACGAGATCCGGCACGCGACCGAGGGTCGAATCACGGGCCAACTCGAGTTCGACATCGTCGTCGGCAACCAGCGCATCGCCGAGAGAGCGAGACGATCGGGCTCCGCGCAGACGGTCGAATTCGGCCAGCGACAGGAGAACCGTGGTGGTGCGGCCGCGGTCAGTGATGAACACCGGTTCCTGCTCGCTCAAGGCCTTGATCCCACTGGGCCTCCGGTTGAACTCCGTGGCCGTCACGACCGGCATGACCACCCTCCTCGCATCTAACTATCTAGTTAGATTATCACGCCACCCGGGGGGCGCCACGTGCCCGGCGAGCGGGGCTCACCTCGTGAGCTGGGCCATCAGGGTCAGGAGCCGGATGACCTGGTGCTCGGCCGCGAAGGTGTCCTGGGGAGTGGTGACGGCCCCGATCTCGTGGCCCAGCCGCGCCACGACGCCGAGGGTCTCCTCCATCGCGACCCAGGGATCCTGGGGCCTGGAGGCAGAGCCGGCGTCGGTCGTGGCCGGGGTCGGAGACCCGAACATGAGGGTCAGAGTGCGGTCGACCTCGGGGACCAGCGCCTGGGCCGCGGCGGCGTTCTGCTCGGCCAACTCGCTGACCTGGATGAAGTCGCGGACCAAAGCCTCGCAGAGCTGGTGGACGGCCGCCTGATCGCTCGCGGCCGGCTCGTCGGCCCCCAATTCTTTGACGAATTGGCTGAGCGCCTCGGTGTGGATTTCCGCCAGGGCCGCCCAGGTACTGGTGTCGCAGCAGGACTGGCGGAAAGCCCGGAGCTGGCCGACCAGGCGGTCGATCAGGACACCCGTCTGGTTCAGGCGCGAGACGAGCGGGGCGGTCGTGCCGGTCGCGTCGTCGGCGGCCCCCAACGAGACCGCCGTCTGGGCGACCGCGCCGGCCGCGCCGAGCAAGTCCCTGATGGCTTCGGCCAGCAGGTGGACCAAGCGGATGACGGCGGCGTAGTGATCGGACCAGCCGTGCAGTTCGGCGGCCAAGGTCTGGCAGCAGGCTTGCATGTCCGCCAGCGACCCCGTGGTCGGCTCGACCTCCCGGGGGGCCCCGGCCTGGGCGGCCCGAGCCCGAGTCTCCGCTATCAGTGCCTGCCACTGAAATTCGGCATAGTCGCCGAAGGGGGTGTCGGCCAGCAGTTTGGCCAATTCGCCCAGGCCGTAGGTGGCCGTGTCACGCCGATTGACGCCCTGTTCCAGAGCCGATCGTTCGAGCGGCCTGACCACCTCGTACAGGCCCAGCACGGGCGTCAACAAGTCCGTGCGGAGAGGCCGGGTGCGCACGGACAGGTAACCGTCGGCGGCCGGCGTGATGGTGGCGAAAACGGTGTAGGTCGAACCGTCGCTGGCCAGGTTGTTGACGTAGGCGCAGAAGGGCCGCCCGGCCGGCAACTCCTCCCACATCAGCTTGAACGCCCCGGCGGGCATGTCGGGGTGGCGGATGATCGAGTGGGGGGCGCCGATGAGGTCGGCGCGGGCAAACCGGGCCATCTTCACGAACACCGAGTTGGCGGCGGTGATGACGCCGCGCCGGTCGGTCATGGAAAAAAACAATTCGCCGGGTGCGACCTCGTGCCGCGCCCCGCTCGCTTGGCGGGTCTCGGCCATGGTCGGCCAGGTCACAGAAGTATCTACGATGACCCCCTCCTCGTCCTCACACCGACGCCGTCGGCCGATCCTCACCGCCGCACGCGTCTCCGCGGTGGATTGGCCAGAAGAGCTACTGCCCCAATTCGCCGAAGTCTACCTGCGCCAACGCCGAGTCACGAGGGGTCGAAAGGGCACAGATCGGGCATTCCCGGCGGAATTGACCGGTGGGGGCGACAACGCCGTGGGGGCGGCCCGGGGACCGGCCCCCACGGCGTTGTGGCCAGGGTCACACGGCGTTGTGGCCAGGGGTCACGCGTTCAGCGCCGCCTGGGCGGCCGCCAACCTGGCCACGGGCACGCGGAACGGCGAGCAGGAGACGTAGTCCAACCCCAGCGAGTAGCAGAACTCGACCGACGACGGGTCGCCGCCGTGCTCGCCGCAAATGCCGAGGTGGAGGTCCGGGCGGGCCTTCCGGCCGGTCTCGACGGCGATCTTCATGAGCTGGCCGACGCCGTCTTGGTCGAGGCGGGCGAACGGGTCGTTCTCGTAGATCTTCTTGTCGTAGTAGGCGTCCAGGAACTTGCCGGCGTCGTCGCGGCTGAAGCCGAAGGTCATCTGGGTCAAGTCGTTGGTGCCGAAGGAGAAGAACTCGGCCTCGGCGGCGATCCGGTCGGCCGTGAGGGCCGCGCGCGGGATCTCGATCATCGTGCCGACGAGGTATTTCAGGTCGACGCCCGAGGCGGCGATGATCTCGTCGGCCGTCGCCGTGATGATGTTCTTGACGTAGGCCAACTCCTTGACCTCGCCCACCAGCGGCACCATGATCTCCGGGACCAGCGCCCACTCGGGGTGCCTCTTGGAGACGTTGATGGCGGCCTCGATGATGGCCCTCGTCTGCATCACGCCGATCTCCGGATAGGTGACGTCGAGGCGGCAGCCCCGGTGCCCCATCATCGGGTTGAACTCGTGGAGCGAGACGATGACGTCCTTCAGCCGCTCGACCGTGATCCCCCTGTCGGCGGCCAATGCCGCGATGTCGTTGGGGTCGGTCGGCAGGAACTCGTGCAGCGGCGGGTCCAGCAGCCGGATGGTCACCGGGTAGCCGCGCATCGCCTCGTAGATGCCCTCGAAGTCGCCCCGCTGCATCGGCAGCAGCTTGGCCAGCGCCGCCTCGCGCTGCTCGACGGTCTCGGAGACGATCATCTCGCGGATGGCGAAAATCCGGTCGGGCTCGAAGAACATGTGCTCGGTGCGGCACAGCCCGATGCCCTCGGCCCCGAACTCGATCGCCTGGGCGGCGTCGTGGGGGGTGTCGGCGTTGGTCCGAACCTTGAGCGTGCGGTATTGGTCGGCCCAGCCCATGACCCGGCCGAAGTAGCCGCTGATCTCGGCGGGCACCGTGGCGATGGCCTGGCCGTAGACGTTGCCGGTCGAGCCGTCGAGAGAGAGCCAGTCGCCCTCGTGATAGGTGTTGCCGCCCAGCGTGAACGACCGACCGTCGGCGCCGAAGACGATCTCGCCCAGCCCGGAGACGCAGCAGGTGCCCATGCCCCGGGCGACGACGGCGGCGTGCGAGGTCATGCCGCCGCGGGCGGTCAGGATGCCCTGGGCGTGGTGCATGCCCTCGATGTCCTCCGGCGTCGTTTCCAGCCGCACGAGGATGACGGCCGCGCCTTTCTTGGTCGTCCACTCGGTGGCGGCCTCGGCGGTGAAGACGACCTGGCCGCAGGCGGCGCCGGGCGAGGCCGGCAGGCCCTTGCCGATCGACTGGGCGGCGGCCAGGGCGGCGGCGTCGAACTGCGGGTGGAGCAGGGCGTCGATCTGCTTGGGGTCGATCGAGGCGACCGCTTCCTTCTCCGTGATCATGCCCTCGTCCACGAGGTCGCAGGCGATCTTGAAGGCCGCGGCCGCCGTCCGCTTGCCGTTGCGGGTCTGGAGCATGAAGAGCTTGCCGTCCTCGATCGTGAACTCCATGTCCTGCATGTTGCGGTAGTGCTTCTCCAGCGCCTCGACGACGTCGACGAACTGCTGGTAGACGGCCGGGTTCTGCTCCTGCAGGTGGGCGATCGGGCTGGGCGTGCGGACGCCGGCCACGACGTCCTCGCCCTGGGCGTTCATCAGGTACTCGCCGTAGAGGCCCTTGTCGCCGGTCGCCGGGTTGCGCGAGAAGGCCACGCCCGTGCCGGAGGTCTCGCCCAGGTTGCCGAAGACCATCGACTGAACGTTGACGGCGGTGCCCCAGTCGCTCGGGATGTCGTTCATCCGCCGGTAGTAAATCGCCCGCGGGTTATCCCACGAGCGGAAGACCGCCTTGATGGCGCCGAAGAGTTGCTCGATCGGGTCGGTCGGGAATTCAC
>JGI20166J26741_11802029_pt1 | contig 10159 bp, 3 predicted proteins | sample TergutCu122P5_FD_26741 | JGI IMG/M metagenome (IMG submission 26741) | reverse complement strand
TGCTAGCTAGCGGTGTCTGGTTTCCGGGCATGCGCACTGTACGAGTATGGCGTCACGGACGGCGTACAGTACGTGGACACCCCAGAAGCCCACACTTTTCTCAGGCCATTATCTCCGTAACCGTTCAACTTTGGATATAAGTGTTTTGGGCTATATCGGTGTAGTTTAACATAAGGAACACTCTCCCGAAGTCTCGCACATTCCTCCTGGGATACCCTGTATAAGTTGGAAACTAAGTAAACGATAAATAAATAAATAACCAATAATTCAAACATACATAATTAATTTTTTGAAAACATGTATTAAAAATATATTTATTACATAATTACATCCGAAGGCTCTGTCGAGTGAGTAACCCTTCTGTTATATATTACGACATTCACAGGTTCAGATCTCGGCTGTTATCATTGAGGATGTTCGAGGTTGTACTTAGTACTAAGGTGAGATTATTCAGCCGGACAGCGCAGCCTCACACGCTGTACACAAATTATTGCAGTCGTTTTGCTTGAAAATTCTGTCACGTCCACTATTTTGCTTCGGCCTTCAAAGCAACACTAGGAGGTTCTCGGATTGAGCAGTAATGAGAAAGTAAAATTTGTTGTTCGAGAACGGCCGCGAACGCAGAAGCCGACTTCTAACGCTACGACGGAATTTTCAAACACGTGTCATTGTGAGATATATGCGTCGATACGTGGGGAGATTGCTTTGAAAAATAATGTTACTTCAGTGGATCAAAGCTGCTCCACAGAACGCTGTAAACTCTTTTAATCTTTATGAAGCAGGAACTTTACTTACTCACATCATTCTTGAAGAGTGAGATGTAAATTCTCGCTGCGGTACGTTTTCATGGTCATGGTGCTCATGAATTGGATGCAGTTTATTTTACAGACATGTTCCAAAGTTTTGGACTAACCTGCTACTTCTATCTTCAGTGGATACAGGCAGCACATTTTTTAAAAATTTGTACCAATAACTACATTTCTTTCTGTGCCGAAACGTCTTACACCCAACTTCAATCATTAGCTAATTTTTGTTCTGAAATAACGGGTAAATGTAGATAATCGAAATTCAAGTTGTTTGAAACTCTAAACAAGTTTACTTAAATAAAAGTTGAATATTTTCTTTGCCATAATTCAGTGGCCCAAATGTCATCGCAAACTCTTATGTTTGATCAGGTCGCATATTGGTGATATTAATGATGATAGAAAGTGATCAAATATAAATTTCGAGTGTCTTTCTAGGTATAATATTTATAGTAATTTTCGTGGGAATTATGAATAATTTCTGAAGTTGTCAGGGTAATGGCCCAGACCACCAAACATGTGGTTCTTTATAAATAAAAGTACGTGGGTAAGATACTGAGTTGAACAGAATGTATTTAATAAGCATTACTTACCACTGTTCGCGGGTCAGTGGAGGCAATAGGAGTTGCTGGATCGTAACTGATGAATTGCCCATCGCCCGATTGCAGTGCCCTTTCCACGTAGTCCGACTGGACGCCCGGAAGAGACCCTACGCTTCCCACATACTTGCGGGCTCCTCTTCCTTTTCCAGTCATTCTGATTTAGTAGAAGATAAAACAGTTGATGACTGTGTTTCATAGTACATGATAGGGGCTCGTGGTCAGTGATGCACTGACATTGTAACAAGGACAATCCATTAAGATGTGAGTATCAGGCAGAGGAATGTTTTGTGAAGGCGACAGATCGATGCAAAAGCAAGGAAGTGACTGCCAAAATGGCTGGAAGGTACCGTGAGTCCACGGCTGGCATAGGTACATGGCTGCTGTACGCCAACAGTGCTAAGTACGAATTTCTGCCTCAATTATATTTGCATTAGTTAAAGCGAAGGCCTTGAAATTTCACACAGCTACCGTACACTACACTACAGTAACATGAGGCGTATTTATTGGAAACTTACTATGCATAGACCAAAAAATTTTGGAAGTATATTTTTCGGAAATAGTTCGTGTGGTGGGATTATCTAAAATCAATAGGGCTTGGGCAGCTGCCCACTTCATGCACTGAGCAGTGCTGTCCTACTATAATATCACCAAAACATCGCTGAGTTTCAGCGTTGAATCAATCAATCAATCAATCAATCAATCAATCAGTTCAGTTCATTGTTTATATGCTGACTCAGCAACTTAGTGACAAATTACAAGCAGCAAGAGCGGAGGTGGTTATGGTGTTGGTGGTGGTAGTAGTAGTAATAGTAGTAGTAGTAGCAGTAGCAGCAGTAGTAGTAATAGAAGTATTAGATCACAGTATAATCTGTGCGACAACTCACCAGGACTTAAAAAAAAACCGAATCTGAAAACCGTGTCATGTAAATGAAAGTGTTTAAGAACAATTCTCTCTTATTGAGGGCGCGGATAAGAGACAATTGTTTAAGAAAAGCTATTGACAAGAGAGCACTTGTAAAATTAAGAAGGAAATGAATGGTTAATATTACAGAAAAAAAGGCGTATATGTTTATTGTGAGGATTTAAAAGAATTTAACCATAATTGCGGTTGTTTTATGGCGGGAGATTACAGGAATAACTTCTTAACTAACTTCTTCTTTGGGTTAGCGACTTAAAATATTTTTGGGAAAGTTGACAGTCACTCTGTCGGTTAAGAAGTTTTCTGTATTTTATGGAACGGAGGTCTCATTACTTTATTCTAAAGATCTGGGAACTGACTCAATCTTGAAACTTCTGAATAATTTCATATCAACAAACCTTGTTTCTTTAAGATCAATTTTAATATTATCCTGTTTTCTATGCTTTGGTCTCCTAGATTGTTCTTTCAGATGTTCTGCTAGAATTTTTGAGAATTTGAGATTCAAAGTATGAAAAACTCCTGGAGAAAAGTACCAGTACATAAATGAAGAACGGTATCCACCATTTCCTGTAGTCTCACATCTCTTCTGGAATTTTTTGTGTCACGATTATTTGAATTTACTTCTTAATGAAACCTGTACTAACTCTTCCACAAATTTCCGTAACTTATTTGAGACTAAACTTAATACGAATTGTCTTATTTCATACGTGTACTGGGAATATTTCAGACGATTTTGATTATACGTACGTTAACATTCTAAATTACAGAAATTAAAAATAGAGAAATAATATTTTGGAAAAAAAAAGATACACTTTTAAAGTTTTATTAACCCTTCTACTCTGGGGAAAACTGTGTGTTCAGAATTAAGATGAAGGATAAAATATTTTGTATTGGCATATGTAAAGGGTAGATATTTTGTATTGGCATATGTAAAGGGTAGGTATCCAAACATTTTCATTAATTTTGGACAGGAAGCTAAATGGATAGCAAATATTACCGTATTACTTGGAGTTTATGACAAGCTATTTCTTATTTCTTTCCTAACTGAAAATTAGGTCTTGTCTTAAATTTTAGCCTTCAAAAGTCTCGAAATTTTCCTCGAAGAACAAGTGGCCTCGCTTAAAGAGAGGTAAATTTAAAACAGTGAAATGTATTTCGTCGCAGAAATTGTCGAAATTCTTAATTCTTTTAAAGCATGCTTACACCATTACATAAACACAATTATCATCCACATTTTTCCTGAAATCTCTTTTTCAAAGTAATACGGTAAATAAACATTTTGAAATAAGTGGACGTGTATTATAAGACTTAATTTTTAGGATAATCCTAATCCATGTTTACGCAATACAGCTCTCGATTAATGTCATAGCAGACCTGTATTTCCAGCAAATGTAGAGGCCTATGATTGAGCACACCAGGATGAAGCTGCCTGTTACCAGCCCCGCGAGACACTCTGCCCCGCAAAGTCCCTCGGTGTTGGCTGCAATAAAAGATACACCAAGAGTCTCTGTCTAGAATGCTGTGAAACTTTTGTTTAAGAGTATTAGAAAAAAAGTCGACAGTAGGGCTGAATTATTAAATGCCCATATAATTGTAGGCTTAGTCTGTATAACAAGTACAAATGTGCGAAAAATTTGTCGACCCTGTTACATGACCTTACAGCAACCTTCGCTGGAGAAAGCCATTACAGATCGTTACAAATTACCAGAAGACAAGTGCCGAAAAGTATTGAGTTTTAAAAAATAATCTGTTAAGCATAAACGTAAAGTAGAAAGGAGCCTACGCATTTTTTACAGAAGGGGATAAGACAAGAGATCTTGTACGCAACGGACAGAATAAAATATTTGGCGAGATGCAGATATTATTACATATTTCCGAAGGAACTTTAAGTAAACTTGAGGACCTTTATTTTTGCACCGTGCATTTTGAAGATTCACTGAACATTACAGACCAACAAATGCACTAATTGTATATCATATATTAGTCTAAAATTATTTACACTAAAACACTTAAACTGCTCCTACATGTTTCGATAACATATCGCATATCATCTTCAGGGAACATTTATTGTTCCTTGCTAAAGTCACGTGTTAAAATTATGAATATTTCATTATTATGACCGATGTGGCAGCATAGTTTACCATAGAGGGTTAAGGTGATATTAGAAGGGCTTGCAGTTTCTGAGAATCTGGATATTCTTCAGTGCAATGAAATGTAAATTACTTATGGACTTTTTTGTCAAAACTTCTTAGTATTTTAAACCTCATTCTACTCTAATTCTACTTTTTACATTGCTCGGATGAAATTCGTAAAAATTATTGTTTGGTCATTCAGCACTTTAATTACCAACTGACGAACACAACGTTAAAAACGTAGAGTTACTAAATTATTTTAAAATAAGTAAAACTGCTCCAGCATGTTTCGGTTTACAAGGAAACCATCATCAGGGAGCTACAAACAGTACTTAGCTAAAAATTACACACTTGGTAAAAGTAAATAAGTAGAGGCTGTACGTGACGTTGTCAGTGTTATGGCTGCATATTGTGACCTGTGAGGCGTGTGCACACACGCCTTACAGGTCACAATATGCAGCCATAACACTGACAACGTCATGTACAGTCTCTACTTATTTACTTTTACCAAGTGTGTAATTTTTAGCTAAGTACTGTTTGTAGCTCCCTGATGATGGTTTCCTTCTAAACCGAAACATGCTGGAGCAGTTTTACTTATTTTAAAATGTTTTAATAACTCTACGTTTTTTAAAGTTGAGTGCGTCAGTTGGTAATTAAAGTGGTGAATATTATTGATGCATGGTGTAACCATGAAGTTTATTGTTTGGTCGTGTTCTAATTCTTCAATTACAATTTGACCGTTATGAACCAGTTTGACGCTGAAAGAAGTACTCTTACACTAGCGCCACGCAACTCAGTGCTGCTTATACAGCAGTCTGTCAAGATATTAGTCAGTTATTTTTCCGTGTTGGTACAGACACAGGTGGTTGATGTACAGTGATATTCAAGCGAGAGACGAACGCGCTTATTATGCAAAGAAAATATGTAAAATATAAAGAACCACAGTGTTTAATATTAAAAACTTAAGTACTTTAAACCAATGTGGTTAGTTAGAAATAAAGATATTGTAAGTTATGTTAAACACAGAGTGACAGGTAACGCAGTCATTCAACTGACTCATGGTTTCTCCTTTCCAGACCCACGTTGGAGTCGCGCGTGCGGTGTGGTTTGTATGAGACAGTAAATATCTTTGAGTGGAGGAAATTGTTATGCCGTGTGTTATTAGATGTACACTAGTGGAATTGACCTGAGTGATTGTGAAGATGAAAATACGTTAAAATAAAACTTTGACGGTTAGCTGAACAACTTAAGATTCGTTGTACATGGATTTTTGCTTAGAGTTCTATTGGTCAAAATATTCGTCGTGTGATAATGGACGTTTAACGGACTTGTTAAGCACTGTATTTTGTGGAATCACACAGTTTTTTACGGACTGTAAAGGATTATACTACACTTTTACACATGAAATATTACGTTTAAGTTTAAGGTTAAGTTTCTATAAGGCATTTTCTGACTTTTGTGGGTTAGAAAGCTGGCCTGGTCTTCCGAGTGAATTTCAGTGGCAGTAAAACTATACACCTATGTTCACAACATGGAAAAAATATGGCGTGACGAGAGGCGCAAGACACACAACCGGATCACGTGACTTATTCAGCGTAGGAAGGTAAGTAGGATTGCGAATTCTACTGACAGTTTTAAGTTTTAGCGTCCTGAGAAATTCAGTTTAATTTACCGAATATAACGTATAAGTTGTACTTTAGCTGTTTACATTTGAAATGGAGGACTGATATTTGTGGTCTTTAAGAAGCATCTCAAAAAATTGTGCCTTGAAGTTCTGTTTAGCAGTGTCGGATATTTCTGCCTATTGTAGAATCGTAGCACGCTGATGGACGGTGTCTGACGTAACTATCATTTTGTCGTATATGATATTTGATGTATTTTTTGCGTCTTAATAACTAGTCATAAATAATTGTAGGATTATTATCCACAAGCATAATTTTATTTGTTTCTATTTCTTTTTACTTCCTTGTCATCAAATGAGCATTTTGTAAAAATGGACGCGGTATAGCGCCTACAGACCGTTACACAATAATCTTATGGGTAAATTGCGACGTTTCGCCATTTACGGTTTATTTTAAAATAATCGGCGTATGCAGTTTATTGCGTTACGGTATTTATTGTTCAGATTTTCAGAATTCTGCCTATAGTAGGAGGTCAGAGTAGTGCCTGAAGGTGGGCGTTGTTCATCGTATCAAACTAAAAACCACAAAGTTTCGGAGGCATAATCTGCCTCCTTTTACATGTGGGGCGTCAATTTAAAAGTTTTCGCCTTCCTATTCCACATGAAGAACGGGGCAGATGCTACTTTCGAAAGATTGCTGGCCTTTTTACTCTGTTAGGTTGGAAAATGCTCAACATTTCAAGCACGAATAAGTAATTAGAACGTAGACTTAATTTTATTTCGGATAAAAGACCAAATTTGGTTTCGGTTTTTAAGAGTATTTCAAGTTTATTGATCCAATTTTCATTCAGCCCGGCTGCAGTTTCTCATAGCCCACATGAAATGTATCAACTTTATATTTTTAACCAGTAAGTACAGTACATTCCTAAAGTCGCTTTACGGATTAGAAAATTTTAATAGCACTTTGTTACGGAAGGTAATCCGAGTTACAACCAGAATAAATCAGTTAAAACCTGTTTCTGTAAACTTCCTTTGTTTCACACATTTCAGCAGCATGTCCCTGAATTTTATTGTTGTGAATGTGTAGTGTTATGTTTCAATAATGAATGGTAACGACAGCAGAGCTTCGCCATTTTTAATCCCGTAGCTCCACGTCGCCAAATTAGTATCGAAAAAAAAATAGTGACTTTCGAAGAACTATTCTAACACAGAACACTTTAAACAAATTTATTATAATTTTTTCGGTTAAGCGACTTTCGGAACAATCTGTATAACGCAGCGACTAGTTTTACTGCAAAGCAGTGTGATTACCTTTTTGTTTGGAATATTAATATATTGCAGCAATTCGGGCTTCAGATTTTCTTTACCTCTTTCGAGAAAAACTTGTGATTTAGGATTCGTACTACCACATGCGTAACTTGGGGAATCAAGGGGGCAAATACCAAACAACGTTTTTTTAACGACTAATAATTTACTGTTGCTTACTAAGTTGAAGAAAGACAAATAAGAAAAATAGAAATATTTTTTAAATTATTATTTGGGTGGCGTACAAACAGAAAAAGAAAAAGAAAACTTTACAGGAAGCAAAATGGACTCATGTGAATACCTAATGCCCATTGTCAACTTTCCTCCACCCCCACAGGGTTATTAGCCAAGTTACCCCTATATGTACTACCACGTGACATCCGACCTGTACTTTCCAAAACGCAGATAACTATATCTGGCGCACCCGATCTTGTCGAATATCGTTATTCTCATTAGCTTTAACTAAACCTTACAAGAAACTGAATAGGTTTTGAAGAGAACTGTTTTGTTGTTTTCGGGAGAAAAACTACAATACCGATAACGTTGGCGTAGTAGTAAAGTAAAGAAATTGTATTTCAGAGGTAATATTTTAAGTGTTGCTATTTAACGACTCTCTCAGTCGCTAATATTGTATATTGTCAGTGATTAACTATTAAATGAACGAGTCTAGAGAATTTGCTTGGAACTATAAGAATAGTGAAAAACCACAGTGCTAGGGAAAAAACGCCCCCAGTACCAATTTGTCCACCAAAAATATTATGTAGATTGCCTTGGGATTAAACCTGCGCCTCGGCTGTGAAAGGCTGGAAAATACCTGCTTGCGCCATGGCACCACCAACGTACATTTCCTAATACCCACCCCGTTATCTGTTAGCCTAACTGACAATTTTCGTTTTTCCGTCACTCTTTCCAGATGACGCCGGAAAAGGCATGCTGTAGACCGCAGTACTCCATTTCAAAATACCACTTTAAATACTATTCATTACCATCTGCTCCTCTACCGACGTCCTGTACTCCCCCCCCCCCCCAAAAAAAAGAGAAAACCACTATGACGCCCTCGAGAGAATAGATATCTTACCCCTCTCTGCGCTCACATTTGGATCTGTCGGAAGTTGGGTAAACTGGGTGGTTGTGATGTTACTGTATGATGGAAGTGTGGTCGGTTCGCTGTTGTCAGTAGTTTTCTTCGTCACCCCTCTTGGAGCAACGCAAGCACACTTGTTATGCGGATCGCAGGTGCAGATGGTTTTAGGGCTTGCACTAGCAATTCCACGGTTGTTATTGGTTCCTTCATTCATGTGTCCGGCCCCGGTCACCATATCTGAAAGGAACTCGCTGATCTGTAGCAGCAGCAATGTGCAATACAGGCTTCTGTTCACTTACAAAGGTTAAAGTTTCTTCTTTTATTTCCAGGAGAGTCAGTAATATAAAACTTGTAATGAAAAGCACAAAGTGTTAATAATTTGTAGGCCTGTTTAATTGAATGCGGAATGCTACTAAGCATTATTTTGTTGTTTTCATGGACAAAACATATTACTTACGTCCTTAAGCGGGTGGTAGCTTTGTGCATAACAGCGTGTGCCATCTAAAGTAAGTTGTAACTAAATTCGCGGTTGTAACTTAAGGGAGGTTTCAGAAATAGGAAGTAATGTGCAGCGGTAGGAATGGGGCAAAGGGAAAACATAAATGGGGTGCGGGATGAAAATCAAAATAAACTATTCCTCCTTAAACTTGGAGTGCTTCTCACGATACAATTTTCAAATAATTTATAATCGGGGGGGGGGGGAATTTAAATTCATATTGACTTTCCTGAAAACCTTCGCTATTCCACAGAATGAAATGACAAATTTCTGGTAGACTTTTTCGAATGACCTGCCTAAGTGGATTGTTACAGAGAAATGTGTCAGAATTTCTCGACTGAATATCTAGTGTCTAATGTGAAACCCCATATATCATACACGAATGAAATTTTTACCTAGTGTGTGTCCTTTTGGAATTTAAGTCACATCCGCGGTCGCCATTGTTTAAGATATTTGGAGGTTAAAATAATTGCTATTGAATAGTGTATTTAATACCAGCTAAAGTTGTTTGCAAGTTGATTTTATAATTTTCTTCACCACGTGTCTGAAGAAATGCTGTGTTGATGAACTGATTTCGTTTAATTTCAATTCAGCGAGAAATTACTTGTGTATGTCGTTTGTGACACGCGCCTTTTTGTTGTACGCTGTTTACGTTTTCCATTTGATTGCAGTTTCATTGTAATTTTGTGTCGTAATTTCCAGCGCCCTTACCTTCTTCCACATTTTTAACGGAACAGGGAAAAGGTTTCTCTCGTTATTCACGGCTGTAAACATGTATGTTAATAGGGTAGCACAATACTGATGTGAGCAGATCTTACCCGTGCAGTCCTGTGGACAGATGTGTACGTGAAGTTCCTCTAGAGGGTCACACAGAAAATCTGGGCACGTCCCATTATCAGAAGTGCAAGTAGCGTAGTCCTTTATGAGGCTGCCGTGAAGTGCAGGCTTTCTGCTGCCCCTCCACACACAGCCTCTGCTTCCAGTTTCAGATTTTCTGAAAGTATATGTTAGAAAGCATTACGATTCGACGACATGACGTTACGACAAATTTCAAAATCATATGCGCGACTGCAGGCTTTCGCCGCGATGTAGACTACATATACTGTCTTCTGGAATTTTATGCAGCGTCGAGTGGTAATTCCTTACCGACGTTTCGGGATAAACTATCGGTATCATCGTCAAGAGTCAATAAATCCA
>JGI20166J26741_11801918_pt1 | contig 10159 bp, 4 predicted proteins | sample TergutCu122P5_FD_26741 | JGI IMG/M metagenome (IMG submission 26741) | reverse complement strand
AGATAAGCTCCTGGAATGGCCCGACCGTTCATGTTTGCTGCTTTATGTTAGCGTGCGCATCCACTAAAACATTCGTTAGCCGAATCCATATTCGTTAGCCAAGTCCAAAAAACAGAGAAAAAAATCTTCATTAGCCAAAAAATTCGTTCACAGGGTCACTCATTAGCCAAGGTATCACTGTATTCATTTTGTGCTATTCATAACAGTCAACAGGAAACAGAATGTTGAAAGGAGACTGTACAAAAGGATGACTCTGCCATGTAACGAACATATAATGAATTTATGGGCAACAGAATTTGGGACTGTACGTACAGAATAAAAATTTAGGTATGATAAATATCACCATTTTGTCAGGAAAAGGAGGATAGTGTGAGGGTGCAGACTGGATTTTACTGGCTCAGGACATGACCCATTGAGAGGAAATTGTGAATACAATAATGAAACTCAAGTAATCACTCCACAGAAGCATGTCTAACAATGTAAAAAAAATTTAAAACAGCATTACCTGCAACCTTGCTCGTATAATGTCCAGGGGATTCGTAATTAATGTTGTTGTGAACCCTCCAAGGGTACCAGCTGTGCATTGTATGAATAAATGTGACACCCAAGTAGGCAGTAATGCATGCAAGTGATCTGAAAAGTACAATGTACAAAAAACTTTACTACAGGTTTACAGTGTACATGAAGTTCTGCTGAAATACAAACCACAATATTTGAGAGTCAATTTAACCTGTATGTAAAAAAATTATTTCTTATACAGCAGATAATGGTGCAGTATTACAACAGACTAAACGTACTTCCCACATAAATGTTGTGGATTTCCCTTGACAACCTACATCCCTTCCCTCACCTTGGAATTTTAGTTGTTCTTGTGTTACATTCTGTTTTGGCTTAAAGTAATTGCTATTCTACAAGAGGAGAATTTGGTAGCATGAATATATTACATGTTGTTTACAAGTTCGTACTGTACCAGGAACGCTTGGTGATACACGACATGTACGTTTCTGTTCCGTATGTCACACAAAGTTTATCTTTCTGGACCTTACCTTCTCCTAAATTTGACACATTTAGTATTTACCTTGATACAGATCATAAAAAGCCCACCACAGAGCAGAGTTTGGAACATAGGTACATAAAGAAGCAACATAGCCCCTGTAGAAACCTCTCAAACCATCTCGTATGTATATCTGTCGCGTAATGTCTGTAGTCATTTGCAGACGTGAACGAGATGGATCAAGTGATATGCCCAGTGGATTCAACATCATCTGAAAAAAAAAAAAAAATTACACAAGCTTGAAAAATAAAGACAAATGTATCAGGTGTGTAAAACTGAAACCCATTTACAGTGCTACTGTGGTAATGTATGGTGCAGTTCACAGCTCCGTAGCAAGATGAACAACATGCATGAAGGCTGACAACGGCCTGAAATTAGCATCTTGCAATCTCTTCCATTCCAACAAGGACAGAAATTTGGAAAATATCCATAAAACAAGACACAAAACACATTCAAGAAATCCACACTATGTCCCGTCTACCACATTAGGATGCTACAAAAATCCAAGTGTTTTATAACTAACTTAACTGACATTTTAACTAACACTGTATTTACACCAATGCAAGATGAGGTTTCTTAATTAAATTTAGTGCTTAAATACGCAAGGTTGTTTGAAATTCACATATGAAGCACCGAACCAAACCACATCAAACCGGATCGCTCTGAACTGGGCCATGCAGAGCCAAACCAAGGCCTGCATTGCCAAACTGTCATGTGTAGACAAAAGGGCATGACTAAAGTTAACTGACACAATCTTCTCTTTTGACTTTGTCCATTGTCTAATTTTTTAAAGAAGCACAATGTTTCAGTTGTGGGGTCTGTTTCCATCTTCAGGGAAAGAAGCACCTAACATTCTGGACCCTTAAAGTGAGCTGTTCTCTGTCACCGGACCCCACAGAAACATTAAAGTTGTTAAGATATGCACCTGAGAACAGATCTAGTCCAAGGATAACAACAGATGAATGGCTATTGAAAAATAAATAAAAAAATTAACTACAAGACTCCAATATAAAACCTGGACCAGCCCACATGTTAAATACCTTAAGAACAGCCATGAACTCGGACTGATCAATCCACAGACACAACACAAACACTCAGAAATACTTAACACCACTAACACCATCTGTGGCGAAAACAGTGAATCTTCATGGGTTCAAGTAAGTTTATAAACTGTGTATTATTTAGTCAATGTGGATCACACCGGCAGGGCAGTGCATCTAACAAGTAGAGACTGTGAAGGGTTTTTGAGAACTGCTCTATATCCAATGCAGTGGATATGGCAGTGAAGAGGATGGGAATGTTAGGAGTGAGTGTGAGGAAGATGAAAGCACTGACTGTGAAGATGGAGACAGTGATACTGATCAGTGAAGGTAGAGAGAATCTGATACACTTTTTGTATTAAGTGCAGGAAATTAATAACAAAATATTTTTTCTTGGCAGATCTTATATTTGGGGGGGGGGGCATCATAGATTAGAGTCATCTTGCATTCCAGTAAATATGGCACATCAGACACAACAACAAATATCTTAGTATATCATAATAAGTGAGCTTTCAATTAATAAATGCACCACACTTGTATACAAACTTTTATGTGTTTTTAAACAACTTGTAGTCTTAAGAGGAACCTATGCAGCCAAAACATGTTGCAACAATAAACATTAAAGACATTGTAGTTGTGTTGACAGTACTTTATTCTTGTTCTTAAAAGTAACACAATGGGAAGAGTAACTTAAAAATAAAAAGAAATATCCAAGAGGACCTTTCAAGATATTATACGAGGGGCAGTCAAAAAGTTCTCGGAATTGTGGTATAGCAATATAATGGTAGGACATATGACAACGCTTACCTAATCACCTTCAAAGTAGGACCCTTGTGCACACACACACACACTTGCTCCATCGATCCTGCCATTGTTGGAAGCAGCGGCGGAAGGTTTATTTTGGAATCTTCCGTAGTTCGGCCATCACATTCAATTTGATGTCTTCCATGGTTGCGAAACGCATCCCCTTGAGGCCCATTTTCAGAGCAGGGAACAGCCAAAAGTCACTTGGGGTGAGATCCAGAGAGTATGGTGGTTAGGTGATGACAGGAATGCTTTTCTCGGTGAGAAACTGCTGCACAACAAGCGATGTGTGGCTCGACGCATTATCGTGATGTAGAAACCACTCTCCCTGCCACCTGTCACGCCGTTTCCTCTGAACTGCATCGCTCAACCTCTGCAAAACTTGCAAGTAGAAATGACCATTAACAGTCTGTCCAGGCGGTACGAACTCATGTGCACCACACCGTCAATGTCAAATAATGCAATGAGCATCACTTTTTCCTTGGATTTGACAAAGCGTAATTTCTTTGGTCGGGAAGAAGATGCTGTGTGCCCTTCTGCTGACTACATCTTCGTCTCCGGGTCATAGGCGAACACCCATTATTCATCACCAGTGACGATCTTTGTGAGAAATGATGGGTCCTGCGTACTTTTCTCAAACATATCTCCAGCGACCATAATGCGACATTCCATCTGATCCATGGGCAGCTGCCTCAGAACAAACCTTGCACTAACACGTCTCTGGACAGAATCACATGAATGGATCCGTGAGAGATGCCAACTTCTTGTTCCATCTCCACGATGGTCATTCTTCGATCACATTGAATCAGCTGTCGCACTTTTTCAATCATTTCTTTGGTTCTGGATGTCAAAGGCCTCCTGCTGCACTGGTCATCTCCAACATCTCCTGTCAATTCTTAAACTGGGAAAACCAGTCATAAACTGTGGATATCTTTAGTGCAGTATCACTGTAAACTTGATGCAGGGCCAATAGAATCTCTGAAGCAGCTTTTCACAATCTGCCCATGAACTTGATGTTTACATGCTGTTCGAACTATGACATTGCACCAAATGACTAACATGTCTAACTAAAACGGAACACTAACAACACTGCACGCTGAAACCTGCCCACACCTGTTGCAACTGCGAGCTGACATGCTAAGCTCCCCACCACATCACTGCATGTTCTATCTTATCTCTCATTCTCCATCTGCAGGGGAATTCCGGGAACTTTTTGACTGACCTACATATATGATTCCTAATTTACCAAGAGGAGATGCATTGGCAACCTTCAGACAAATCAAGAGCCGTGTCTAGCAGCTCACTTATAAATAATGTCAATTTATCCATCCCATGTTTGTCTTGTGCAAAGAAGACAACTAGATAATGAACCAATATAACCTTCCAGACTGCACAGCTTTAAACTCGAGAATACTCAGTTACTTGTAAAATTATACTGGGATGTTAGAAGGCAAATGGAATTCCCCCAAATGCCTGAGCATTAAATACTGTTACATGTATTTACCCACATGGTACTTTGTAACCAACGGGTTCCACAAGTTGTAGGGAATTTCTCAACCAGCTCAAAAACTGTTAGCTTCTTACAAGGGACTCTTCTGCACAAAGTTGGTTAGTTGGGAGGCACATTAACCACATCACTGCTCAATAATAAGCCCTTCAGTCACTGCAACCACACTGAGCACTGCCATTACAGCATTTTTTATCTCCTCTGCCATCTTGAACCACTATCTGATCTTTCAGTCCCCCGGATGTGAAAAACGAATGTGGATCTTAAGACACAAAGGTTGGTCCTTGTTGTATGCAAACACTTCTCAAGAATAACTTCCAAGTGAAATGAAATACATTTACCTTATTCTCTTTTCCACAATTCACAACTCCCAGGACCATTAGGTGCTGACTCAGCACATCAAACGGGACAACAATAGTCTGTCCAACAAGCGAAGCACAACCTCCTGCTACAAGAGATTTCACCCTTGTGTCAGCATCATACCGGGTCAGGGCATGTCGCACACCCTCATATGTTGAGATGTAGAACACTCCTGACACAATTTGGAATGTGCTCACCCAGAAACCACGATACAAGCCTGATGCTCCCTCATATCTGTAAATCTTGCTCCATGCATCGATCATGCCTGAATAATAAACACAAGTTACCACAGAAATTAAAATGGCTCAGGAAAGGTCCACTGGCATATTCTATGAACACAGTGACAAACCCTCACATTTCATGACAGGGATTTTCTCAATTTCATGGTAAATCTTGCTACTGTCAAAGCAAAGATAAGTGTGAAAATGTTAAACCAAGATACTGAAAACATTAACAATACATATGCAACAATAACAGAAAGTCTGTGTAATGAAGGCTGCAATCTGTTTGCCTAACAAGGAAGAAAATACAGACTGAGGGTTTCTCACACGCATATACCTAGCTGGTTTCAAAGTTAAAGTTAAAGTTAAACGTCAGTTAAACATACAAAACTTTTCATAATAATTACGCAGTACAGCACATTGCAAAGTAAAAAGGATCTGCAGAAATTTATTCAACTGAAATTAATCCTCTAGTGAATAGGTTAAATAAATTAATTCTCGAAGAAACGTAGCATACTGAATCATCAATAGCATGACCAGTGTTCATGTTGTTTGTGGAATAAATTATGAAGGTCAAAATGACTTCCATCATTTTAGAATGCAAGACAGTATTTGAACATAAATGTATCCAGGACTATTGTTCTTCACATTCAAACAAATCAAATCTCAGTAAATTGAAGAGGTGAAGACAACTTCAGTTAGGTCTTCTAACAAACAGCAATCCAATGAAAATGGACAGATTTGTAAAATGTCATTATGACACTCCATAATTCTATCTCACATGCACTTTTCGATTCTTCTTATTATTATAATAAAACCAACGAGATGCACTAATTTCTCAAATTTAAAAATAAATCTGGGAAATTAGTGCATCTCGTTGGTTTTATTATAAGAATACATCACGATGCACGGTCCTTGGAATGTCAAACAGTTTTCGAGTAACACTACCTTTTAAAACACAATTCCCTGGCCATGGAGGGTGCTGCTTTAGTGTTAATAATCTTAACTGCATAACCAAAATTCTAGCTCATGGCTGGTTCCTTACCTTTATACATTTGATCATGCCTTTGCAGTTGCAGTCTAGTCTTTATAACAGTTAAAGGATAGAGTACACATCGTATTGAAAATGAACTAAGCATACTCAGGGGAAAGAACTTGCTCTTGTCCATCATATCCCACTCAATTGTTCGAATGAACTGTGGGGCCTCCACAGCAGTTGTCATGCTTAAAGTTTAACCTTTATCATCTGTCGGTAACATCTCATTACGTCACAAAATCCACCCTGCTTCGCCAGCAGTATATGTTGGTAATGTCAACATAATTATTGTCTCATCTACCTTTAATGTAATGTGTTGTCTAAGCAATGCATCTCCATGTGTTATTTTCTGAAACATGGTCAACAATATCAGCAAGCGACGTAAAACAATACGTTAAGGGCTACAATCCCTATATCGAGGGATGGTAACAATTACTGACATTCAGATAAAATAAAACAAGTGAAATGTGGTTGCACTGATTAATAAAATATTGCTACATGAATCAGAGAGTACTTCATACCAACACAGCGCGTGAACAGACACTTATGCAAGCCTCCTGAAATTACAATGACAACTGGCAATTTCGATTGACATGCTTCGAGTGGGAACTTATCTTCATGTGACAACCCTCTACACACACACACTACCGTCTCACACTCGACAGCGCCATATTGTGACGTCATATCAGGTGATCCAGTCCATCCAGTCTATATATATAATCTGTGATCCAGTCTCACAGATCATGTAGTCCAGTCCATAGATCAGTGGTCCAGTCTGACACACAGATACTAGATGATCTGTGCAGATATGGGGCTTGGCATGAAATTGCATTCTGTGATAAATTCTATTCACCACGGCCAGTGCAAATCGTAGGCAATGTCCATTAGCAATTTGTTTAATATGCATGCTTTCCTTCTGTGCCACTTGCATGCATGCGATATTTTAGTTCCTCAAGGCGGTGTTGATGAGGATTGAAGTCCTGTGGCACATGACTTTGTGCCGATCGGCTAATAGTCACCGACGTTCCGGAGTGACTAGTTGCTACCATTTGAGTGTGGCAGCAAGCTGCTTAGTAAAGTTGTGTGACTATTCACCAACACGCAGCGTCCCACGTTTTTACTCTACTAGTTACATGATATCTTATCCATATGAATTCGAATTGCAATAATTTTAGCCTCTGAGAGTTACCGTTGTACACGCCAGGGATGAAAAGGGACAAGTATACCGGAACTAGAATGAGGTGAGATATCAACTTCACGCTCCAGCCACTTTACAGCTGAAGAAAGACCCAACGGCACCTATTAACAGTACAGCCTGTTCAAAAATGTATTATTTAGCGGTTATACAAAATTAAATTCAACAACACCTGGCAGCGCATATTTACGCAACGCTACCGGCGGCAGTGATTTGGCTCTCTTACTACTTCTTGTGTGCTGGTTGATACGATAAAATCTCTTTCGCTAAAAATATCGGGTGGGCCACATGTTGAACGTCCCAGTATGAATTACCTGACTGCGGTAAAATATAAATGTGTTGGTGACACTGGTTAATGTTTGGTTGCCATGGCAACCCACACAAGGAAAGAAATAGATTAACATTGACTACTGCCATTTACTTTGGGGCAAAGCGTCGACCTGTTTTATTTATAATACTGTATATAACAAAACTTAAAAATGGTACCACAGCACTTTGTTCTCTCAATACACTGTACAAACACACAATTCTAGCACATACATATTGTATATCCATATATATATATATATATACAAGAAGAGTTCACTTTTAATAGTTAATAATTTCTCATTGCAGCCACCAAAAAAGAAAGGTGGGGGTGGGGGAAAAGGAGGAAAGAAAAAATCGGAAGGATATGTTGCCGATGGTGTATCAACAACAGAAATGACTAGAGAACAATTAGAAGTATTTACCAATCGCTTACGTGAGGAGATGGAAAGGGAACGTGAAGAACGCAACTTCTTCCAACTTGAAAGGGACAAACTCAGGACCTTCTGGGAAATAACAAGACAACAGCTGGAGGAAAGCCGTGCAGAGCTCAGGTCTGTGTAAGCTAGAGATTCTACCAAGCTTCAAACCCATACAGATCAGGTAAAATGATATACCAGTGCTTATACCACAGGTGGCCAGACTTTTGGTCTCAGTGATCCACTCTAAAGACAGAAAATCTTTCGCGATCTACCAAAGTATATAATGTATACAGCATTATAACATCAAATTTATAATAGTAGAATTGTTTCTTTTATTAAAAATTGATCTTGTCAAAGTAAAACAATTTACCATAATGAAAGCATGTTTTTCATTAACCTTCCTACTGAGATGATGATGCATGACATTGCATATCTTTTGACATCTTACTGAAAGAGGGTTCGATTTAATTATCTTCATCTGGAAAAGGCTTCTCTGCAGAGGTAGGTTGTTTCAAAAAATGCTGTCCAATGAACAGCTATTGATCATACTGAGGTGGCAGATAGATTTTGATTGAGACCAAACAGCGGCCACAATCGACCAAACAATTCACCACAGTCAGCTGTTTGGCCACCTCCACCTTATACTTCAGATATAAGACAGGAAGACAACCATATAAGCCTGTTATGGCATATTTTTAAAGCCAAAATAGAAACTTTTGTTTCTCTTGAAGATTACTGCCTTCTGGGATAGTGTTGGATTAAAACTAACATTTCAGCACCTTGAAAACAAGTAACATTTCTTCTTGTTGCTGCTTAGAGTATGTAACTTCCACACCAACCTGCTTCTCTAGATATCTACAAAACTGGACCTACGAGCGAAGAAGTAACATGAGGCTGGAGATAACTGCTTGATATGGGGCTTTATCACGAAATATTAGGGTGATCAGTTCAGGGGGATATGTGTATAATACTGGGGATACGACACATGCATACAGAATTTTAGATATGTTTATAATATTAAAAGAGTTCTTAAAGAAACAAGGCAAAGAATGGATTCATAAATCACAGAACAGAAACCAGTGACAGGATTTTGTGAACATTGTAATAAACTGTCAGTTTTTATTACAACTGTGAAATTTTTTAGATGAGGAATGATTTGCTTCTCATGAGTGACTGTCCCATGCAGTTAGTTAGTATTGTGAGTAAATTTTGGATATGAAAATCGGAAATCCACAGCATAACTGGTACAGTGCCTATTCCCATAAGCATACCCATCAGTGAAAGCAGAGTTCTCACTTCTTTAACATCAGACACTTTCAGTATTTGCAGAACACTAACATTAACATTATTGGCACATATATTATTTCCTTCCAAATTAAAATATATTTACAGTTCAAACTTAAAAAGTAATTTGTCCTCAAATTTTGAATGATAGGTTTTCTGTGCATTCTCTGCCTACAAGCGGAGGTCATCACACAACTGTCCATACACCTCATTTTGGCAAACAATGTCACAATGTACAAGAACTTTCTGATTTTAGGAACAAAGATCGAGAAATTGAAGACGCTGAAGAAAGGCACCAAATGGAGATTAAAGTTTACAAACAAAAAGTGAAACACCTCTTGTATGAACATCAGAATAACCTGTCAGAACTAAAGGTAACAACATGAACATTTGAAATACCTGAGTGACAATCACATTGAAGTTTCATTATGATGTCTTTCTTCCAACATACTAGGCAGAGAGCATGGTTTCACTGAAGATGGCTCAAGATGACTACACTGAGCAGGAAATGGAGCTCCTCAGAGACAAAAGGAAATTGAAAAGTCAGCAGAAGGAACAACAACTGGCTCAAGTGGATGAGATTCGAACAATATGCATGGTAAGAGGCCCTGACTGTTCTATATAGAGCCAAGTAATTTTTCTAGTCACATTCCAAGTTATGACTGCGAATGACAGGGAAGGTGGAAAGAGTTTGTTGCTGGTTGTCTACCCCATTCAGCTTGCCTTGCAAGTCCTCATCCTCATCATATTCATGAACTTACAGTACTATATTTTATTAAGGAAGGGAAGTATTTCACTCTGTACATTCTAAAAATTTGATAAATTCATGGAATCTTAAGGTGAGTCATCCCCGTTGTGTTGTCAAGATACAAGTACATGAAGAAAATCCTATTTTGTACAGTCACAAAACACAACTAAACATAAAACTAA
>JGI20166J26741_11801807_pt1 | contig 10160 bp, 9 predicted proteins | sample TergutCu122P5_FD_26741 | JGI IMG/M metagenome (IMG submission 26741) | reverse complement strand
ATTGCAGCGAAGTTTGTGCCGAGAGTGTTGACCCAGGATCAGAAAGACAGTCGAGTAGCGATCTGTCAGGAACTGAAGGAAACTGTGATAAACGATCCCATAATCCTCTTGAACGTCATCACGGGCGATGAAAGCATCGTTTATGCTTATGACCCAGAGACAAAACTGCAATCTTCGCAATGGAAGACTCCTGGGTCTCCAAGACCCAAAAAAGCACGTATGCAAAAAAGCAAATTGAAGACGATGCTCATTTGTTTCTTTTACCAAGAGGGGATCGTACATCGGGAATTTGTCCCACCTGGAATGACGGTGAATGCAGACTTCTACTGTGATGTTCTAAGAAGGTTACGTGAAAATGTGCGGCACAAGAGGCCACAGAAATGGCAAAACCAGAACTTCATTAACCACCACGACAATGCTCCGGCTCACAGGTCCTTTAAAGTTTCAAAGTTTTTGGCCAAGAACAACATGACAGTGGTCCCCCATCCCCCATACTCACCCAATCTGGCCCCCTGTGACTTTTTCCTCTTCCCCAAGCTGAAGCTTTGGATGAAGGGTCAAAGATTCGACACCACTGAAGAGATTCAAGAGGAATCGCAGTGGGTACTTGACACAATTCCAAAAAGGGACTTCCAGGGACGCTTCCAAGCATGGCAGAAACGCTGGGACCGCTGTATTCATGCAAAAGGGGAGTACTTTGAAGGTGATGGAGGAATTTAACATCCAAGGAAAGCAAACTTCTTTTTACAAGTACTGTCCTGGAACTTTCGGATACACCCTTGTATGTATATCGTCACAAACACAACTATATTCCTTATAGTACATTTACTATTACTAAGGTACAACTACATGTTTCGGCCATCAATGTTGGCCATCTTCAAGTTGTACATGAAGCACTTAAGATGGCCAACATTGATGGCCGAAACATGCAGTTGTACCTTATTAATAATAAACATACTATAAGGAATATAGTTGTGTTTGTGACGATACACATATGTACCATTTAATTTGTTCTTGTTATTTGACAACACAACGGGGATGACACACCTCAAAACACATATATAGATATATTGGCAATTCAACTTCCAATTGGTTTCTAAATTTTGCATTGTTATTTATTACACTGTGTTGTGTGGATGTCCATACACTTTTAGTTATGTTGTAAATTGTAATCAGTAATTTGACATGTCCAATGTTACATATGTGACTGAATGGATGAATAAACAAACCAAACCAAACCATGCAAATTCAGTCGTTAAAGGGCAGACAGAGCTTACCAGGCTTGAAATATTGCTAAGGGCATTGCAATATTTCCTGTCACCACAAAATGCACAAACCAAGTGAAGCTTATTCAACCTCCATGGCAGTTGGTAGTAAGGGCTGTCTACCCTGCGGTAGACAATGCCCATAGCATGGAGCTGATCATACACCTCCATGAAAGCCATGGTTAAGAATGCTTAGAGTTTAATATCTATCCCTTCTACATGCCTTAACGGCATGGTCTGTAATCACTGGAACTCTACCTTTAGTTTTCAAAAAATACCACACAGTGTCACACTGTGCAGTTTCTCTGCTCCATTGCTAGAAAGTCCAAGCTCTTTCCTCAAATTAAGAGATTAATTGATTTGAGTTAATCATTCACAAGAAGAATAAAATTAATGAAGGTCTGTACTATGTACTCAGTCAGTTGAGAACTACTAGTTCACTCACCAGCAAGAATATATTCTGAATTGTCAGAAACCACTGTGACTTCAAGCACTCCCTGGCTGCATCAATATGTCTCGATACCAGTGCCTGGTATTCTACCAGTTCAAGAGCAACACCAGCCTTGCTGAGCTCCTTCACATCCACAAGTCGCATTTCACTGTCAATGTGAGAAATGTGTTAAAGTTCACCACTAATAAAAGAGCTGCTGTCCAAGTTAAGTATTGTACTGCAACAAAGCCATCCTTGCATTCAAGCATGGTACCATGAGGATTTGCACAGATCACTGAGATATAACTCCACACATTCCCAACCTAAGGTCTGGATGCTACTAAGTTGTTAGATTCATGCTTAGGCTTCCTCAACGCCAGAATCCAGGATAGGAGCAGTGTGTAGCCCCATCTGCCAGTAACTTTACTGTTACCTGCTACTTTATAAAGAGAGTAAAACAAGAGTGTTCGGCTGTAACCATATACCTGACAATGACTTCTTTTGTTGGTAACCAAAGAGCCAGTAATTCTGGTGAATTATATAATGCACAGGACGAAAATGATGTTTAATAAATTTTAAAAATGTGAAAAATTCTCTCTCAATTCCAGCTACTAGATGGTAAGAAACCTTATGTATCAGACAGTGTGCATACCTGAAGGACTTATACCAAAGGTCCAGAACTTGTGCCACACAAGGATTCACAGTGTGCAAATTCTTTTTTATTTTTAATAAGTTCTTTTCAAAAGTAGGCCTCCATGTCTTGGACATCTCTTTCAACTCTTCTCTGTATACAGAGACATACTGTTGTATTGGATCATCACCCACACTCAGGTCTTGAAGTGCAAAGTCTATAGCTGCTTTTTTCATGCTTAGCACATAGTCTTCCTTCACTTCTTCAACAAGCTGTTTCTTCAGTGTGCTGTATATTTGGATTTTTTCTGGAATTTTTGCACATATGTTTTTCAACCATGAATCCTCAAGTGGAGGTATATGAACTGTATCAATTCCATGACGAATATAGTAGTTATATCGCAAACGTATCTTATCCTCTCGTGTTGGAATTTGGAAAGGGCCCAGTTTTTCTTCATCCTGCTTAAAAATAAGTGTAACAAGTCTACAGCGAAATACTTCCCTTTCCTTTCGCATTTCTATGTATGACTTCTGATGTGCCTGAAACCAAAGATCTATTATTATCATTGACCAAGAAATATTAAATACATTTTTCTGTAATATTATTCACATAATAGTACTCCAAGTTTGTTACTATATTGAGAAATAACAGGGTGACTACAAACTCTGCTGTAGCACAGATCACCATACTGAAGTATTAACAGAAGATGAAAATAAACTCTCCAACTTTTAAGTCATGGTAACTGTACTGCAAATGAAGGAGAAGGTATGGTAAGCATAGTGTGGGCTGTGTAATGGAAGCTTTGTTATAGTCTGTGTGAAGGAAGGATCCTTAAGCATAAGGATGTTGAAATGCAATTGAAGAAGTGCATTCCCTCCTTGAAACCTTTAACTCTGTTCAATTATGTACAAATTCTTAGCGAATGTAGTTAACAATAATTACATCAGTATAATCAAGCGCTAACTTATCTGTAATTCTGCAGCCTACATTTCAACTTAGCTGATTTTAATTTTCATAATCCTACAATTTCTAATTTATGGAAATAAATTTTTACCACAAACCACATCCAACAGTTTTGTTGTGCTTTTTTTTTTCTTTCCCCTGTGATACTAAGCGCTTAACTAGAAATTTCTGGTTTTTATAATCTACACTTCCACTCCAATATAGGCTCACTTCAGTACTCTTAAATTAACAGCTTCTCTTGTGGTTAAGTCTATGCAGCTACTGAAATCAATTTTTTACCTACAGAATTCCCTCTTTTTTCACGTTGTGTATAATATTCTTAAAAACATTACATAATTTATTTTACAGCAACACACTATGCATTATACAAATTCAGACAAGTTGCTTCTGATCTGACTACGCAGAACACATATGGAACCTGAATACAATGAATTTTGAGTATGTTTATCTAACACAGTAAATTTATTCTTCTGTAAACTTAGCGGTAGCCATCCTGATGTGTTTAAAGACAAGATACAAGGAGTACATCAGTCAAACACATCATATTTATTTTAGTTTTTGAGTTTACATGGGCAACATGTTTCGACCTCATCTAGGTCATCATCAGGCCCTAATTTAAGAATACAGATCTTACATAAATTGACTCATAAAATGCAAATTGGGATCCCATTGACAATTTGGATCCCAATTTGCATTTTATGAGTCAGTTTATGTAAGATCTGTATTATTAAATTAGGGCCTGATGATGACCTAAATGAGGTCGAAACATGTTGCCCATGTAAACTCATCAACTAAAATAAATATGATGTGTTTGACTGATGTAATCCTTGTATCTTATTCTTCTGTAACTTCTAAATATTACATGCAAATGAATTATTCTATAAAGATACAAATTTAACATATTAATTTGCTCAGTTGGCATGTGTGTGGCAGCTAACAGGCGTTCAATGCATGGTACTCACCTCAGCCTTCTCTCTTACCAATTGTGACTTCATTTTTCTATGAAAGTCCTTGCTATCTCCCTGGTGAATAGAAGTTCTCAGGACTGATTCAGGAAGGGAAAAAAACTCTTTAAATGATGGTTTCATTTCATTTTTCTGCACTGTATTTTGCAACTTTGAGTGTTTGTTTGTTGAATAATCTGTTTCATTCCCACTAGCCATAGATATTGATTTGTTCTGGAAATAAATCATGTATTATTATCATAGGAGAGTAGGTTATTCTGCAACTTGCACAGATAACAGTCACAGAATAAGTCTCTAGTTTAATAATACCAATTTAATGTAATAAACTGGAGCCAAAAGAATGGCTAGGCAAGTCAGACCCTTTGCCTTGGGCACGCAAGTCTGAGGGAGGCAGAAAAAATCACATAATATGCCGATCTTCTACTGCAAGTACTATCCCATTCTAAAATAAATATCATGTTATTATTATCCTTGTTTCTTACTGTTCACGTAGTCACCCTCTTATCAAAATAACTACTACAAACATATATGGGTGCCCAATTTGATATTCTTGTTTCAAGTGCAAAATTAGCTAGTTACAGGTCTGCCACGAAATTTGAGACAGTGCAGTAGCAATAGTGGGAAAAGTTTTGTGAACCATGACCAGTGCCATGTCATCTGTGGAAATGTGCAGGATATTTCCTTTGAATTCTGAAATGACATAGCAAGTAACACGGAGCGAGCACATCATTTATAAAGGTTTCAATTTTTGTTCTTGCATGGGTGACTCTTTCCAAATCAGAAAACATAATTTTCTTTTTAGGTGTAAACGAGCTGCTCAACAGTATATCCAGCAAAAATCCAAACAACAATAGCCAGTATTTAATGCAACATTACAGAGGTGCACAGGTTTAGGAATAACTTTGCAGCTATGGTAGTTAGTGCTTTGGCACTGAGCTCTCCTCTTGCCAGCTAATGCAGGTGAGCTACGCCAGGAATGCCATGCTGTTTTTGGTGAAATTATAAGCATTTAGAAAAAATCTACTCACCCCAAAGTGGGTAACAGTTTGTGAGATTTCAAGTCAAAATGATCTAAAAAAATTCTAGCAGGGCAGCAAATATTGTAATTTTTAAATACCCATTTAAATGTGTCCTTGATGAAATGTTCTCTTATGATTTTTTTAAAATACAAAAATTTAAAAAAAAACAAATTTCATGTTTGATTCATGTACTGACACTAAATTTTCTTTAACAAAGAATTTTAGCTGTATGTAACATACCACAGTCATTTCTGAACAGTCTCAAAAGTGTGCTGTACTAACAAATATATACGATAAAAACAAACAATCTTCTTATGTTCCCACAACTATGTTTTATTGAAATATAATAACTTGCTAAATGTTTTAACCCTGTCCAGTCATCTTCAGACAAGCTCAACAACCAAAATTAAAAAGTACATCAAACAAACAGTGCCGCACTACCTTGGGATCCCAGCTTGCTCATGCAATTGAAGATTAGATTAAACACATTTAAAATATTATTCACATTCTAAAGTAGATGTCTGTATCTCATTAATATTGGTAAAATCTTGCAGCACTTCTAATTACAAATGATTTGTCAGTCTTATGTTGGATTGGTACTGATCTATGTAGTTTGCCATTATAATATGTTCTTGTTTTGTGTATCACATCCAGTGATACAGCATACAGCATATGATTCACTACAAACTTGTGGTGAATGACAAATTTCAGTCTTTCTGCTAAAAATAAACAACATTGCTAATCAGAAAAAAAAATGTTACTTGCATGATTAAATTTAAAACACATAGTCCCCCCACTCCCACCACCCACGGACATGCATTTCAAGCACAAAATGTCAGAAAATAATTAAACACAGCCAAATTATATTCCATCATTATCACAGGAATTCCAAAGTATGAGGTTATCCGTTCATACAGCTGCTTTAAAACAGCAACAATGTTACTAATTCATTATTAATTGATAAACAACTCCACACGTACCTGCAGTACAAACAATGTTTTTATATCGGTCTTTTCAGTAGCCTGATATGCTGGAGCTAATTTGTCGGAAAAATACACTGCCATAATCTTCAGGGATATATTCTGGGACATGTTTATCAGCAACCTTGGTACACTCCTATTAGGCACTCTGCCAAGCTATTTGGTGTAGCATATCCAGACAACAATAAAAAGTTTTATATTACATACACAGTCTCTTCCTACATGGTTACATGTGTGAAAGTTGCTATTTCCATTCCTGCAGCCTGTGGAGAGACTGTGAATTTATATTGGATTGTTGTATTGTACCTAGTTCGATTCCTCATCAGTACTGGGTAAGTGAACTGATGTCAGAGACAAGTACAAGACTGGCTTCCCCCCACCATCCCTCCCTTTTTAGGCATGTTTGTTCATGTCTGTCTGTCTGTCTGTCTGTCTGTCTGTCTGTTATCATGTATTAGCGTGGCCCCACTGAACAGATTTTGGTGAAATTTGATACTGGGGACTTCTACAAACATCAGTCAAGAAACTCCAAGTTTGGTTAAAATCAGACAAAAATATCGGACACTTTACCTAAAGACCTAAATGCTTTAAGATTTCATTCTATCATATTGTATCATATCACTTATTCTCATTCCATGGATTCTTAGAGGAGTACAAAATTGGTATGGATATGGAAATTGTCAAAACTGTACATAAAAGTAACAAAAATATTTGATTAAGAAGTCAAGAAATGAAGTCAGTATAAAAGTGTACAATAATTTTAGTTACTAAGCTTAGTAAGATTCTGGAGGCTTTAAAATAATATAAATTATTTTTAATATAACAAATAACATAAAAAACACCAATTAAAAGATTACAGTACTTACTGGTCAAAAAATAATTTCCTGCACCACCACATAACAAATAAAGACTGGTACATCCATGCAGTTACGTTGTATGCAAAACAAGAACTAAAATACAGACACAGAAACTAAATATGTAGTTAAAAAATAGAACAAACATAAATGTGTATCTACTGTATGTGCCAAACTTTCTAATACTAATTTAGATCATATATCAATCAATTTAAATTTTTTGAAGTTCAAATGTTCATCTAAAGAACAAATAGAATTTCCATATAAAAATTTCTGTAAATTCAATTTAAATTTTTGGGATTATCAGATTCTATTTTAATGTAAGAAGGAAGCATATTAAACACCTTAACACCTAAATATTACACTCCATTCTGGTATCCAGTCAGATTCATGGAAGGTTGGTGAAAATTGACATGTTGCCTAGTGTCAATGTGATACATCTCACAATGGACCATAAATTGATTCCTATTTTTATCATGAACAATAGATGAGAAAGAATGTACTGGAAAGGGAGTGGTAAGATTTCTAAATTAAAAAACAATTTTCTACAAGAGTAACTACTTCTAATATCTATCACGATTCTAACAATCTTCTTTTGTAACCTGAAAATCTTTATGCTGCGGAGTGCCCCCAGAACAATAAACCATAGGTCATTATGGAATAGACGTAGAAAGAGTAAATCATTTTCAGAGTATTTAGTGATACATATGGTTTGACTGACCACGTAACATAACAAGATGGGCTTACACAGTCCTAGAAGGAAAATGAAACAGAACTTCCACTTTTCGAGCCAAATAATTTACTAGCAATAGTTTTAAGTTTTTATTTATAATAAGGTCACTCAAAATGGCCGCCCTCTGCCTTGACGCAAGCCTTGAGACCCTCCGGCACCCACCATCTTCAGGGGGATGTCTGCTGCTGCTTTCACGAGGGATCTCTTCAGACTGTCCAGGTTGTTGTGACGCTTTCAGCAAGCCATGTCCTCCAAAACAGCCAACAGTTTATAGTCCAGGGGATTGAGGTCTGGACTCCCGAGGGCCAACCCTCGGGCCTGATAAATGCTGGAACATGCCTCCGCAGCCACTCCTGTGTCGTCTTGGTCTTGTGGGCAGGAGCTGAGTCCTGCTGGAAGACCCATTTCTGACCACTGAAGACAGTTGTGTTGAGAGGTTTCACAACTCGTTGTAGCACATCCTCTTGATACACTCAGGCACCAGTTTTCACATGTTTCTTGCAAAAATGAAGAGGTGTCACCCCCTGATTGGACACCCCCCACCAAACCATGACGTGGGAAGGGCGATGGCCTCTCTGCGCCCTTGGAACCTTCTCCTTCGCCTCACGGGATATTTGAGCATAAATCTTGTCATTCTGGCGATTGTACTGCTCCTCGATGGTGAAGATTTTCTCGTCCGTGAAGAGGATGTTTTCTTGCCCGTTCTCGGCATGCCACTGGAGGAGACGCTCTGTTCTTGTCTGTCGGATCACCTTCAAAGCGGGAGTAAGGAAGTGTCCCTTCGACCGCCAGTAGGCTCTCATGTGTAGATTGTCCCTGATGAGGTGTGACTTCGATCGGGGCAGTAGGTTTAGCTCTCGGGACAAGGACTTCTGTTTCCAGAGCAGATTTCGTCGAATCCACTCCCGCACTGTTTTGATAGCTTCCTTGATCCTCACATACCTCGGGCGTCCTGGCCAAGCCTTGTCTTCAACACCCCAGAGTTCCTTATAACGTTTAATTGCCCGATAGACGAAATTTCGCGAAATTTTCAATGCTTTCAAGCGTTAGAAATTTTGAGAATCTGATTTTCTGCATTTATGAAAGGCAATCAAAGCCACACGGTTTTCCTTGAAACTCCACTCCACGTTAACACTGCGAGAGACATGAGCAAACTTTCTTGGCACAAGTACCTGAAGGGTCAATAGTCCAAAACTAATCTACCTTTGAAACCTCCTGCCTCATTGTCTCCAGATCCGGACTACATGAAATTTGTGACAGAACTTATGGCAGGACTATGTAGTTTAAACTTGATATATTCAGTGTGTGTTTTCCAGAAATTGTACTAGTAATAAATAGCCCAAGAAAGTTTGTTTCAATAGCTGTAGGAATTTGTTTAGCGTCATACGTAATTTGTGTGTCAGATGTATATATATTTTATTAACACATTTAATTGAAAAGCTTTGTCAAAATTCAAGGAAAGCAAATTAGCTTTGAACCACTTATTTTGTTGGCCAAAAACTATTTGAAGAACATTTGGAAACTGAATATCAGTTGGGCTTGTAATTAATATACTGGTATCATCAGCAAATAAGATAAGAATAGCTCTTTGTTCTATAGCATTCGGTGGGTCATTGATGTAAACAAGAAATAAAAATGAGACCAACATTGAACCTAGCTGCACCCCAGAACAGAATGGGGAAACAAAATCAACAATTACGTGTACGATTTTTAAGTGCGTTCATATAAGTTGCCAGTCGTCATGTCTGTCTGCATGTATCAGCCCGGTAGCATCATACATAGTGCAACAACAAAGAGAACACATTGCTAATCGTTTTGCTGCACTAGCAACGAATAGTAATACGACCAGCAATGAATATGGAATGAAGCCTGCATGCGAAAATTTACCAAATCTACCAAGTGCCACAGATAGTGAACAGAAAAGAGAAGTAAAGAGCATGGAACTAGTTTGCTCAAATATTGTAGACCTACATGACGGACTCCACGTAAACTCCAAAGCGGGACTTAACCTCAAAAACCATAGTGCGACCCAACAGCACTCATACACAAAGAAAAAAGAGGCCTGCTTCATACCAACCATAATAAACGGACAAATAACAAATAAGGAAACAAGCAGGAATATAAAGCAAACGCCATCACACCAGCAAAAATTGATGCAAAAAACTACGAAGACATCAATATCGTCAACAGGTAGAAGAAATAAAATACTCATAATCGGTGATAGCCACGGTCGAGGCATATCCGAGAGGATTCGTAACTATTTGAATGTTCCCTTCAATGTGACTGGCATCACCAAACCAAATGCAAATACAGAATCCAT
>JGI20166J26741_11801696_pt1 | contig 10160 bp, 7 predicted proteins | sample TergutCu122P5_FD_26741 | JGI IMG/M metagenome (IMG submission 26741) | reverse complement strand
GGGCAAAACATTGTCCGAAACATGTTGAGCTGATCTTGTAGATCAATAAATTGTTATTGTTGGATCTAGTTGGTCCTTCTATATTACTTTACCTACATTGATGATGCGCGGTCAAACACAAATCAAGGAACAAACAATGTTTCTAGGGTATATAATGTTGCAGCTGTTTTGTGTTTACAGTCTGTGTTACATGTAATGTTATTTCGCATGTCAAATATGTTTTGTACTTTTACATTAGCACTTCCCGCAGTATGGGTGCAGTGCACAGTGTGGCTGTTTTCTGTAGTATTTCGTGCTTTCCCGGTATGTTGCTCAGGTACTGTCTGAGTGATTTCGAAATGGTTCCAGTCGCCCCTATTACTACCGGTATCACTTTTGCTTTCACGTTCCACATGCGCTGAATTTCTACTGTACGGTCTTTATACCTTATAATCATATCGGCTTCTATCTTAATCACATTTCAGTCTCCAGGAATTGTAATATCTATTAACATACACGTTCCTTGTTTATTATCACGGATTATTATTATTATTATTACTATTATTATCATTATCATTATCATCATCATCATTATCATCATCATCATCATCATCACCATCACCATTTGTGTCACTTGATGGCTCGTTATGCAGTCCATCATAAATTAGCTCCCGAAAGGTCCTCTTCGACGTCTTGACCCTTGTGCTGTTAATTCTTTACTGTATTTGCAACTCTGTGTCTTTGCACCTTACCTCAATGAATACTGTCCGATACCGGTTCTGTTTTCACCAGTTTTATTACGCCTACGTAACTGTCACATTCCCCTAAGCTGTTTGTAAATGTGAACAACCTGCGGCGCCCCATAACATGAAAAACACCACGTTTCGGATTTACATGTATTCTTAAACTTGCAGTTCCATACTGAACTAAGCCGATCCCAGTGACCACGCGGTCTAAGGCGTGGGTCTGCGGCAGCTCGCTTGTTGGGATGTTGGGTTCGAATCCCCGCCGGGGGCATAGATTATGTCTCTCGTAGGTGCTGTGTGTTGTCAGGTACAGGTCTCTGCGTCGGGCTGATCAATCGTCCAGATTAAGTCCTACGGGGTGTGCAAGTGTCACTGAGTGTGAAAGTGAAGCCTTGATATTGAGGCTCTGGCTCCCCAGGGGCAGTGGCGCCACGAAAAAGAAATTAAGTTCATCAACTGATAATCATTTTGCTTAATGCAGGACAGTTGAGCTTCAAAATGCACCAAACGTTTCTTCACTGTTTAAGGCTGCACAGACAATGTGACAATAAAAATAACCATCCCAAATTACGCGACTTTATCCCACAAGATATAAATCGGTCAGCACTGGAAACTCTACAATTTTTAAAATTAATAATCAGAATATTTACTGCGCTACCGAACGTTATAAATGACATTCTATGACATCACATCCAAAAAATATTTAAAATTTTCTCAGAAAACTTTCACACTTCTGACCTGACCTATCTTAGGCTAAATTCCACCCCCACCGCCACAGATATTAATTTCTTCATGCCAACATGTTCATACTAACATAAATATAACACAGAAGCATATGAACATATCAAGTGCCTATCGTCAGCTGTCTTAAATACAAGACGGGCAATGTACGTATAACGTAACATTCAAGCGCGTATGTGTAACCACTGTTGTAGTGGAAGAGCAATGAGTATTGCATTTTGTGTGTCTGTGCGTATTTGTAGCCTTAGGTATCCAGCATGCAATGCGCATGCGCCATACTGTCGTCTGTGGCCTGTCTGGCTCTACAATATATTTTCACATTATCTCAAAAACGGCACGATTTTCGGGGGGAGGGGTGTGGAGGGGAAGTTACTGAACACAAAATGTGTGTTTTGACTTTCACTATAACTTTCGTCTGAAAACATCTCATTCCAAGTAGAATTCAGCGATGTATTAATAATAAATGTACAAACGTCTACATGTATGGTACCCGTCGATCTTGTCAATTTTTAATGAAACTTGAATTTTCTCGCCAATATTTCTAAAAGTAGGCAAATATAAAATTTCATGAAAATCAGTCCAGTGGGAGCCGAGCTGTTCCATGCGAAAGGACGGGAGGGCGGACATGAGGGAGCTAAAAGTCTCTTTTCGCAATATTGCTATTATCCGTAAAAAAAGGATATTTCGGTGTGCTTCGCGTTATTTACTCTCCGACTATTGTAAAGAACTGATTTTGTTACAACTCAGAATTTGAATTTGGAACACAAACCACAGGGACTGCATGTACAACGTAACAATGTGGCGAGTTCTAAATCCTGTAAATGTAAAGCAGTCCCGCAACAGGCCCGGTGTGGCCCAGAGGGTTCCAGGAGGTTTAGGCTCCCATATTTCATGACATTCGGCACATCAAGGTGGTGAGGTTGTCAGCCTCACGCACCGGCCGCCTTTACCGCATTTTCACTAGGGGCTGAGTTGACCCCAGGGCCATGGTACGGTCGGAAGGAATATGTCACTGAAAAATCCAGTGACAACACCGGGAATCGATCCCGGGACCGTCCGACTAGTAGCGCAGCTCCTTAACCACTAAGCCACCCCCGGCCCCCTCTAAATCCTGTACCTTCCTCATACAGTGCCACTTTGTTATTTTTTACAACTGACAACACAGACTGCTGATACTACTACAAACATATTACCACACTTCCCTGCATGGCTTGATACCTATACTGTATGTCTACGTTGATTGTACAGTACAGTACTGTACAGTACAGTACAGAACCTCAATCTTCACATCGTCGAAATATGTTGTAATTGCTGGGTTAATTAGGCATTTCGCACACAATTTGTAAGTACGTTTTTTCCATCCTAATAGGACGCAGTATGTCTTTGAAAAATGTCCCCCACAATCGTCCTGCTTCTTAACCTACTTACTTACTTAATCCATGCAGCAGAGCCCTTCTTGTGAAGCTAACCAATCTTCAACTAGTCAAGAAATTCCCCGCATTTTATGGAACCCGAAGGTTCATTACCGCATTCACAAGTGCCCACCATCTGTCCCTATCCTGAGCCAGCTCGATCCAGTCCATACCCCCACATTCCACTTCCTGAAGATCCATCTTATTATCCTCCCATCTACGCCTGGGTCTCCCTAGATGTCTATTTCTTTCAGGTTTCCCCACCAAAACCCTGTATACGACTCTCCTCTCCACCACACGTGCTGCATGCCCCGCCGATCTCATTCTCCTGCTTCTAAACACCGCGAGATAAAAATATATTCCCCCCCCCCCAAAAAAAATACCTTGATAATTAGACGGCGTGTCTTATCGCTTTTAGCGTCTTATGAGGCGGGAAATACTGTACATTCGTAATCCCTCTGCATACCAAATTTAATTTCCCAATACATAATACTATTATATGATTGTACTTCTCTGATTTCGCTCAACTGTGCATCGTGTAAATCTCATGAAGGAAGGAAGGAAAGTTAATATCGATTATAATTAATCAGTATCGATTATCGATTGCTATCAACGGCACCTTTGGAAACGCTTTTAAATTAACAGTCATAATTGTGCGTAGGTCTTGATGTAAGATTCCCGTGATTTTTGTCCAATTTTAGTCAATGTTTGTTATTTTCAACAGATTTTAAAACAAAACCCCAACCAATATAGAAATTTCCTGAAAATCCGACTAACGGCAGCCGAGCTGTTCCATGTGGGCAGCAGGCCGGACACGGAGGTTCATAAATGCTTGTCGGAACTTCGCGAACGCCGCTAAAAACGGAACCGTGCGTCACTAAACATGACTGAAGATGCATTCCTGATTAATTTCCCCTACTGATTCTGGTGAAATTACCTGCGTTCGTGCTCCAAACAGGAGCGCTGACTTGATTCTCTGGGGAATTTCATAGCTTTGCCGTTCCAGAAATATTTCGATTCAATGGGCTACGGGGAGGACGGTGCGGGGTTCGAATCCCTATAGGGACAAACGGGTTTTTCTTTCTCCAAAAGGTCCAGACCGGCCCTAGGGCCCACCCAGCCTCCTGTTCAATAAGTACGGGGTTCTTTCGTCTGGGTAAAGTGGCCGAGACATGAAGTTGACCGCTCCATTTCGTGCTGAGGTTAAGTATGAGTGGAGCTGTACCTCTCTGTCCCCCTGTGTGCAGGTCTAGAAAGGGTATTAATTTCCCCTAGTGATTCTGCATCTGCCGCCCAAACAAACCTAGCGCTAACCTACCCTACCAGCCTGTGGTCACTCCTGTCAGCACAGTACTGCACTGTCCGCAAATCTGTCAGCACAGTAACCGTCTACAGGTTGACCTAGCCGGAATTCTAGGGTGAGGCAGGAAATTTCCTCTTACCCTCAGAGTTAATACCGGATTTATCGACTCCCCCACACCACCACACCGACCCAACTACTCAATCTACTTCCGAGTCCCTCTTCATTGGTAGACGCTTAATTCAAGCACACGGTCAACTTTACCATTCATTCGACCACATTCACCTCCCGGCTCGACACACACTGACATGCCATTGGGACTAGATTCCCTTGGATTGCACAGGATGGACTGTGACGTCTATATGCACGCTCTGCACATGACGTAAACATACACTGGACTTTTGCCTGGCACTCGTCAGATTTACGATAAACATGTCAATTGAGCTGTAACTTTATAATGTTAACATTTTAAAAATATTAATACTTTACAATGTACTTCCAAGATTGATGTTTTGGTGACTGTATTCCCTTGTAGTTGTGACGCCCTGAATATGGCGCCTTGGTGCCAAAACAAGCAGCTGTTATTTAAAACGCGCCTAGAGTTTGTAGGCCTGTTGTTTGCATCTGTTGGTGAATGTGACTGGTTGTAAGAACAAAGCGCGGAAGGAATAATATCAAACGTATGGTTCATTCTCCAAATGTAAGAACCATTCATTCCTGAGGATAGGGACCGTCATGGCCTTGAAGGTTAGGGGATCGATGTGAGGCTAGCCGCCTTCCCAGCAAAAATCAACTACTCCCAGACGGTTTACCAACACCGGCCGGCGGATAACGAAGAATAAAGACGCTGGGTACGGACTTGCACAGGGTAACCACGAAACTAACGGTACCTGTGCACTATGCCCTAACTGCTCTCTGGCACTCCTAATATGTAAGAAACACGCCAATTCTCTATTACTTCCCCACACCCACCATTCCCCCATCCCGCTGCACACAACAATTACCTTAACCTCACTCAATGAATGGAAAAAGGCCGTCCTACCCACGGTTACCAACACAATGAAACTTAAACCACAAACAATCTAAAGTTAGACGGCGTATCACAGTGATGCTTAATGCACATAAAACCAACACAGAAATACGGGAAGCAATAAATAGTGCGAAAAATCGGCGCTTGTAGGGCAGCGCCCTGGTACAGGGAACGATAGTACCGGCCTAAGGCTGCAGCAAGTCACGGGCTGATACTGCAGCCTGGCCACATATAAACATTCTGGGGGGCTGGGGGAATTAAAACATTCTGCATTGCAATTAGTGATTATGACAACTGACAGAGAAAACTCAGCGCATCTGCCGCCTCTTTTCACTTCCTATTTACGTGATTATTTTGGACGTCGGTCTCCCGACCTTTTGTATGGCGAAGGACCACACCCGTTAGGGTGCTCCGGTTTGCGGGCCGCACGTGGAGAACATCTGTGAAGTGACATACTCGTACCTTACTGCACAAAGTATTGGGAAGTTGTCGTGGCATACACACAGTTCACAGACATGGCCGGGGGTTGGACACATGTCATGTAGGTTTTTTATTTATGGGTTTACAGGTTCTACACTGTATGAGAACAGCGGCCCCTAAAATTCGACAGTAAATCCCAGAATTTGTTAATTGCAACAATTTGTGTTATTATTCTGAGATCACACACACACACACACACACACACACACACACACACACAAGGACTAGGCTTTGTAAGACATGTGTGTCTTTTCTGAAAACATTTCAGCTTTTTCGCAACGGTCGGGTGAAAAGCATGTTTTAGTCCCTTTAGTTTTTCGCTCCCACTGGCACTCTTACTTACTTACTTACTCCATGGAGAAGAATCCTTCTTGAGAAGCTAACGGGTTATCAGCTACTCAAGAATTTCTCCGCATTTTATGGAACCCGAAGGTTCATTACCGCATTCACAAGTGCCCGCCACTTGTCCCTATCCTGAGCCAGCTCGATTTAGTCCATACCCCCATATACCACTTCCTGAAGATCCAACTTAATATTATTCTCCCATCTACGCCTGGGTCTTCCAAGTGGTCTCCTTCCCTCAGGTTTCCCTATCAAAACTCTGCCTACACCTATCCTCTCTCCCGTGCGTGCTACATGCTCCGCCAATCTCATTCTTCTTCTTGATTTGATCACCCGAAAAATATTGGGTGAGTAGTACAATTCACTAAGCTCTTCATTACGTAGTTTCCTCAACTCCCTTGTTACCTGTTCCTCTTAGACCTATCTGTCTTCCTCAGCACCCTACTTTCAAACACCCCCAACCTACGTTCCTCTCTCAATGTCAGCGACCAAGTTTCACACCCATACAAAACAACAGGCAAAACTGTAGGTCTGTACATCTTATCCTTAAGTTTTTGGGTAGCAAACTGGAAGACAAAAGATTCTGCACCGAATGATAGCATGCATTCCCTGATTTCAATCTGCTCTTAATTTCTTCCTGAATAGAATTTTGATTTGTCATGGTTGTTCCCAAATATTTGAACTCTTCCACCCCTTCAGAGGAACTATTATCAATGTTGATATTGTGACTTCGTCCTGCAATCTCATCTCGAGACATGACCATGTACTTAGTTCTACCAGCATTTACTTCTAGTCGAACCTCTTTAATAGCAACTACCAAAGCTTCTGTGTATTTCTTATAGTATGTACGCTTCCTCCCAACATATTAACAACAGCATAAACTAAAAGCTGATGTGTACCGTTTAATTTCAAGCCATCCTAGTTTACCTGAACCCTCCAAAAGGCGTACTCTAAATCAAAGCTGAAAAGCAATGGCGATAAAACATCTCTGAGTCGGGCCGATCACTCGTCCAAAGGAGTCGTAGCGACTGTGGTGCCTCGCTGTGTGTGATCTAGAAACCTCAAGAAAGAGAAAGCCATGTCTCGGGTTGGGCCACAGGACCCACAGGGCGAAAAACACTCCCGTTTCTCTACTGCCGTGAATAGCCATCACTACGTCATAAAATATATTACTTTTAAATTCTAATAAGAATAAGAAAAATTGTTCCATGTCATTTCAGCTTCAAGAACAGGATTCGTATTCGTAACCCCTTCCTCGATACATATTACCTAGACACACAGTCACAAATCAACCTCCCACAAAACAAGTCCCTTTATCACGCAATTAGTCCTTTATAAGTAAAACGTCATGTGGGAAGACCTAGTTTACCACATCATTACTCGTGTTTCAGGGATCGTGCTGATGGTAGGTGGCTACCACAGCCCACCGGACAATAACTGTGCTCTCATGTTGGCAACCCTTCTCGGAAGGTACGCCACTAAAGACAGTGAAGTGGCCGGTCAGTGCCTCTCTTTGGGTGTGGATACACAGTGGGTGTACCTTATGGCCTGGCATAAAGGTTAAGACTGGCGCATGAAAACAATGAAGCTATTTAAGAAGTACGCTCATCTGGGTTATCAAGCAGCGAGTAACTGTAATTCCTTGCCAACGTTTCGGGACAGTCCTGTCTTCGAGGTTCAATAATTACACTTTCGACGCTAAGAAGCAACTGCTTACTTCGCAATGCTGTTTACTGATGTGCCTTTAAGCTGCGTGCTTTTCCGCCAAGTCTCATTCTATTAATGAATCAATAAATCAAAGTCCTTCTTTCGTCAGAATACGCACTTAACTTCGCTACGTGTTTCGGCAGTAACTGCATACGCCAAAGCCAAACTGCAACGACTCTGTCGTAAGGTATAAAGAACAAACTATAACTGCAGCCCTGAAGTTGTCACCGGAATAAACGTTCACAGAATTATTAAAATTGAATATTATAATATATACGTTATATACTATTTATTAGACATATATTATAAATACTGATAATTGGTAAAATTAAATATTTTACATTACCTTTTTTTTTAATTTTCTGAAACCAACATATTTTAAATTTCTAAACCAAATAAATGGAAATACATTAGCAATTGTGATTTTTTTTCCCAAAGGCCATAATTTCTGCTATAGGGGGCTACTGTCATTACTCGCCCCGGGCGCCACAAACCAAGCTACGCCACTGTTCGTGATTACTCACTGTCGCCATTTTTTCCCAGTTCAATTACATGCTTTGCGAGATGATGAAATCACAAATGTTAATATGCGACAAAACGCCATCGCGACCCCCCACTCTGTGTGCCCAACATCAGCCCCACGACCACCGCGTTTTGACATACACAACCGAATGTCAGAAATACGAACAATTTCACCAAAATGAACCTTCACACCCAGCCCACAGCTAACAACAAAAAAAGACAAAAACCTCAACTCCTCTATGTACGTACGAACACATTCTAAAAAACAAAGTTAAACCCATTTTTAAATCTGTGAGCTCAACGCCTTACCAGTGGATATGGGACAGTGAGTAACCATGATAAGGTAAAATAAAAATAATAATGTTGTGAGAACACAAAGCGCCTCAATTTCAATACTTACATGAACACTTATTATTAGATTTTGGCCGCGCCCGACTTTAATGTCACTTTACAGACCTACTTCATTAAAATCACACTGCAACTCGACATTTGTGTACGCCAAGCCTGAAGAAGGCAGTAACAGCTGACACATGTATTGAGATTGTGCATATTCTAATACGGATATACACAGATAGGTAAAGGTAAAGGTAACGTTCACCCTAGAACAGGCCACGAAGGCCCAGAGGGGGAGTAGAGGTATAGCTCTACTCTTTCTTTAACCTCGGCGCTAGAAGGGGTGGGTGGTCAACGCCACGCCCCGGCCGCTTTACCCCCGGGAAAGACCCGGTACCCATTGTCTAGGGGGCTGGGTGCTACCCAGGGCCGGTCTGGAAGGGTGCGGAAAAACTCGCCCCCACCGGGATTCCATTCCTGGACCGTCCAGCCCGTAGCGAGTAGCTGTACCGACTGAGCTATCCCGGCCCTGGATATACACAGATAAATATGTTTAAAATGCTAAAGATGGCGACAGTGTGCGGAATAGCCAAAACCTGTTTTCAAGAAGTATAAATACGATATGCAACAAACACAGTCGATCCCGGTTATAACGACATCGGTTTATACGACACCTCGTCTATAACGTCATGTGTTCTGTGGTGCCGAGTAATTCCTGATCTTTAACATTTTAAGCCTAGTGGTTACTGCAAGTACCACCACGTTTAACATTCAAAAATGTGTACATGGTGATCGCATTGCTTAAATATGTTGTGCACGTATCTCAGAACAAAGAGCAACTCTTACTTTACTCGATATTAACAGATGTTTTGTATAACCGAGGTGGAGTGTGTTTACTGCTCGGTACGCGCTGCGTCCTTATACTGTATAAAACAGATCACGTTTCGACTTTCAGGGGTTAAAACCATAACATTACAGTCCTCGGTTAGAACGACACCTGTTCATGACACCAAATATTCACGCCATTTCGCGACGTCATAACTAAGTACAACTGCACGTCAATTCGGATACACTGCGACTATTATACTGGAACTCGAGAAATATGTGTGAATTTGGAATTTTTTTTTTTCACATAATAATTTTACTTACAAAACGCTAATACTAGAATATACGTAGGAACGGATACTTCCTATGTACGTCACGAAGAAATAAAGGAAACCTCCACTTCAGTGAAGATAAAAATGTACTTTTGAAACTCCTTAATACTGAAACAAACATTTTAACACAGTAGCTAAGAAATCACAGTTTATTAACAAGTTTCTGTCAGCAGCAACAAAATGGCAACATGTACCTACTTATAAACTGTAAGAGACCACTGCGGAGACCCGGACGTAGATGGGAGGATAATATTAAAATGGATATTCAGGAAGTGGGAGTGTGGACTGGATCGATCTGGCTCAGGATAGGGACAGGTGGCGGGCACTTGTGAATGCGGTAATGAACCTTCGGGTTCCCCACGCTTACTGGGCGTCCCAACTTCAGAAGTCGGTTACACTTCAGCCATAGCC
>JGI20166J26741_11801585_pt1 | contig 10161 bp, 8 predicted proteins | sample TergutCu122P5_FD_26741 | JGI IMG/M metagenome (IMG submission 26741) | reverse complement strand
AACTGGAAGACTCTCACACAAGATAGAAGAGGATGGAAAGAAAAGTTGGTTGAGAAGGCCAAAACTCTATAGAGAGTTGTAGAGCCATACAAGAAGAAGATTAGACTGAGCAACAAACCATGTATATACTACATCCACATCTTCTTGACGTGTGGTGAATCTGTGGCCTCTTACAGTGTCTTGAATGCACCAAAAGGGTGGTAGTCTGAAGGTTTGAGGGCTGGGCTGTTCAGAGGATGCTCTAAAACTGCAAACTTAGGTTAGTGGAGCATTTCAACAGTGTGGCTGCAGAGTGTGGGTAATGCAGCAACACTGCAGCTGCCCATTGTCATCTTTGGCATTTGCTGTGAATTGCAGCATTTGACAGTAATGAGCAGTCTTTACTGTTGAATCCCTCTCTACATAATATTCCACTGTCATCCCCTGTGCATCCCAGAAAAGTGTAAACATTGCTGTTCCTGGTGTTGCTTGTTTCCTGACCATCATCCTGACAAGTGATGTGAGATGTTTCCATTTCAAACTTTGGTGTTTGCTGTCCAGCTAAAAGTGCTGGATCCATGTTTTGTTTCCAGTAGTGACGCATCTTAAGAAGGCATCACCATGGTCACAATACTGATTCAAAAGTTGCTGACAGACTTCCAAATGATGACATTTGTGTTTTTCTGTAAGCTGTTTTGGAACATGTCATGCATAGACCTTACAAAAGCTGAGGTTTATCATGGGTGATTTCATGGGCAGAACCATGACTAATATGCAGATGGGCTGCTACCTCATCAATGGGTATGTGCCTAGTTGCCCCAACCACATCACAGAATGTTCAGAATTGTCCACAGTATGGGCTGTGGTTGGAAAGCGTGATTATTCATGCATGACACTTGTGTGAATGTCTCTGATATTGTCACTACAACCGTACAAGCTTTGCAGGTGCAAAACATTGCTTTAAGATTGTGCTGGCAGTTGATATAGATTTCTGCCTCTGATACACATTCAGCCCACAAATAGTGGATCACAACATGCTCTAGTTGATGTATACAGAAATGGGATTTGGCTGTGTTAACAGTGGCATAACACACCAGCAACTGATGAGACTAATTTGAATCTGAGTCACATCTACAACACACAGCACTTAACATGTGCAGCTAACTGTGCAGCAAACAGAATAAAGAGTTTAAAAAATGATTGTAGATACTCTTTTACCCTCGTATAAAATAAATGTAATGGGATGGCATTTCTCCACATTCCACCTCACTTTTTAAGTACTGTCAACAAATCATATCTGCATGTTGCTCTCAAGCATCATGTATATTGGATTCATTATTTAATTTCCTTTTCCTGAGTGTATCTGAAAGGACGCATACCTGTCTTGTTTCTGAGTGACCATGATATATTGACTTGAAGGACGAAGACATGGAATGACCCCCACAAATTGTGCTGTGTTTAAGACATACATTTTCTGTTTTTCTAGACTGATGGTGAGTGGTTCATCTCCTCTGCCATCTCCTCTGTTTCAACGATGGGAGGAAATCACTGGACACAGGCTTCTAGAGAGGTATGGAATGACAGAAACTGGAATGGTTCTTTCCAATCCCCTTAAAGGTGTTCGAAAACCAGGTGAGAACCACAGAATTATGCATGAAGATATCGTACAGTAATGCAACATTCCTGCCAATACCACCATTTTCCATTGATATACTCCGGACCTATCAGTATGCTGAACTGCGCGTGATGTTAACAGTGTTGTTTTCAGTTTGGGCAGCAGACTTGAAACATCGCTGTTGTTCATTGTGTCATTGTATTACACAGTATTGGATCTCTTGTTTATTTGTTACATACAGTATGTCAGTATTTATGAGTGAATATCTTTAGAGTTGGTTATGGAATACATAACTTAAACCTTGTATAAGGGGCTGAAACAAGAAGAAATGGTAGTAATAATGCTGGTGGTGGTGGTGGTGGTGGTGGTGGTGGCGGTGATGGTGGTGGTAGGAAAGAAATAGTTCATAAGACTTTTGATACAAAATTCACATTCTGAAACACACTGAGAACAGAGAAAGGTGTGGTGAAATTGTATGTTTGTTGGGGATCATATGTTACAGTAAGTGTTGTTGTTAACAGTAGAGACAAAATTAAAGTGAGGCAAGATGAATCTGAAATGCAGTGTATTGGTTGAAGAAATGGAATGTTTAAAATATGGGTGGATTATCAAGTGCAGAAAGTTTCCAATAAGTCAGGCCATTATTTGAACTCAGACTGAGTATGATGACAAACAAAAAAAGGGGAAAAAGTGGAAAACATTCAAGATGTATCATTATTCTGTATAAGCCATGGCTGAGGCTGCTAGTGCTGACACAGATGCTGCCTCAGCTGATGCTATGTAATTGACTGAATCAAATTAAGATGGCTGTTACTGTTCTTGGAAATATTTTAAGGTTGACAAAAGAGGATTGTCCAGGAAGAAAATACCAGCTAGGGCATTCCTTGCTAAGGAGGAGAAGAGTGCCATGGGATCCGAGCCAACAAAGCACAGGTTCACCTTGCGGCTTAATAGCAGTGCAGGAGATGACTAAGGCTTAGCGTCATGTTGTTTGCCACTCCCCAAGAGCTTTCATTTTTCTCTCTTGGGAGATCCAGTTCTAAGGAATGGGTGACAAGTATTCCAAAATAGCTGTTGCATTGATTTTGTTTGAGCAGTAGAGTTGGCTTTTAAAGTTGTTCTGTTAGACACTGCATCAGGCCATCCTCACTGTACAGCTGACTTATTTCTTGAAGTTTGTGGTGCTTGACATAATCTTGTTGCTTCATCTATGACCTAGCTTCATTGTGTGTGTTGAATAGTGATCCAGACAGTTGCTGAGACAGGTAAGGAAGCTGATGTAGCCATAAAAAAAGCTCAGAAGAGCAGGAACATTTAGAATGGTGTGAATAACAGTGTTGATTGTGAGGCTGGGATTGAGCAGTTGAACAGTAAATGGATCTTGGAGGAAAGGCCTTCCATTTCTTCCAGATTTTGATGGCATTGTACATAACCTTTTGTAGGTAACTAGAGAAGATGTTGAACTGCGGAAGCAACTTAATTTAGAAGTTGAGGTTGTAGGTAATGATGATTGAGGTACGTCTCATTCATAGTAACAGCCCAGTGAATACCTCATTAAGTTTCAGTTGTCTAATATACCATTGCAAGTTGTGGAAACATACGGTGAAAAAGTTACGGTTTCTGTACATCCAGCTGAGATTTTGGGGTGAAGAAGTTTTGCATTAATTTTGAAGACAGTGAATGAATGATGATGAAGAGCCTAATAGAAAGCATCTCAGAGATATTTGGAATGATTTTGATTACTGTAGTATGAACTGACTGACTCCGTGGAGCAGAGTCCTTTAGAAGCCAATAGGTTCTCAGCTAGTCGAAGAAGATAATCAAATTTTATGGAAACCTCATGTTCATTACCTTGTTCACAAGAATCTCACACTTGTCCCTGTCCTGTAGCAGATGAATCCAGGCCATGTGATCCCTGTCAAGTTTCCTTAAGATCACTCTGGTGGTAATCGTCAGATATATGTCTAGGTCTTCCAAGTGATCTCTTTCTTCTAGGTGTTCCAGTGAAAACCCTGTATCCATTTCTCTTGTTCCCTACATGTGCCAAGTTCCCCACCCATCTCATCCTCCTCAGCTTAATAGCCGTAATAACATTTGTTGAGGAAAACATATCATGAATTGATACATAATATGTTATATATTATGTATCAATCGTAACTTCCATTTCAGATCTTCACACAGCTTTTATTGTATGTATCACAGGTTTTAACAGATTTTTAACATTGATGTAAGTTTTATGGGATCCCATATGACATGAAATTAGCATGCATTACATGTAACCCATTTTCAATTTTATGCAAAGATGGCCTGATAATGGTCTCTAAGGACCAAGACTTGTCACCAGTAAGTTAAATAATAAAATATTATTGTGTTTGACTGAAAACAAATATATTTATTAGTGACTTCAAAGTTGATTGTGGAAGGTTTGTGACAGTGGACACTGAATGCATGAATCCATGAACAGTTTCAGAATTTGAAATATAATTGAAGTTTTATTGTAATGTAATATGTGTGTGTTGTTGATTGTAGGTTATGTGGGAACTCCACTGCCAGGAGTGCAGGCACAGATTGCCAGAACATGTCAGAATCAAAACTATGAAATTCTAATAGAGGGCTCTGCTGGTGGAGGAACAACCACACAGTCGACAAAGTATACAAGCGGTGAACTGCGAGTCAAGGGTCCAAATGTTTTTAAAGGTTATTGGAAGAATCCTAAAGCGACACGGGAGGTGTTCACAGAAGATGGATGGTTTAAAACAGGTGTGATCATAGATATAATTTAGTAACTGCAAGTACAGTGAGCTTGCAGGGTGACTGCGTGAGCTGTGTATACTCGAAATGCTTTGGTGCCATTACGTATTATATTTAAGTACTTCAATGCAAGTTTGGTAGACTGCTGTTGATGATGATAGAGGTTTCCTGTGAAAAGGGATTCATTTATATAATGCAGTGTATGGTAAAATAAGAGAAGTGTGAGAGTACAACAAGGTTTTTACCATAGTGTGTAGTCTGCTTCATGTGGATGACATTGCAGTCTGATCAGAACATAAATGTAATCTGGTGGGAAGTAAGGTCAGTATTTACTGTTCATTTGGAGCAGCTCATCGGATGGTTTGATTGTTGATTTACATCATAGGTTTTTGTGTATTACTTTTGGATATATTCATTTAATTCAGTTAATTCTATCTGGTCAATAAGTATGTTTTATTTTGAAGTAAATTTTGAAGTTACCTCTTGTTAGATAATTTTGGCTGTTCCAGCATCTTTTGAAAACACTGTTTTGGTACCAAGATGGGCCAGAAAAATGGTTGTCCTTTGCAATGAGGAAGTTAGTGTAGATGTTCCTTTTTGATTTATTATTTTCACTACACTTCAGTAATTGTGTTAAAACCAAAAGTTATGATTTGCTATCCAGATTTCCAGTAAATATTTTGGTCTGAAGGTAAGAAATTGTTAAAATTGTTAACCTTTATGGTACTTGCATATTACATGTAGGTCACATCTCTTTGCTTGTATCGGTATGTGCATACTGCAAATATAGGAAGCTAACATGACAACACAAGAGGATTTTCTCTTCTGCATTTATCTGTGCATACTGCAATGTGTATGTCTGAACGCTTAGTCTGGAGCACCATTACACAAGAAGTTATGGTTACCAAAATAAAAAATCAGATGAATGACGGAAAACTTACCTCTCCTAAAATGGCTTCCATTCAAGATCAGATTCATACTCACAGCTTATAAATGAAAGCTTTCTCGTCACATCAACTTTTAAAGTATACATACACAATAAAGATAACTTAGTCAGTTTAGTGACTAGGATGTTTGGGCTGGTCATTCTGAGTTCAGTTCGCAGCAGGAACTACGAAATTTTCTCCAAAGGGTCCACACACCTGGCCTTTTATTCATTGAGTACTGGGGGCTCTTTTCCCATGGGAAGAATGCCAGGTGTTGAGTTGACTGCTAACATCCGTAGAATACTGAGGGTAACCTCATTTATTCTCTGGTGTTTTTGAATGCCCTACTTCTCCTGAAATGGCTTCAATCTCAAAAACATATCTATACTCATTGCTTATAAATGAAAACTTTATCATCACATCCACTTCTAAAGTATACATACACACGAGGGTCATGATAGTGTAGTCAGTATAGCGACTGAGCTAGTTGGGCTGGACAGTCCTGGGTTTGATTCCCAGCAGGAGGGTAGGAAGTATCTGCAAAAGGTCTATTCTCCTAGCCTTCCATTTGTTTGGTAGTGGAGCCTCATTTCCCATAGGAGGAATGTGAGGAGTGGTAGGTTGTGCACTCATGTCCGAAAAATGCCAAATTTAACCTTTTGAATTGTCAGACTTTTTAAATGCCAACACAATCCTTGACAGCTGAGGTGTCACTTTGTTTAAATGTCCATATCTGTATGTGTTCATATTATGTTCTTTTGTATTTTATACATTTTTTAAGCTGAAACCTTGAAATAAAGAGTACACTGTTTAGAATTGATCATTATGCCCATTTTGAATATTTTAAATAATCCCCCCTGTTACATAACTTTGTTTATAACAATTTTTAAATTTGTTTCCTTTCGTGTTACATTAATTGGGGAATTCAATACACAATCTGTGCCGAAAAAAAAAATATAAATGAGCATACTACCGTTGTTGAATGTATACTTCCTATATACTGAATTGTGATGATACAGGTTTGGTATGCCAGACCACTTGATATTGCATGCATACCTCTTCACATACTGGGTGACTTCCTTGCTGTACTCCACATCTAGGAGTGATTACTGGTAAAAGGGACTGAAGACATTTTCTTTATTCCGACAAAGAAGAAGAAATTTCTTTCAGTACCCTGTAAATTTTGTCTTTTAAGTTTTAGTAAACAGAAACAAATACAAAACAACTGCAGTGGCTACCTTCTTACATTATTTCTTAGGTGCAAGTTTTTGCATCTGTTTTGTGGAGTATAATTTATATTTGTGTCCATGATGCATTCAGTTTCTGTTGCTCACAACACCAATATCAGATACAAACACAGCACTGGGCTCCTCGTGAAGTACTATGTGCCAGATGACGAGAAAAGATCCATGAAGATTAGTGATAATTTCTTACTGACTGGCTCGTGAAATCAGCACTGGCAGTTGTGACATGTTGTTACACATTTCTGACTCTGAAAAAGAACAAAAAGGGTGACTGCTTTTGACTAATTCATGGCTTGGACACATCAAGTTTCCTATCTGGGATCATGTATGAAAATCATTATGCAGTACATCGTAGAGTACTGTCTACCAGTGTCCATAGGATAGAGTGCAATGTCAGGAAGCACTGGCTTACCACAAACTATACAGCTGTGATGATGTGCATGTCAAATAACCTAGCCCAGATGTAAACATACAATTCACAGCTCTTTTCATGTAGGTGAAATATCAAGATGTGGCAAGCCCCTTCATAAAATCACGAGTCAAACCCAAATTTAAATTTTAAAAAAAGCAGAGAAACATAATATTATATAACTCTGTTATATAGGATATCTAGGCAATGCATGTAGTCAACTTTATTTTAAGACATGCTGCAACATCTGTGACTTTTTTCCAACAAAATGCTGTTTATTTCATAATTTTATCTGTATCAGTTTATGTAATTTTCATATGTTTTGTAATGCACATGCTGGAATTTAAGTACCACATGAGGAAAACCTAGTACAGTGGAGGAATTACAGGAATCAAATGGCCCACTATCTAAAGGTTAATGCAAAGAAGAACTTGTAATAAATATATAGAGAGGACAGAATTATTCCAGTTTTTATACTGTGATTGATGTTAAGTGTATTTCAACCTAGACATTTAATACAGTGGTGTGTTCATAATTTTTGTTATGTTTGAAGTTTATTGTTAGGAAATTGCTGCAAAGAGTCTGTAGACATTCTTTTCTGATTGCCAGATGGTTCTAACTCTCTACAGAATATTAGAAATCCTTGCTCATTACACTTGGTGGTGGTGGTGGGGGCAGCAGCAGCACTGCTGCTGCTCTTCTTCTTCTTATTGTTCTTGTTTTTCTTCTTCAATTATATGTTCTGAACAACACAAGAATAGCTTTTATTCTAGTTTGGCATTACAACATTTGTCAGCCTATTTTCATGCCATCATCAGGTAGCTGACTTACAATTGCATAAAAGGAACTGTTAGGTAAATACCCCACCTTCGCATTTAATGTATGCAAGATACATAAATAAAATATTATTCCCTATAATCAAATAATAAAATGGTTAGTATTATTTAAATAAGAATGTTTTTCTCTGTGACCAGTAGATCAAAGAAAGAAGAATCTGCTTAATGATACGTAGGTGTGTGACTGTGGCTGGCTTATAAGTACAACTTAGATTTAGTATAAAGCTGTAGACATAATTTGATTTTAACCATTGTAATCAAGGTAATCATTGGTAGGCGAAGAGTGTATGGGAAAAGGCTTATTTTTCTCTGAACGGAGCTAAATGTTACAAGGGATTTAGAAAGGAAAGCTGATACATATACGTACTAGATATAAGCAGTGAGTTGTATTTTATGGATTTGTAATGTAAGTCACTAGTTGATACATATAACATAACCTAATTTATTCTGTATGTATTCAATTTGTTACCAAATTTAGTCTTACTCCTATTGTGTTTGTAGGTTAGTACTACAGTTTAAGTTACACTTATAAGACAGCCACAGCCACACCCCTCTTCTCTACCACACACCTACACATCTTTAAGCAGATTATTCTTATTTCAATCTACAGAGTGCAGAAAAAACATTTTATGAATATATTCTTGTTTTAACTAACTTTAACAATTTTATTACTCTGCTATTGGGAATAATATTTAATTTGTGGATATTGTGTAATATTGTGTACATTACATGTGCAGGAGAGGATGCTAGCTAACAGTTCCTTTTATGTAACTGTAAGTCAACACTGCCTGATGATGGTCAGAAAATAGGCCAAAACATCATAGTGTAACATTAGAATAAAAGCTATTCTTGCAGTTGTTTGGAATGTATAATTCACTTGACTTAATAAAAATGCAATTGGATGGCACCTAAGTGGTGGTGGTGGCGGCGGCGGCGGCAGTTGCAGCAGCCACCATCATTGTCGACGATCTCATCATCATCCAGAATCTTATAGTTGAAGATTGTTTCATGTCTGAGAAATGTGTGCCACTGTTGTTAATGTCAATACATGCAGCAAAGAATAATTGCTGCCACCAATATATTGCTGCTGCTGTTGCCACTGATACTACTACTTTTGCTGCTGCTGCTGCTTCTCCTCCTCCTTTTCTTATCCTTTTCCTCCTCCTCATCCTTTCTTTTGTTATAATTTGTGCAGTGTAAATGGCTGTGTAGATACTAATTGGGTGTAGGGGTGACAGTAGAGATTAATGGAATTTTTCTGATGATGGTCGGGGCCCATTAGATCCCAAAAGAGTGGTGCATTTATTGATTACCTGAGTTCCTTTTAACTACATGATTAGTGACTAGTGAGGAATCATTGAGTTTATGAGAGGAGGTTCTGACAGCAGTAACTTGCATTATGATTCTGGTATTCTGGAGTGTGATACTTGTAGTCTAGTAGCTAGGTACCAACAATTCAGAGGAACTTATTGCATTCACATTGAAAGACTTATCCTGATGGCAGAGGTGGATTTTTTTTTTGGGGGTGGGGGGTACCCAAAGCAATGACATCTCATTCCACAAGGCCTAAACAAGTGAGTTTTATGTTTGTTTAATGCTGTTGTTATACTTTTTCAGGTGATACAGCTTGTGATGATGGTGGAGTATACAAGATACTGGGTCGGACATCTGTAGATATAATCAAGACAGGTGGCTATAAGGTTAGTGCAGTGGAGATAGAGACACATCTGCTAGGCCATCCTGACATTGTTGACTGCTGTGTGATCGGTCTGCCGGACATTACGTGGGGACAAAAGGTATGCACCTAAACCTGCTACAGGCATGAAAGTTTTGCAATATTTTGAACTATTTCTGATGCAGTTGTGTGTGCATTTTTGGTGTACAGGCAAGTCTCATTTTATGCCATTTCTATTTGTGCAGTTTCACTTTAACTCTTCAGTGCAGAGTGATGGGTATAGCATAATGCTGTCTTCATTCGCTTATAACATGAATAGTTGTGGGGATATACGTGGTCAGACAATAAAGTTCGCAAACTCGCCACCGTGTGCTTGCCATGGCAGCACTGGACAAAAGCCTTAGTATGGTTTGATGACTTGACATCAGCGTTTCACAGCTGTGTTATTGTTGTTGTTGATCTAGGGCAGTCTCTTTCTGAGTGGCATCTATTACTGTCTGCGTGTGTTTTGGTGTGCCACCACGAGAATGTCGGAGCTTGAATTAGAGCAACGAACAAACATTAAATTTCTTGTTAAGCTTAGAAAGAGTGGAAACGAAATCAGAGAGATGTCAGTGCAAGTTTATGGGGATAATGCTATGAAGAAAACAGCAGTTTACAAGTGGGTGGAACGTTTTTCTGAGGGAAGAGAAAGTGTCACTGACGAAGAGAGATCAGGACGGCCAG
>JGI20166J26741_11801474_pt1 | contig 10161 bp, 13 predicted proteins | sample TergutCu122P5_FD_26741 | JGI IMG/M metagenome (IMG submission 26741) | reverse complement strand
AAGCTTATCCAAAGGAAATACATGCGCTTTTAGGGGAGAACGGGGCTGGGAAAAGTACTCTTATGAGCATACTCACTGGACTATATATGCAGGACTTAGGGCAAATTTTCATTAATGGGAAAGAACATACCCTCGCTTCCCCTAAAGACGCTGTAGATGTTGGGATTGGCATGGTTCACCAGCATTTTAAATTAATAAATCCCTTTACTGTGACAGAGAACATCGTCCTTGGTTTAAAAGATATGACATTTTTAAATCAAAAGTATACTGAGGAGAAGCTTGAGAAAATAGTAAAGAAATTTAACCTGGATGTGGATGTAAGAGCAAAGATATGGCAGCTTTCAGTTGGAGAGCAGCAAAGAGTTGAAATCATTAAGATGCTGTATCGAGGTATGGAAATAATGATACTTGACGAGCCAACTGCAGTTTTAACGCCTTCTGAGGTAGGAGAATTGTTTGGAACTCTTAGGAAGATGGCAAATGAAGGGAAGACAGTCATATTCATAACCCATAAAATGAATGAAGTTATGGAGTATGCTGATAGGATAACCATACTTAGAGAAGGCAAATCTATTGCCAGTCTCATGAAAAACGATACTACATCCACTGAGCTCGCTAAACTAATGGTAGGTAGAGAGCTGGATATAAAAAGGATGAATTTAAAAGATACATCAAAGGGTGTCGTTTTAAAGTTGACAGATGTAAATGCAGAAAATGACAAAGGACTCCCTGCCTTAAAAAATGTATCTTTTGAATTAAAAGGTGGAGAAATATTAGGAATTGCTGGAGTTGCCGGTAATGGGCAAAGGGAATTATCTGAAGTTATTACAGGTTTAAGGAAGATCACAAGCGGAAGCATTAAGCTCTCTGATGAGGAGATAAGTCAAGAGACAGCTCATGATATAATAGAAAAAAAGGTTTCATTTGTTCCTGAAGATAGACAAGGTACAGGTCTTGTGACCAATCTCTCTGTTTTAGATAATTTGATCTTAAAAGATTATGAAAAGAAAGAGTATGGAAACATATTCTTCGATGAAAAAGCACTTCATAAAAAAGCAGAAAAAGCTATAAAAGATTTTAATATTAAAGTTCAAAGTCCGGATGTTCCTGTAAAGATGATGTCAGGGGGAAATATTCAAAAGCTTTTGCTTGCCAGGGAAACTAGTCTAGAGCCTAAATTATTGGTAGCTGTTTATCCTGTCCGTGGTCTCGACATTGGTGCAACGCTTTCAATACATGAACTATTGATCAATGAAAAGGAGAAGGGTGTAGCTATACTCCTAATTTCAGAGGATCTGGAGGAAATATATATGATGGCAGACAGGGTGGCTGTTATGTATGAAGGTGAGGTTATGGGCATACTTCATATAGACGATGCTAAACTAGATGATTTAGGAATGATGATGTCTGGAGCTAAGAGAATGGGAGGAAAACAATGAGCAATACTAAGACTAAAATAAAATTTGAAAAACGCTTAGAAACTCCATTAATCGTAAATATAGTTGTTCCTATTGTTGGTGTTATTCTAGCATTAATATTTTGTTCATTTCTTTTACTAGCGATAAAACAAAACCCTTTAGCTATATATGGGATGATGTTTTCTGGCGCATTTGGTAGTGCTTATGGATTATCTGAAACTTTAGTCAAAGCAATTCCACTTATACTTGCAAGTTTAGGTGTGAGTATAGCGTTTAGAATGCTTTTATGGAATATAGGAGCAGAAGGACAAATATTCATGGGTGCTTTTGCTGCAAGCTTGGTGCCGATGTTTTTGCCTAATCTACCATTTTTTATTACTCTTCCTCTTATGTTCATATTAGCTGCTATATTTGGTGGACTATGGTGCCTACTCGCTGCTATTCCTAAAGCTTTATGGAATGTTAATGAGACTATCGTAACCCTCATGCTCAATTATATAGCTATTAACTGGGTTGAATATTTGGTTTATGGGCCATGGAAAGATCCTAATGGATATAATTTTCCTTACACTAAAATTTTTGGCCAGAATTCTTGGTTTAGTACATTTGGAACAACAAGAGTACACACTGGAATAATAATTGCAGTAATAATGGCATTTATACTGTACTTTGCAATACAAAAAACCAGATGGGGATATGAAGTTAAGGTAATAGGTGAAAGCCCTAAAGCATCACGTTATGCTGGGATGAATATAAAGAAAAATATACTAATTGTGATGTTTTTAAGCGGAGCATTAGCTGGTATTGCTGGAATGGGAGAAGTTGCAGGTATAAGCCACCGCTTAACCGATACAATATCTACAAATTTTGGATATACAGCAATAATCATAGCATGGCTTTCCAGATTACATCCTCTTATGATAGTCATAGTTTCATTTTTATTTGGTGGTTTATTGGTTGGAGGATTTTCAGTTCAAATGGTAGGACTTTCTGGATCTACTGCTTTAATGATTCAAGGTGCAATTTTATTTTTTATTTTAGCTGGAGATTTCTTTACTAAATATAAAATAAAAGTTATAAAGGGGTGATAATAATATGACTATGTTTATTGCAATTTTATCAGCTGCTGTAATAGCTGGGACTCCTCTTTTATTTGCAACTTTAGGAGAAGTATTCACTGAAAGAGCAGGTATATTGAATTTAGGTGTAGAAGGAATGATGTCAGTAGGAGCTGTGGTAGGGTTTATGGTGACTTATTCTACAGGCAATTTGTTCCTTGGAGTCATCTGTGCTGCAATTGCGGCGGCTCTTGTTTCTGTAATTCATGCATTTTTAAGCATATCTTTAAGAGTCAGCCAGGTAGTATCAGGACTTACAATTACAATTTTTGGGACTGGACTTAGTGGATTTTTAGGGAAGAACTTTGTAGGATTGCCACTTAAAAATAAATTCATGCCAATAAATATTCCACTTTTAAAAGATATACCTATAATTGGGTCAGTTTTTTTCAAACAGGATATTTTAGTTTATATTTCTTATTTAATCATTCCAATTTTATTTATATATTTGTATAAAACAAGATTTGGTTTAAACTTGAGATCAATTGGGGAAAATCCTGCAGCTGCTGATGCTCTTGGAGTGAATGTGTACTTCTTAAGATATATGTATACAATATTTGGAGGAGCAATGGCAGGAATAGGAGGAGCTTATGTATCTCTTTCAATGTCACCATCCTGGCTTGAAAATATGGTGGCTGGAAGAGGCTGGATTGCAGTTGCTCTGGTAATATTTGCTTCATGGGATCCGGTGAAAGCTATATTAGGTGCTTATTTATTCGGAGGAGTTCAAGCTCTTGGATTTAGATTACAAGCACTGGGATTTGTAGCAGTCTCGCCATATTTTCTGAGCATGCTTCCATATATATTTACTATTTTGATCCTAATATTGACAACAATTCAAACTATTAAGAAGCATAGGAGTGCGCCGGAACAACTGGGCATTGCATATGATAGAGAGGAAAGATAGATATATTTTATCTGAAGTGCAAAAGCAGTTAGCCATAGATCTCAATTGCTCTACTGAAGATTTTAATAAAGAAGGTTTTATATTTTGTGAAGCAAAAGATAACCCTTACAGGCGTCCCTTTCCTCGCAGTAAGAGTCATTTTGAAATGCTTACAATGGGAAAAAGCATCATAGTGTCGGCGTGCTTAGATATCCTTTATTTTGTTAAGGAACAGCTTCAGGATAAATCGAGAGATGATGCTTTTTCCATGCCATTTGTATATAAGAAGTCAATTTGATTAATTGACTTCTTATTTAATAAAAAAATTCCATCTCTATAAAAAGAATGGAATTTTTACAAATAGATCATCTTCAATTTAATTTTTGAGTTTGCAATTCTATTATTTTATCTAGTGGCAATTTAGTTATATTTTTTATCTGTTCCACCGGCATTCCAGCATTAAGCATGTTTTTTGCTACTTCATGTAGAGTGTTTTCTTTAGCTTCTTCTTTAGCTTTTTCTTTAGCTTTTTCTGCTTCAGTCAATTTTTTGACTATCATTTCTTTCTCATAAATCAATTTATCAGTTTCTAAAATTAATTTATCAGTGATCATACCTTCCACACCTTCCTCTTTAAATTTTTGTATGCTGCCATATAAATATGCGTATAACCTTTTAAGCAACCCTATCAGTACAACGGTGTCTTCATGCGTTATATTTCCCATCTTTTCGTTATCATCGATGCATTTGATAATTCCGTAATTTATCAATGTTTTTAGTTTTAAAGCATTCTCCCTAGACGGTTCTTTTTCAATTTCTTTTCTTAACTTGAGCAAGTATAGCGGTAACAATATAACTAAATGCTGTTTGTTCAATTCTTCAATGCTGTAATTTAAAAACTTCATAGTCGGTATTTTATACTCAAAATTGCCTTGATTTCCAAAATTTAACTCTAGTATAACGGTATCAGGTGTTTTACTATTGTGTTCAAGAAAAATCACTTTTGACTGTGGGAATTTAAGAATTATTCTGTCGTCTTCTACCTTTTTATATTTCAATGCATCTTGATATCCGTAATCGAACACCCTTATCGCAATACTTTCGTTATGTATTTGGACCTCAATATGAAATTTTTTAGTATTATTAACTGTTATGATAGTATCGGCTATAGTTTTTTCAAGGTTATTTTTTATATTTTCAGTCCAATTATAGGTCAATGTGCTATTTTTAGGGAAATTTTTGCTAAAAATTCCATTAATAAAATTAACTACAGCCACATTAGAAAGAGTTAGGATCCTCTTAAAAATCTTATCGTATATTTGAGTTATATTTTCTTCACTTTGAATATTTTTATCGTCCAATTGTCATCACCTGCGACTTTCCTATTATTATACCACTTTTACGTGGACATTAGTAAGTAAAATAAATGAGTAATTTCATCTCACTATTATCATCTTTACAGATAAAAATTGATCTTAAATTTAAAGAAAGCAATTTATTTCTCATATTGTGCGGTTCTTCTATGTCTTTTATGGAGAATCAAGTGTTAGGTTATCAAAGTCCGCTGTACGGAAGGAGAACTGCTCAATTTAAAATTAAGCCTTTCACATTTTTTGAATCCATCGATTTTCACAAGAATTTTGATATATATGATAAAGCGATAATCTATGGCATAACAGGAGGGATTCCACAATATTTAGCGCAAATAGATGATAATAAAGATTTAAAAACTAATATTATCGATAATTTTTTAAATCCAAATTCTTATATGTTTGAAGAACCATTGACTTTATTGAAGCAAGAACTTAGAGAACCTCAAATGTATAATGAGATAATAACTGCAATAGCTAACGGCTCTTCAAAATTAAATGAAATCTCAACAAAAACTAAAATGGAAACATCTGCATGTAATAAGTATTTGATCATCCTTTCATCCCTTGGAATTGTAAAAAAAGAATATCCAATGCTCAATGAAAACTCTAAAAAAACTATATATAGGTTAGAAGATAGCATGTTTCGCTTTTGGTATAAATTTATTCCTGAAAATGTTTCCTTAATATCTCGAGGTGCAATAAATAGGGTATATAATAGGATTGAAGGTCAAATTCCATCATTCATGGGTGAAGTTTTTGAGGAAATATGCAAACAATATATTTGGAAGGAAAACATAGAAGAGAAACTTGAATTTCTTTTCCATAAAGCAGGCAGATGGTGGGGTAAAAACCTTGAGCAGGAAATTGATATCATCGCTTGTGATGATAATTCAGCAATCTTCTGTGAGTGTAAGTGGACGAATGCTCAAGTTACACAAAAAATCATCGATGGGTTAGTTGAAAAGAGCTTGATGTTTAATTTTAAAGAAAAGTATTTTTATTTATTTTCAAAGTCAGGCTTTAGCACGGAATGTGTGAAAAATTTGGGCAAAAATGTAAAGTTGATTGAATTTAAAGATATGGTGCAAGTATAATCGTAAGGTTTCTTTGGAAGTCAATTAGTCATATTTGATTAATTGACTTCCTGTATATACAAAAGAGTCGTAATATATTTAACAAATATATTAAGGTAGATAATAGTTTGCTTAGTGTTCACGTGGTAAAAATTTAATATCAAAATTAAGTGCATTTGCTAGATTGCACAATGTTTTAAGTGTTGGACTTTGCTCACTTTTTTCAATTCTTGAAATCACTTGCTGTTTATTTCCTGATTTTTTCGCAAGTTCAAATTGTGTTAAACCTTGTTCTTTTCGAAATCTTATTAACTCACCTAGTAAATGGTATTCCATACGGCTATTATCCCACGCTTTTTTAAAAGTCGGATTCAAATTACGTTCTTTTTCTATCTCATCTTTAATATTTACTTCTTTAAATGGCATGAGTAGCACCCCTTTATATAAATTTTATGGATAAAATATCCCCTAACTCTTTAGCTCTTTTTATTACTTTCTCGGCATCTTGCTGTTCAGTTTTGTTTTTTTGTTTTCGGCAAGCATGAAGTAAATATATGTTTTCACCATCAACAATAACATAAAATAGCCTATTATGCTTATAAAAATATACCTCTGAAATTTTACCCTGCCAAGGTTTAATTGTTAACTCGTCAAGTTTGTTTTCTTCCAATTTTTCTAACACGGAAAGACCATCTACTTTTTCATCAATACTTAATTTGTTAATATATCCAAGTATTAAATCTTTTCCTCCTGCTGTTTGGTAATGGTGTACTTGCATATTATACCCCCCTGTAATATCATTATACAACTTTTAGATTGTATTTGTTACATATTTTTTCAACTTCACAAATAAATTATTAAGCTTTTTTAGCACATATGTTGCTTATTATCTATTGACACCATATAATTAGCATGTAGGGAAGTGAATAGAATATGGCAACAATTCAAATTCGCATTGATGACAGCATCAAAACTAAAAGTGATCAGCTTTTTAAAAAACTCGGTATTGATACTTCTACTGCTGTAAGAATGTTCTTGATAGCTGCTATAGAAAAAAATGGTATTCCATTTGATATATCATTTAGTAAATCATCTATTGAACTATGGTCAACCACTGAAGAGATACAAGCTGGAATGAATAAATTATGGGAGGATGCGACAAGTGAGTAATCCCACAAAATACCATGTGCATCCAACTACCAAATTTAAAAAGCAACTAAAAAAAAATTTTTTGTAAAGCAATATTATCGCTAAATAGATGGAAATGAGCTTGCATGATGTCTTGCCTATCTCCTCCATTAATCAATAAGGCATAGGCTTGTCGGTTATTCTGGCGTATTTGAATTGCCATATCCACAACAAACCTAAAATCATCCGCCGAAAGCATAAATAAGTTTTTTACCACTTTTCTGGGAACGATTAATACATGATCAGGGTAAGATGGTGCTGGATGAAAAAACGATATATCATTTTTATTCATTAAAATCTTTTTGACAGGAACTATGAATGGAAAGTAGGCTAATGCTAATCCAATCAACCTGCCAGTAAACTTCATATGTGCAATGCGAAAAAGTACTTTATCCATTTGACAGTAACCTCTAAAATTCTATGTGGCTTATTGATTTAAGACGAACTATTTTTGAATTTATTATATCACAGGTAAATTTATAAGATGCTGAAAAGTTAAAGCTTTTCAGCATCTTATATATTAATTAACAGAAATCCATTTTAATCCATTTATGTCAATGTAACTGTTAATGATTTCATATCCAAGCGTATATAATGGCTTATCCTCATTTGAATATGCAACAGCATTTAAGTCGTTCCATCGTACAATTTTATCCCACGTAAAAACCACTATTTCACCATAAGGGATGTCCTTTATAAGTTCATCACTAAAAGATCCCATCTTAATATAGGCGACATTTCTATCAAAACTTTGTACAGGAACAACAGTAACACCTTTATCTTTAATTTGAAGATGGCACCAACCGATGAGTTTTAAACTATCGTTAGTTTTATTTACATATGTTGAAAATCCATTTAATTTCCAGAAAGGACCTATACGTTCCACTGTGATAGTTTGGTATTTATCAACATCATCATATAAGAAAACCTTAAAATATTTAGTATTAATCTCGTCAATCAATACAGATTCTTTGCTGAGAAATGGATTAACTCAAGCTGCTTCTAATGCAGTAAAGCGTATATCAAAACCATACAAAATACAAATTGAAATAGCAACTAAAAGTAAAAAATACTCATTATTTTATATTTTCTACTTTTCACTATTTTAACTGTTAAAATACCGATGAGCAATAAAACAAATGAAATGACTAAATATATCATATACTCCTTCCTCACAAAAATATTAGTTATATCTTTCTGCTTGATTTCTTCTATAATCATATCCCTTGTTAATATTTACAATTATGCCATTTATTTTAATAGTATTGTTATCGAGCCAAACCAGGTCGACCCAATTGTGTACTGTAACACCATTTACTATTTTTTCATTTATACTTTTTGTATCAACTTTCTGAAAAAAAATTGTCTTAATATTATCAATATAATTGTCATTATCCCCCTCGTAGCTACGATACCGATGATATAAGAAATGGCATTGTTTTCTTCTTCTCGACAAACAGTCATTGATACTACGTGTTGTTTGTCTGGAGATTTTTCTATATTTGTTCCATAGTAATAGCTAAACGATGCATAATCTATTTTGTAGTATTTATTATAAACAAAATTATATGCAGAATAAAAAACCATACCAATGAAAATAATCAAGGCACATATCACTAACTTTTTTTTCATAAAATCTATCCTCTTTATTAATACAGTTTATTGTAGATTATTTAAAAATTCTGCTATTTTTTCCGAATTGCTTATCTTAAAATAGTCTATTGGCATATATCTCCCGTTTGTAATCCTTAGCAGTAAATTAGAAATGAAATCATCTGGTGTTGTCACAGCAAAACTACGAGAACCTTCTCCAGCATATATGTGTAAATCAAATTCACGTTTATATTCCCATTCCCCTTTATATTTTGGAATAACACTTAAATAAAAAGTTTCACCCATAAAAATCCCATTTGATACTTGAAAATTATAACATCGATGTAGCTTTGACTCGAGTAAAATATCGATAAGTTCTTGTTTTTGTCGTTCAGTGAATTCAATTTGCTGGCTAGTTAATTTTAATTGTTCAGAACTGCCTAATATATTAATATTAGGTTGAGGTTGATCATAATAACCAGTTATGCCGATTGCATTAACACTGACTGGTTGATCTTTATACATAGAAAATGATACAGGGACAAACCAATAAACACAATAACCTAGTTCTATTAAGATTAATACTATAAAGATTAGAACTTTTTTTAACTCTTTATTCAATATGACTTTTAAATAAAATAGTATAATTAGCAATAATATTATGATAAAAATCATTTAAAAACTCCTTGTTATTATTTTACAATTATTAATATAATTTTACCATTGAATACACATTTTTTAAAGTAAAATATAACCCTTGTTTTATAAAAAAATAGTAATTTTTCCTATGAACCACACATATGATATAAGATAATAAGTCATAAAATTAATAGGAGGAATTTATGGCCATTGATATTGAAAAGGAAGAAGTTTTAATGGAGTTGGACTTTAGCTCTTCTGAAGAGGAAGAGAACCTTAAAGGCTTCAGTTTAAATGATATTGACATGAAAGAGTTTGCTGATGAAGAGGATTTAAATATAGATAATACTCCAAATTCTGCTGCTGTAAAGCCCGAAACCAGTGATTTATTTTTAGACACTTTTGCCAGTTTCACGGAAAAAATTGAATTTATAGAGCAAACTAGACTAATGGATATAGATAGCTCTGTAAACTTCTTTCCACATCCAAGCGATGAGGAACTCTTTGACTTAATGGAGAGCCTCGAAATATATGGTGTATTATCGCCACTTTTGGTAATAAAATGCAAGGATTCTGATATGTATACTGTAGTCTCCGGAAGGTCGAGGCTTGCTGCTTTGAAGAAGCTTTATGATCAGTCATTTGAGTCAAGATATTATAACATCCCTTGCCTAGTCCTACATCCAGATACAGATGAGTCTATAATTCAAGGTATAGTGCTATCGACGAATTTAACTTACCGAAAGATGCCAAAAGATGTCCAGATTAAAGCGGTGCTCGCTCTCGATTCGGCGTTATCTAAAAACAAAAAATATAAAAACCAGATGAATATAACTAATATAATAGCTAACAAAGTAGGAATATCAAGGACTA
>JGI20166J26741_11801141_pt1 | contig 10163 bp, 7 predicted proteins | sample TergutCu122P5_FD_26741 | JGI IMG/M metagenome (IMG submission 26741) | reverse complement strand
TGCAGACTTCCAAAAAACACAAAAAGTAAATATTTCAGACATATTCCGAAGCAGACAAGTGAGAAACTATATAATCAGTTGGCCCATAAGCCCAACCAGTTCTCAAGTCTTTGCAATTTATGCCAGTTCAACTGCTGCTAAGATCAGGTCTGGGAAACAGGAGACAATGGAATTCTTTTACAATAAAAATTGTGGAAGTGGCCATGAAGACCTAAAACTACAACATGAAACAAAGTTAAAATCAACTGCCAACACAAGACAGATGTGGGGGGGGATATGAAATTAACGCACCGTACATCACATTCTATTGCTTGCACCATCTACTAGAGAACACGGGCATCTACAATGCAAGTTGAGGCATGTAACCATATAGAAGCTCCCAGAGCCTGCTGGCCTTACTTATCACTAACTAAATTCCTTTATGATGAGGGAAATCCTAATGGGCAAGATTTCTGAACTGGGTTGACTGACTGCATTTGTCACACATATGGCATGGGCTGATTCCTCGGATTTCTGATATGGAAGACCTTAACTTCATTGTAACCTCTATGACGACATTCTTCATGAGCATGCTGCACTAATTACAATTTCTCTAGATGATCCTCTTTCAGATAAAACCTCTGTTCCCAGAGGCAAGCAGTTAGTGCCCAGCCTGGTTGGATGAAGTCTTCGATGTCCAAACCTACAGATTTTAACTAATGCTTTGTTCAAAATCTCTTCTTAATCAACCCACCATGTCTCTTTCAGCACTAGAGAAACCCAGAAGTCAATGCACAAACAAACCAACAAGGAGGACAGATGACAGCAAACATACATTACCAATGCAATGTCCAGAGTATACTCAGAAAAGAAGTTAAATACAAGTCATATACATTACTAGCTTCTATGCCCTATACTAAGAATAGCCATTATTATTCTATGGCCTTAATTTTATAATAACAGTCACTGAACTGGGTAAGAAAATAAGGTTACTGTCAGAAAGCAAAAGTGCACAGAAACTAGGCCCTAGAAGAATAAAGATCCCATACAGAAAATTTCAGCAGGCACTGAAGTCCCTTGATGCACCAAAGTAGATAGCTTTGCAAAAAAATATTAAATTATTGCACAGTATTTCCTGCAGCATCCAAACAGTCACTTGTTATCAGACCTCCAGTATCTTAAACACACATACAGAAAAATGGTGAAGTTCCCAACAACCACCCAGCTGCATGCATCAGTCCATTTGGAGAAAAGACATTTTATGGCATAAATACTCACTAATAGCAAAAGACAGTATTCACTTGTTCAGATGCTTTGGCTTGGCACAAATAATAATATACTGTAAAAATAAAATACATCAGTTATTATGTGCAATGCAAACATTACAACTCAAAAAATCAGAATAAATACGCACTGTAATTATTTTATCTCATCAATATTGCAATATTGTCACTTCTTGCCACTATTCCAATGTGTGTGAGAGAAGTATGAGTGTGTTACGTCTTATACGAGAAACAAGCCAATAAGAAGTGACATATGATATTCATCAGACAAAACAGTGTCACTGTATTTGGCACTAAACATGATCTACTTGTCTCCAGCATAACAACATGCCTCAAAAAGAAGTTTGCTACTTGAAATATTAATGCTCTGTCCTGCAGCCACTGAATACTGTTCTTCAGATATTGGTATCATTTTGAAGAGGTAAGGTACTTCCAAAACTCACCACACAAAACAGAATTATATTATATAAATTCATGAATACCTATGCTGTTAATGTAAATACTGGATCCTTCATCACAAAGTCTTTCCTTATAATCAGTCCCCTTGCTTGTCAGAAAAGAAAACCATGTTTTCATGTTCTCCCACATATTTTATGAGGGAATGAAGGACACTGAATTCAGCAATGCCACATTCCCTATCTACATACTGTCCCACTCACAACTTCTGATTGTTTCACAGAGGTGTTGCAAGTGTCTTAAAATCTCATGGGAGTGACACTGCAAACTACAGTCAGCTGCCTGATGGATGGATCAGTAACAGCATGCATGACAATTCTGAACTACTGACATCCCTGATCTGCACCAACATTATTAATGCTCTTTACTAAAGGTCTAGCAAACATGTAATGTTCACCCTGTCCATGCCATGGAGGCATACAGGGGGAGTAGAGGTAGAGCTCCACTAATCCTTAACTTCTGCAATAGATAGAGGTATGTGGTTAACTTTGCGCTTTACCGTGAAAGAAGCCCAGGGCCCATTGAATAGCGCGCTGGGCTATTCCCAGAGCCTGTCTTAACATTTTGGAGAAGAGAAAATCTCCCCTAGTGGGATTGGAACCAAAGACCGTCCAACCCATAGCCTGTCACTATACTGACTACGCTGATCCTGCTCCTCCTAGCATACACAACTTGCTGAAATAGGTCAGCAAAGTCCTAGAACACACCCTGACTCAGACATCCATGTATCACTGATTCAGTGGTTCAAAACAATGCCACATAACACAGTGATGGAAACCGTGACAGATAAATCTGCTGTGATATGCATGAAAACTAAAAATGACAGGGGAAGTGAATGACTCTAATAACAATATTAAAAATATAACACACACACAATATTCAAACACACCAACCAACTTCATAAAAACTTCAAAATACAATGTATGTCGAAAAATCTGTATTTGTGCAGCATGCATTGCTCTTTGGAAACAGTCACCAGGTATGCCAAACAGCTTTTGTGTGCCCTACACTAGCACTACTACTTTTAGCTGAGTAAAGGTTATGTTTACATAAAAACTTTTGGTGGGCACATCATTTACCGCAAAAAACAAACTATAACAGTTACTGCGTACATGTACTTTTCGGCATTCAAAAAGGCACTTCACAAGCATATTTACTTCTAACTGTAAGATATCACATATTCGAATAAAGTTTGTTTCTGGCCATCCATATGGACGCTGCGATCAATTAATTTCGTTTTAAACACATAAAGAGTTACTTATTTTCTTCAGTAACAGTGCGTTTAAACGATTCAGTAAATTACCAATTGACAACATTCCTTAATGTGCGTACGGAAACAAAAGTGACAATTCAGAACAGAACATAAATCCCTGTCAAATAAGATTGCACAAAAAGGCCATCTGTAATTTAGGACACATATTCCATTCAGAGATCCAACGCTGGCTAAAGTTACTTTTTAACTTCTAGAAACAAACTCGGACCCTCAATGTAAAATGCATTTGTGCACTCCGTTTCTTGCACACCAATAAATGGCAAATAAATCTACGTAATTATCTGAACTGTCGTTACCTTTTCGTTTCATATAATACTGACAGGACACACGAACATCCGACGCGGTATGCATAGCTTAGTTGCAAAGAGTCATGAAATTGATTTTCTCTATCACTTATATAAACAGCACTACCATTTAGTACATGACAAACCGCCTACTAACTAGCAGAAAACGAGATATACACACTGTTGCTGCCGTGCCATTACTAACAGTTACATTACACAGGTTACTCAACGGTGGTTGGTTGTAATCCGTGGATTTTATATCTGTGCCGCTGGACTTTAAAAATAGGGCAATTCGCTCGAGGGGATTTTGCCAGCTACGCGTAGAAGAAAGCGCTACGTGTAGCATGAAAGCAGAATACCGCGTGGTAGGGTTTTTAAGTGGAATTTCGAGCACTATCATGTTCATTGGGCCCCTCACACATGACATGGCATGTTAGCGGTTTGCGGGGCGGGGGAGACGGCCACCAAGATGAAGACGACTGCGACGAAAATATTGAATAAACAATCGAGGGCAGCCAACACAGGGTGGTCCTGCTTGGGATAGTGGGTGAAGGCCCCACAACTGCTTGCTGTAAAATGGTCACCATACTAGGAAATGTTACTCAGGGCCTTGGACTTGGCCATATTCTTTGTTAGGACCAATATAAAGTCAAAGACAAGACAAAGTAGGATATCAAGAGTACCTATAACTCAGGTTCACTGAAATCGTTTAGAAGAGAATGATCAAAGTAAAACAGGAATCTGGGAGGTCAGCTGGAACAAGAGTGGTACTGAAGAACCAAAGTATACTTGTATATGGCAAGGGGAATAAGTGTCAACTATTTAGAACAGCATGTTTGTTCACAGCAGAATCATATCAGCAGGGAAGTACAGTTTGTTGGTGACATTTAGTTGTATATAACAGCAAGAGGTTTGTGCCATATTATTATTTTAAAACTGAGGACATAAACAACAATTATGCTAAACTAGAGCAGGCATTCAAAGCCACTAGCACCTCAGCCTGGTGCTTTGCCCTGTGGTTTAGCCTGCTTATAAGTTCAAAAAACAAAAATCACCCATAACAATCAAATTCCATCAGAACCAATACAAAACACAATGTAAAATACTATATTTGGAGACAGGGAACCTAATGAATTCTATATGAAAGGTGGAGGAATTTCCTGGACATTCTAATTTCTCCAACACAAATGCTTCTCTACTCCAGTTTTCTTGTGCCAAGGTCAATGAATACAGTACGCTCAACATTTACCGACTAACCAACGCTGTCCCACCTGCTGTGGCCAGTAAACCCAGCCATTGTACCACTGGTTTAAGGAAATTTTGTGATGTGTCCTGTTACAACCTGCAGTTTTGCTTGCATCATGGTGATATTAAATCCACTTCCCATTCCTGACACCTTGAGTTTCAATACAGTAAAATCACACAATGTGAAATCCAGTGAAAAACAGTCATTGTGATTTTGGCCACAAATTCATGCATGGCCAAAGCTGTGTGAGCACAAATTTGGCAATAATTCAAAGCATGTTTGAACTGTCTTCCAAATGCTGTGAACTGACCCAAATGAAATCCTCAATATGTTTGCAACTTCAAAGATAGTGGTTCTTCTGTTTTCAATAAAAAGTTCCTTCATTCAATCCACACTTTTCATCTGTTTTACTCACTGCTGGACAATATGAGCATTCATCACCTTCAACAGCGGTCACACCACTCCCAAACTTAGAACAACTTGTGTTCTTCCCACCATCTGTTTTCCAATAGCTACTTTCAGCAAGCTGAGAGTTTCCATAGCAGTTTTCCCAGTTTAATGTGAAATTTAACGCACACATGTTCTTCCAGTCTGCTGTCTTCTAAATACACAAAATTGACAATGGAACAACACACACTTGTGCTTAGTAAGACATTACTCAACAATCATGAGTGCTGCAGCCCTACCACATATGAAATCACTCGGCAGACTCTATGCTTCATGGTAGATGTTCACGTTAGCAGCTGTAGCGTCATCTTGTGGTCAGTGCAAAAGCCGTTTGATTACACTACATATTTTTTTCACTTGGCAGAGAACCTCAATAAACATTTCCTTTAGCATGACAGCCATCAAAGAAGTGTAAATGTATATGAAGCCTGCATCCGCCAGGAATCCACAGTGTTTCTCTCTGTAGTCACTTCATAGAAAGTCTCAAAGTCCTGACCTCCAGTTTCTAGGCAAGCTTCAAAAAATATTTCTTGACAAACAACACAGCTCTTGTCTTTAAAAGTTAGCAATTTCCCTTTTAAACCATCCTGCAGTTCTTGCAAATAACATGTCTGTCCTACATTTCTCTTCTGTTAATTCCCTGAAAAATGCCATCAGGATTAACATAATGGTTGGAATATGTTTCTTTGAAAAACATGGGCTCTCTGGTTTTGTGCACTCAGCAATTTAAGGAGATATACAGGGAACTACATGCAGTGCACAGGGACGTTTGTAACACCAACACATTATTTTGGACATTTATGTTCCTACTTTATGCAAATGATGCCTCATCTGTGAAACCTGCAAGTTTTTGTAATTTATTTTTGCTCAGCAATTAACATGTGACTCACAATTCTCCACAATTCTGTGTACTGTTATTTTATATAATATTTTTCTTTACAGATCTTTTTGACAAAATTTTCATGCCACTCATTTTACAAAGGTATTGCAAATGAACACTCTTTGTTCAGCACAATACATTTTTCAAATGCATTAACAACCTCCTCTCTACAAGTCATGACATAACTGGGTGCCTGCAGCTGTGCAAGTTAATTTGAACTCCTTTCATTGTACAAGTCAAGATGACATAACACTTGACTGACTCACTTGCATTACTGACGTTGTGCTCTCCTATGCTCAAAGCAAAGGTTGGTGAGATGCTCTGTAATTTTAAATGAAAAACTTTTAATAGGTTTTATCCATTTTTACTTTACAGAAGATTTTAAAATTCTGCTGAAATATGCACAGTTATGAGAAGTTTTAATGAACATGTTCATGTTCTTGTATACCAGTGATATTATTATGTCTGATTGTAAATGTCACCATGATTTTAGTAGTTTGTTTAGTTTACTCACAGTACATCTTACAAAGTTTTATATTCATTTGTAATACCGTCTATTTTATATTAAAAAATACTGTGTCTCTTACTGCTATAAATAAAAACAACATAAAACAAATAAGGGCAAGTTCTCCAGATCTTCTATCGAGAATCCTGAAGAAACAGGACAAAATGGTCATTCACATGCAGTTCAATTACACTCCTTTTCTGTTTCACTTTTTATTTCCACATTCTTCTCATTCTGCTGGTCCACCTTATCACCCCACCGACTCTCATGTTGGCTTTCATGCCTCACCATGACATCGGACATTTCTTCTTTCACTTGACATAACTGAATATCTCCTGGGTTCAACACAGGTGCAATCTTCTCCTGAATTTCACGCAGTGTGATAAAGTAAGTCTCAGCATTCATCTGTAAACAGCACAAACATATGAACAGTCCACAATACCTATTGTTCATTTTTGGTGCAAATGCGTGACTTAAAAAACAGCATGTAACACGTGTAAATTTCCTGACAATCATTTTTGCATTTAGATGAGGCAAAACCAGTCAGCAACATCGATCTGTGTATACTTCACCACTGAACAAGATAAGAGTAAACTGTTATTATCATATGTGAGGGTCCTCAAAATTTGTCTCTGAGCATCTGCTTAATAGAAAACCCACCTTAATTTCAGCAAGAGTCTGATCAGTAGCTTGTAACTTCTCCTTGTAATCGTGAAGTTGCACAGACAGATCCTTCACTGTATTAGCAGACTTGGTTGCAGTCTCCTTCAGTCCACTTAACTCGTCCTTCAAAACCAGCATCTTCTGTTCCGTGTCAGTCCGTGCCTTCTCACTTCGTTTCAGCTGACCCATCAGCTTCTCAACGTCCAAAAGTCCTCCTTTGTACAGCACAAACCCTGGATGGAGAAATGAAATATGTAATCCACTACACCGCAAACCAGGGAAATGCCAAGTTAATCCATTGGCCACTTTCAGTGTAGCCTGCAACACCTAAGAATATAATTACGCCTTTTAACCCTTTGGCACTAGCAGTTGAAGGTACCTGATCCACAGTGTGATGCTGACAAAACCAAACATTTACTAAAGGTGTTGACCAAGAACATTCAAAGTAATGGGTGGTCATTTAAATCCTGGAACTTTGCAGAGTACACTGGGCATGTAACTGTGGCTCCTAAGGGTTAACAACAAAATCATCTTTGTCTAGTGGGGTTGGTGGTATATGGACAATTCAAGGACAAGTTTTGTAACCTGAAAAGTAATGAAGTTCACAACTGACATTTCTTTCAAAGGAAGCAAAGGAAATACATGCCACTATGAAGAAGAAGTATGTGGTAAGCTGATGTGGGTTCCGAAAATATGAGTTAAAAAAAAAAGCCAGATGGACAGTTTGTGAAAGTGCCTGGCTACAATTTCAAAATTAGCATTCCCAAACAGGAGGAAGAAAATCAATGAAGTTAGCCACTCTTCAGTTCAACATTTACAAGCGAATTCAAAATATTACAGAAGTATTAAATTCTATTTGATAAAACACCATATGCACCTTTCAGGGTCATCTCTTAGCACTTGATGGCCAGCACAGTAACTGCACTGCTCAACTTCCCATAATTATTCAGGGTACCGAGAGCAAGTTTAAAGTGACAGAATAAATGGCTACCAAATAAAGCAGGGCAAGTTTAATGAAATGAACAAACATGATGGAAAAACTGGGTACTAAGACTTACATATTCAGAAGATACTGATGTCATGACCACTGGTGCAGCTTCAATTAAACCACTGCTCAAACCCACATAAAAACACGTCTACTATATGGTGCATACAAGCACTCTTCTGCCTACCAGTATTCTTCATAACATGACTGCCTTTCTATCCCTTTCATACATAACACCAAGCTATGTTCACATTTCTGCAGTTGTCACATTCTTGAAATACATATCACATGACGATGCTGAAACTTTATGTGATCCTAAATACAGCCCTGCATAACTATGTGTTTCTGGCATTAGATGGTTGATAAGAGTTTTGTCCATGAGAATAAAGGATCATTACTGATATGCAGTCTAGACATATAAGCATGTAAAGTTACCATCAGGTATTGCTGGTTTGTCTTTGGGAGGATCTCCTGTGTCCTTCCTTGCTCGTTTTGATGGTGGAGAGCCACCTGCCGAAAATACAGGCAGCAGTCGTTTATTACCTGTGGAGGAAATAATTTTTGTTCATCAAATTACAGAAGTAATGGTGTAATTTCAGCTTTAAGTTGAAGAGGTATGCACATGCGTTTGAGCACACAGGCACATACGCGAGCGCGCACACGCACGCGCGCACACGCACGCGCGCACACGCACGCGCGCACACGCACGCGCGCGCGCACACACACACACACACACACACACACACACACACAATAACCTAGTGTAAGTCACACCCCTGTTACCATGGTTGTGATGTTCAGACAGACTCTGATTTCTGTGAGGCTCAGTACTACTTTCTACAATTCTGGAGAAATCTAGTGATGGTTCTAATCGCATTAAGCAGTAGTTTTAAATTGACTAATATGCACAAAAATCACTCGGAAATTTCCATGCTACCAATTTCATTAAAAAATCTGTTCAGAAAGTGTGGCAAATAAATATTCATTCACACTATTTCCCCAGCTGTGCATTCAATCCACATAAAGGTAAAGGTAAAGCAGTCCCATTACAGGCCTGGAGTGGCCCAGAGGGTTCCAGGAAGTTAAGGTTCCCAGATTTCAAGACAATGGCACAGGATGGTGGTAATGTTGTCAGCCTTACGCACCGGCCGCCTTTACCCCCAGGAAATACACCTGGTACTCATTTCTGTTACAAGCTGAGTCAACCCCAGGGCCATAGTGCGACCGGAAGGATTATGTCACTGAAAAATTCCAATGAATTCAATCCATGTACTTGTAACAATAACACACATTAAGCCGTTGTTGTAATACCCCCATTTCTGTCTCGCAACTGCCCACACAACAAGCATGAAGAATGTGTTTTTGAGGAGAGATGGATGGTAAGACAGTGATGAAGATAGTGGCCAGCAGACAGAGACTAAAGCTTTACATAATGGCCATGGTCAAAGTTACTGTGCTACTAAAAAATTTACATATTTTCAAGCAGTGCAGTCCTGAACATAATGTTCACGTATAAAGATCTACAAACTGTGCAACATAACAGAGTATACAGGTAAAATGAAGCACAGACTGCAATACACACCAAATGCAAGAGCTGCCAGTGCTTCTGCTGCTGCTGGATCTTTCTCTTTAACTTTCTCTCTTGTTGTGTCTTTCATTCTGTCACTATCTTTACTGTCCTCCTCCTTAACTCGTGGCTTGTCTGTGAGTTTCCTGTAGTGCAGTGAATCCCGTGTGACCACCTTCTGGACTAGTTTTCGTACCTGCACCAACAATTTCACAGGTGTGTTGTATTATTCGAAGAGCAAAAGAAAACTAAACACACTAGTTTCTGGTGAAATATTATATCAAGGTATCTGCTCTCTGCACTGACCTAGTTGTACAGGCCCTTTCAATAACACCTGGATTAAGATAAATGGCTAAACAAAAATATTAAGACCATGAAGTCAGCAGCAACTCAAGAGAGGCAACCATGGAGGTAACTAACACAGCATGTTCATGTAGTTTTATGCACAATTTGAAAACATCTACTGCATAGAGATTGAGGTACGAGGGTTGGAACTTAATAGTGGCAACTATTTATTTACAACTGATACAAAATAGATACATGTTTCAAAGTTTTACTGTCCTTCAATGTAGTCGCCAGCATTGTGTACAACCCG
>JGI20166J26741_11801028_pt1 | contig 10164 bp, 21 predicted proteins | sample TergutCu122P5_FD_26741 | JGI IMG/M metagenome (IMG submission 26741) | reverse complement strand
GTCATGTAGCGGCTGATCTGCGTGATGCGGCGCTGCCCGGCTTCTTCCTTGCTCATCTTCTCGAGCTTGGGGATAGCGGCCTGCAGCAGCTGCATGATGATCGACGCGGTGATGTAGGGCATCACGCCAAGGGCGAACAGCGACATGCGCGAGAGCGCGCCGCCGGAGAACAGACCCAGGAACGCGAGCGAGGCGTTGCTCTCGACTGCGGTGCTGACCGCCGCCGCGTTGACGCTGGGCGCCGGTATATAGCAGCCGATACGGTAGAGCGCGACGACGCCCAACACGAAGAGTATCTTGTTACGGAGTTCCGGGACCTTGAACGCGTTTACGATCGTCTTGAACACGGTTACTCGACCGTCCCTCCTGCTTGTTCGATCTTGGTCTGAGCGGTCTTCGACACCTTGTCGACGCGCACGGTGAGCTTCTTCTTCAGCTCGCCGTCGCCCAGGACCTTGACGGGCTTCTTGTCCGCGGACTTGATGGCGCCCGCAGCGGCGAGCGTGTCCGCGTCGACGACGGCGCCGTCCTTGAACAGCTCGTCGAGACGTCCCACGTTGACTACCGCGTACTCGACGCGGTTGTGGCTGACGAAGCCACCTAACTTGGGCAGACGCATGGCCAGCGGCAGCTGACCACCCTCGAAGCCCGGACCCTTGCCGCCGCCAGCACGGGACATCTGGCCGTTACTACCGCGACCGGAGGTGCCGCCGTGGCCGGAGCCATGACCGCGTCCCACTCGCTTGCGCTCCTTGGTCGATCCGGGCGCAGGAAACAAGTCATTGATCTGCATGATCAGCCTTCCTCTACCTCGACGAGATGCTTGACCTTGAAGATCATGCCGCGCACCGCGTCGTTATCGGGCAGTTCCACCGTGTGGCGGATGCGCTTAAGCCCGAGGGCCTTCACGGTCGCCACCTGGTCTTTGGGGCAGCTGATAGTCGACTTCAGCTGCGTCACTTTCAGGGTTTTCGTCTTCTTCGCAGGCATCAGTTGGCCTCCTGTTCAGCTACCTCGGCCACTGCGGGAGCGACCTTCGCCTCTGTCCCGAAGACCTCAGCGACGGTCTTGCCGCGGCGTTTGGCCATCTCCTGGGCAGAGACGAGCTCCTGCAGTCCGGCCACCGTCGCGCGCACGATGTTGATCGCGTTCGAGCTGCCGAGCGACTTGCTCAGCACGTCGGTGACGCCAGCGGCCTCAAGCACCGCGCGCACCGGTCCGCCGGCGACGACGCCGGTTCCGGGAGCAGCAGGCTTGAGCATCACGCGTCCGGCGCCGAAGCGCCCGGTGATCTCATGCGGCAAGGTGCCGTTCACGAGCGGTACCGAGAACATGTTCTTCTTCGCGTCCTCGATGCCCTTGCTGATCGCGTTGGGGACTTCGGACGACTTGCCCGTGCCCACGCCGACCTTGCCCTCGCCATCGCCGACCACGACCAGCGCGCTCAAGCTGAAGCGCCGGCCGCCCTTGACGACCTTGGACACGCGGTTGATCGAAACGACCTTCTCGTTCAGTTCTGATACGGGTGTATCTTTACGAGCCATGTACTCTTCCTCCTAGAACTTCAGTCCGGCGCTGCGCGCACCGTCGGCCAGAGCTTTGATACGACCATGATAGATGTGACCGCCGCGGTCGAACACGACCTCGGTCACTCCGGCCTTCTTCGCGCGCTTGGCGACTTCCTCGCCCACGCGTTTAGCGGCGTCCATGTTGCTGCCGCCCTTGAAGCCTGCCTCAACACTTGAAGCGGCGACCAGCGTCTTGCCGGCCACGTCGTCGATCACCTGGACCGAGATGTTGCTGTTGGTGCGCATGACCCGCAGACGCGGACGGGCAGCGGTCCCGCTGACCTTCGCGCGTACCCGACGCTGGCGGCGAGCCAGTCCTGCGCTTTTCGCTTTGAGTTTATCCATTGTGCTTATCTCCTCATTGCCTAGCCTGCGGCTTTACCCATCTTGCGACGGATATGCTCGCCTTCATAGCGGATGCCCTTGCCCTTGTAGGGCTCCGGCTTGCGCCACTTGCGGATGACGGCGGCCTGCTGGCCTACCACCTGTTTATCGATCCCTTTGACCGTGATCTTCGTGGGGGCCGGCACCTCGAAGGTGATGCCCTCCATGGGCTCGACGATCACCGGATGCGAGTAGCCAAGCGCCATCTCAAGCTTGCTGCCGTTGAGCGCGGCGCGGTAGCCGACGCCGACGATCTCGAGATTGCGCGCATAGCCCTCGCTGACGCCGACGACCATGTTATTGATCAGCGAGCGGGTCAGGCCGTGGAGGCTGCGCGCCTCGCGGGTCTCATCTGCGCGCGTGACTTCGATCTGGCCGTCCTTGACCTCGATGGCGATCAGGTCGGGCACGGTGTGGCACATCTCGCCCAGCTTGCCCTTGACGGTCACTTGCTGCCCGTCGATCTTGATATCGACGCCGTCGGGAACAGCGATAGGCATTTTACCGATACGTGACATGGTTTCTCTCCTATCCCTTTCTACCAGACGTAAGCGACGACTTCGCCGCCGATCCCCTTGGCGCGGGCCTGCACATCGGTCATCACGCCTTGAGAGGTCGAGATAACGGCGATGCCCAGACCACCCAGCACGCGGGGCAGGTCATCTTTCTTCGCGAACACGCGCAAGCCCGGCTTACTGATGCGGCGGATGCCGGTCAGCGTCCGCTGCTTGTCGGCGCCGTACTTCAGCACGACGGTCAGCGTGGGAGCCGGTTTCGTGTCTTCGACACTATAGTCGACGATATAGCCGGCGTCTTTCAACACCGCAGCGATGGCGATCAGCTTCTTGCTTGAGGGCATCGAGCACTCAGGCTTGTGGGCGGAGTTCGCGTTGCGTATGCGGGTCAGCATATCGGCGATCGGATCTGTCATACTCATGTTTCTATTCCTCCTGGTCCCGGATGGATGGGGCTGTAAGGTTCGCGCCGACCCGTGGAAGGCGCGCTGCTTGCCTCAACCTCTCCGACGATCCATCACGGTCAGCTTACCAGCTGGCCTTGTGGACGCCGGGGAGCTCGCCTTTCAGCGCTAACTCGCGCACGCATACGCGGCAGAGTCCGAACTGGCGGTAATACGCCCGCGGACGGCCGCAGCGAACGCAGCGGTTGTGCTGGCGCGTCGAGAACTTCGGTGTTCTCTGTGCTTTGGCGATCATCGATTTCTTTGCCATGTTTTCCCTTTCTAATCCTTAAACGGGAAGCCGAAGCCGTCGAGCAGCGCGCGGGCGCCGGCGTCGTCTTTGGCCGAAGTCACGAACGTGATGTCCATACCACGCGTGCGATCCACCGAGTCATAGTTGACCTCGGGGAAGATCAACTGCTCCGTCACGCCGATGGAGTAGTTGCCGCGCCCGTCGAAGCTCTTCGCGGAAAAGCCCCGGAAGTCGCGGATACGCGGGATCGCGGTCGCGATCAGGCGGTCGAAGAACTCCCACATGCGGTCGCCGCGCAGGGTGACCTTCGCGCCGATGGCCATGCCCTCGCGCAGCTTGAAGCTCGCGATGGAACGGCGGGCCCGCGTGATCATCGGCTGCTGGCCGGTGATGGTGCGCAGGTCGCTCACTGCCGCGTCGAGCTGCTTGGAGTCCGCCACCGCGGCGCCCACGCCCATGTTCACGACGATCTTCTCAAGCCGCGGGATCTCCATGACGTTGGTGATACCCAGCTGCTCCTCGATCTTGGGCGCGATCTCCTCAAGATACAGCGCGCGCAGCCGGGGCATATCCCCGCTGCTCTTCTTCTCTGCCTTCTTCTTCGTTGCTGCCACTTCTGTTCTACCTTTCAATCTGGAGGTTCAAGCGAGGATTTCTGACCCTCGCACTCGCCCGCGGGCGAGCCCTGGCGACGACGTTGCCGTCAGTCGCTAATCGATGTCTTTCCCGCATTTCTTGCACACGCGGATACGGCTGCCCGTCTCCGAGCGTTTGCTGCTGATACGCGTCGGCTTGTTACAGGCCGGGCAGACCAGCATGACGTTGCTCACGTGCAGCGGCGCCTCGATCTCGATGATGCCGCCCTGCTGCTGCTCGTTCTTCGGGCGCAGAGCTTTCTTCGCGAGATTGACGCGCTCGACGGTCACGCGCTGGCTGGACGGGTTGACCGTGAGCACACGGCCCTGTTTGCCCTTGTCCTTGCCCGAGATGACCGCGACTTTGTCGTCTTTTCTGATGTTGAACTTCATGTTCTGTCCTTACAGTACTTCCGGCGCAAGCGAGACGATCTTCATGTACTTGCGATCGCGCAGCTCGCGCGCCACCGGTCCGAAGATACGCGTCCCCCGCGGGTTACCCTGCTCGTCGATGACGACAGCGGCGTTCTCGTCGAAGCGGATATAGCTGCCGTCCTTGCGGCGGGTCTCCTTGACGGTGCGTACCACGACCGCTTTGACGACCTCGCCCTTTTTCACATTGCCGTTTGGCAGCGCTTCCTTCACCGAGCAGACGATGACGTCGCCCACATAGGCATAGCGGCGCTTGGAGCCTCCCAGCACCTTGATGCACGCAAGTTTACGGGCACCACTGTTGTCGGCTACTTTGAGCCTGGTTTCTGCTTGAATCATCGTTAAATCTCCAATACGTCCGACCCGTTAGCGAGCCTTCTCGACGATATCGAGCAGACGCCAGCGCTTCATCTTCGACAGGGGGCGGGTCTCCATGACGGTGACCGTATCGCCCACGCCGGCGAGGTTGTCCTCATCGTGCGCGTGGAGCTTCTTGCTCGTCGTGATCATCTTTCCGTAAAGCGCGTGGCGCTTGCGGTCCTCGATCTTCACCACGCAGGTCTTGTCGCCTGACTTCGATACTACGACGCCCTGGCGGACCTTGCGCATGTTCCTTGTTACTGTCTCAGCAGTCATCAGCACTCCTCACTTATTCCGCGGCCGACGCCGTGAGGGCGGCGGCACGTTCGCGAGCACGCAGCTCGGTGCAGAGGCGCGCGATATCTTTCTTCACGAGCGGGATCTTCGAGGTGTCCTCGAGTTGCCCGGTCGCCAGACGGAAGCGCAGGTTGAACAGCTCGGTACGGCTGTTCTTCAGCTCTTCAGTCAGTTCCTCATCTTTGAGGGTATGGATGTCTGTCGTTTTCATCAGGCCTCCTCCCTCACTTTCTCTTCAGCGGCCTCTTCAGGGGCCTCGGTCGTTGCAGCGGCAGCGGCGTCTTCAGCGGCGATCTCCGCCGCGTGACGGGCAGCCAGTACTTCAGCGGAGGGAGCGGCCGCGACCGCGGTCCCCGCATACTGCTTGTCCGCGCGGCTGATGAACTTCACCTTGATCGGCAGCTTGTGAGCGGCCAGGCGCAGCGCCTCGCGGGCGATCTCCTCGGAGACGTCGGCGATCTCGAACATGACGCGACCGGGCTTGACGACGGCGACCCACTCTTCGGGGTTACCTTTGCCGGAGCCCATGCGCGTCTCCGCCGGCTTCTTCGTGATCGGCTTGTCCGGGAATATGTTGATCCAGACACGGCCACCACGCTTCATGTAGCGGGTCATCGCGACACGGGCGGCTTCGATCTGGCGGTTCGTGATCCAGGCCGCCTGCTGGGCGACCAGCCCGTAGGTGCCGAAGTTCAGCTTCGTGCCGCCCTTCGCCTGGCCTTTCATCGAGCCGCGCTGCATCTTACGATGCTTCACACGTTTAGGAGCTAACATCTACTCTCTCCTTCCGCGATCGCCACGGTTACCGCGCTCCCCGCGATCCCCACGACGGTTCGGACGCGGAGCGCGACGGCCTTCGATAGCCGGCTGCGGAAGCGGCATACCCGGCATCGCTTCGCCGTGGTACAGCCACACTTTGATACCGATGACGCCCATGGTCGTCTGCGCGACCGCGAACCCGTAGTCGATCTTGGCGCGCAGGGTGTGCAGGGGCACGCGCCCCTCGCGATACCACTCGCGCCGCGACATCTCCGCGCCGCCCAGACGTCCTGAGCACTGGATACGGATGCCGAGCGCGCCGCTCTTCATGGCGGAGGTGACCGCCTTGCGCATCGCGCGGCGGAAGGCCACGCGGCCGACCAGCTGGTCAGCGATTGACTGAGCGACCAGGTTGGCGTCCAGCTCGGGGCGCACGATCTCGACGATCTTGACGTCGACCGGACCGGCGGCGATCTTCTCGAGCTCGCTGCGCAGCACGTCGACCTCGGCGCCCTTCTTGCCGATGACGACGCCGGGACGCGCGGTCCAGATCTCGATCTCGGTCTTCTCGCCCTTGCGTTCGATGATCACATTGGCGACGCCGGCTTTCTCCAGACGCGTCTCAAGGAAGCGTCGCAGCTTGATGTCGTTTTCCAGCATCTTGGCATAGTCTTTGCCACCGAACCAGCGACTGCGATGCGGTTCGATGACGCCAAGGCGCAATCCGGTAGGCAGTACTTTCTGACCCATGCTTACTTACGCCTCCTTTCCGTCATCCAGGACGAGTGTGATGTGACAGGTGCGTTTCTTGATCGGGTCGGCCATACCCTTGCTTCCGGCGCGGAAGCGCTTCAGGGTCGGGCCTTCATCGACGTAGCACTCTGACACGAACAACGCGTCAGTTTTAAGTTTCTCATTGCTCTGGTTCGCGTTAGCGACCGCGCTGTTCAGCAGCTTCTCGACGGTCTCCGAGGCGGCGCGCGGGCTGAAGGCCAGGATGGCCTTCGCGTCGGCGAGCGACTTGCCGCGGATCATGTCGATGACCAGACGGGCTTTACGCGGCGCGATGCGCTGGAAGCGGGAGCTTGCTTTATACTGCATGCTACTTCCCCTTCCTGTCGCCTGAGTGGCCACGGAAAGTGCGGGTCGGAGCGAACTCGCCCAGCTTATGGCCGACCATCGACTCGGTGACGTAGATCGGCACATGCTTGCGCCCGTCGTGGATGGCGATCGTGTGACCGACCATCTCAGGGAAGATCGTCGAGGAACGTGACCACGTCTTGACGACGTTCTTCGTTCCGGCCTCGTTCATCGCCTGAACACGCGAAAGGAGTCGGGCTTCGACGTAGGGTCCTTTTTTGAGACTTCTGCTCACGAACGGTATCTCCTTTCGGTTATTTCTTACGACGTCTGATGATCAGACGGTTACTGGCTTTGTTCTTCTTGCGGGTGCGGTGGCCCTTGGTCGGCACGCCCCAGGGCGTTACCGGATGGCGACCGGCGCTCTTGTTGCGGCCCTCGCCGCCGCCGTGCGGATGGTCGACCGGGTTCATGACCGTACCGCGCACCGTCGGGCGCACGCCCATGTGGCGCTTGCGGCCGGCCTTGCCGATCGTGATGTTGCTGTGATCGGAGTTACCGACCTCGCCGATGGTGGCGCGACAGGTGATGAGCACGCGACGCATCTCCGAAGACGGCATACGCAGGATGGCGTACTTGCCCTCCTTGCCCATCAGTTGGATCGAGGTCCCGGCGCTGCGCGCGAGCGCCGCGCCCTTGCCCGGGTTCATCTCAACGGCATGCACGACCGTACCGACCGGGATGTTGGCCAGAGGCAGCGCGTTGCCGGGGCGGATGTCAGCTCCCGGGCCGCTCTCGATCTTCTGGCCGACCTCCAGGCCCTTGGGGGCCAGGATGTAGCGCTTCTCGCCATCGACGTAGTGCAGCAGGGCGATACGCGCCGAGCGGTTGGGGTCGTACTCGACGGTCGCGACCTTGGCCGGGATGCCGTCCTTGTTACGCTTGAAGTCGATGATGCGGTACCGGCGCTTGTGACCACCACCCTGGTGGCGCACCGTGATACGGCCGTTGTTGTTGCGGCCGGCCTGCTTGGGCAGCGGGGCCAGCAGTGACTTCTCGGGCGTGGTCGAGGTGATCTCCGCGAAATCGGAGACCGACATACCACGACGTCCCGGTGAAGTCGGCTTATACTTCTTGATTCCCATGTTCAGTCGGCTCCTTAACCTTAACTCGGGTAGATCTCGATCGAATCACCGGCAGCAAGCGTGACGATCGCCTTCTTCCAGTCGGGCGTCTTGCCCTTCTGGTAGCGCACGCGACGCGGTTTGCCGGTCACATTAAGCGTGTTGACCTTCGTGACGGTCACACCGAAGATCTCTTCGAGAGCGGCGGCGATCTGCGGCTTGGTCGCGGTCTTGTGCACCTTGAAGGTGTACTTGTTGTGATCCGACTGCAGATCGAAGGCTTTCTCCGAGACGATCGGCTTGATGATGATCTGACGTGCGTCCAACATCAGGCGAGCACCTCCTCGATGAAGCTCAGGGCTTCTTTCGCGATGACGAGCGCGCTGTTGTCGACCAGGTCATAAGCGTTGACCTCGAAGGCGAAAAGCGGGCGCACCCAGGGCAGGTTGCGGAAGCTCAGGTAGGCGTTGTCGTCCTCGCTGCCCACCACGACGGTGACTTTCTTGTCAGAAAGCGCGAGCGCCTTGATGCCGGCGGCCGCCGCCTTGGTCGAAGGCTTGTCGAACTTGAAGTCATCGACGATGGTCAGAGCGCCTTCCGCCAGCTTGGCGGACAGAGCGCTGCGCATCGCCAGCTTGACGACCTTGTTGTTCACCGGGAAGGCATAGCTGCGCGGATGCGGCCCGAAGACCACGCCGCCGCCCTTCCACTGAGGCGCGCGGATCGTACCCTGACGGGCGCGTCCGGTGCCTTTCTGGCGCCAGGGCTTCTTGCCGCCGCCGCGTACCATGCCGCGGGTCTTCGTGCTGTGCGTTCCCGCACGCGCGCCGGCGAGCTGGCTCCTGACCACCTGATGCAGGGCGAAGGTGTTGGGCTCGATACCGAAGACCGCGTCGGCGGCCTTCACCGTTCCCGCAGCGCCACCGCTGAAGTCTGTTACGTTCAAAGTTGCCATAGTAGTTCTACGCGTCCTTTACTCTACTTCGCCGCCGTGATCGTCAGCAGCGCGCCTTTGCCTCCCGGCACCGCGCCTTTGACGAGCAGCAGATTCTGCTCGGCGTCGACTTTGACTACTTTCAGGTTGAGCACGGTCACCTTGTCGGTTCCCATATGGCCCGGCAGTTTCTTGCCCTTGAACACCCGCGAGGGCGTCGAAGCCTGACCGACCGAACCCGGGATACGATGGAAGTGCGAACCGTGACCGCTCGGCCCCATACGAAAGCCGTGACGCTTGTGCACGCCCGCGAAACCCTTACCCTTGCTGACGCCGCTGATGTTGACCTCTTTGGCCTCGGCGAGCGCGTCCACCGTGATCGTGTCGCCCGGCTTGCAGTCAGACGCTGCGTCCAGACGGACCTCGGTCAGGTGGCGCTGCGGCGCGACCTTCGCCTTGGCGAAGTGCCCGGCCAGCGGCTGGTTGACCTTGTCCTCAGAGATCTCTTCGAAGCCGATCTGGATGGCGTCGTAGCCATCGGCGCCCGCCGACGACTTCACCTGTACGACCGTGCAGGGGCCCGCCTCGATGACGGTCACCGGAAGCAGGTTGCCCTCTTCAGTCCAGACCTGGGTCATGCCCAGTTTCTTTCCTAATATCGTTGTCATATCACTCGCCCCCCTTACGCCTTGATCTCGATCTCGACGCCAGCCGGAAGGTCGAGGCGACCGAGCGAGTCAGCCGTCTTCGGCGTCGCGTCGATGATATCGATCAGACGCTTGTGCGTCCGGATCTCGAACTGCTCGCGGCTGTCCTTGTCCTTGTGCGGCGAGCGGATCACGCAATACAGGTTGCGCGACGTCGGCAGCGGTACGGGACCGACGACCTTGGCGCCGGTGCGCAGGGCGACCTCGACGATCTTCGCGGTCGACTGGTCGACCACCTCGTGGTCATAGCCCTTCAGGCGGATCCTTATTTTTTGACCAGGCACTTCAGTTCCTTTCGTTTCTTATGCCAACTCAGCTTATTTCGCAACGCCGGACTTGGCCGCGATCTCTTCCGCGACCGACTTCGGCACCTGCTCGTAAGCCTTGAAGTGCATCGAATAGACAGCACGCCCCTGCGTTTTACTGCGCAGGTCAGTGGAATAACCGAACATCTCGCTCAGAGGCACCTTCGCGCGCACGACCTGGGCAGAGCCGCGCGGCTCCATGCCCTCGATGTGGCCGCGACGACTGGAAAGGTCGCCCATGACGTCGCCCATGAACTCCTCAGGAGTCACGACCTCGACGTCCATGACCGGCTCAAGCAGGACCGGACTCGACTTGCGCAGGGCCTCCTTGATCGCCATCGAACCGACGATCTTGAAGGCCATCTCGG
>JGI20166J26741_11800917_pt1 | contig 10164 bp, 6 predicted proteins | sample TergutCu122P5_FD_26741 | JGI IMG/M metagenome (IMG submission 26741) | reverse complement strand
CCCAAAAAAAATTCCTGGGTACGCCACTGATGTGTGTGACCAAGTTTCACACCCATACAAAACAACAGGCTAAATTATAGCTCTGTATATCTTGATCTTTATATTTTTCGATAGCAAACTGGAAGACAAAAGATTCTGCACCGAATGATAGCAAGCATTCCCTGGCTACAATCTGCTCTTAATTTCTTCCTGAATATAAAGCTCTTTTTGATCACTGTCACATGCCAATCACAGAATCTATCAGTAAACTGGTACTGCCATAACAATAAATTATTTTCAAGCAGCTTGCGATATAACATGTTCATGAAATCTGGGCCTTCTTCTTGCCGTAAGTGCCAAATAACACAAATTTTTAGCCGCGGTTGCAAAATTGAGAAAACTGGCTATTAGCTTAGCCATGTCTGTCTGTCCACACAGAACAACTTGGCTACCAATGGGTGGATTTTCACGAAATTTGATATTTTTTTAGTATTTTTCAAAGATCTGTCAAGAAAATTGAAGTTTCATTAATCTAATAACAGTAATGTGTACTTTACATGAAGACCAATGCACATTTAAGATAATGATCGCGTGACTTCTCCTCAGAATGAGACGTGTTTCAGAAACAAGTTGTACAGACAATCAAAACACGTGTTTTATTTTCAATGACTTTTTTCCAATAATCAAGCTGTTTATGAGATGTGGGAAAATACGGTACAGCCGGACAGGCCACAGATGACACTATAATATGGCGCAGTGACCAGTCTTCTCAGCATCACACTGTGCATCAACTAAAGTCATCTTTCAGTGTCACATGATTAATCAGTAATTTGTAATTACCTGTTGTCTTCGTATATTTAAAACCTAACTTCATTTCATGACTTCCAAATAACTCCGAACACACACCCAAAAGTAGAGGCAGCTGAGCCAGAATGGTGACTGGCTACAAACCCCAACACTAGGCTTAAATTCCTTGCAGGCCTGAGATAAGTCTCTTCCCTGAATTGGAGACACACCTAGTGACCTATAAAATGGGTATCATGTGAATTACTCCTACGGGGAAAGTAACATGGGATAAAGCCCCTATCCAGCCCTGAGGTCACCCATGTACGAGTATGACGAGGTACCTCCACTTCCCTTAAATCTTCATGGCATGCCAATTACAACTTTCATCCTTACTACAAATAATGATAAAAATGCAAGAAATAAAACCACAAATAGCTTGACCTACTCTGTATGGTTTTACAGTTTGAATCAGAAGATGTCATTTTGAATATCTGTTATTATTGTTTAGAATGGCACCCGTACTAAAAGTCACTGTGCATTCTGTACATGCAAACAAGCAGAGATATTCCGTGCACAACACAGGAACCCAGTTTTTCACCCACCACAAAATTTAATTTTGTTCAAATGCTTGTGTTTAAAGTCAACACGGGCGGGCAATACACCGAAGTGTACTAACATTTAGGATAAAAGGAAATGGATATATTGACACAGCTTTTAGAAAGGATTCTTACAAAGCAACGAAGGCTTCTCGCGGGCTCAATCATGTGACAATGGAATTACAATCCAGTGTTTCAGGGTGTCTTGTATATCCATGACATACCCTCTGATGATGGAGACAAACACATCATTGCATCCACTTGCTGCAAAAGCTTAAAATTTTATGTGATCCTTACAAATTACTCTTTTTATTTCAAACTTTATTTCTTCAAATAACACTCTTTACATATAACCATACACTCAATCATTGTGTGAATGTTTCCTCACGGTGGAATGATTTGCTGAAACAAAATAATGCACTGCAATCTTAAGTTGTAAAAACAGTAAGGCACCTTTTTAGCTACAGCTGACAAGTGATGGTTTTTGCAATGGCTACCATTCTGAGCTATGACGGCAGACTGGAATTTCATACAGTTAGGAGTGGTGTAATTCTGCGAAACCACCCATTTCCACTACTGTAATCATAATTATCTAATTCAAAGTTGCCACAAACAGCAAACAATAAGATTCAGCTTGTTTCCCATAATTCCTCACAAATGCCCAATTAAGTACATCACTGCAGATTAAGTAGTGGAAGAAGAGAGGTCCACATTCAACCCCTGCCTATGCAAAACCAATGCATAACAACAGATAGAAATTATTTAAAATAACGGAACAACACGTCACATTTTCAAAATCTTATTCTGGTTTCCAACAAGCAATTTTGTAACATACAATAATGACTGTAAAAAAATTACTAATCATATAAATTTATAAACTGAAATAAATACATAATCAAAAATTAGTCTGTGTCTTTCTATCACTGCTGGCTTGTGCTAATGTGGAGCAAGCTGTGTTGGAAATCTGATGATGACAAAAAATGAAAACACCACACACAAATGAGTGGTTTTCAAACCCCAAATTCCCAGATGCACATACAGTGAAATCGCACTCAACAGTTCTAAAAGAAGATGTGGATCTGAACACTATAATAAAATAAATCTTAACAGAGAAATTTCAGTACTCAAAAATGACTTCAGAACACTGAAAAACAATGTCACCATAGACAACACGTTAAAACAAAATTCAATCACCTTAAAGATGGAGACAGCACGCTCCTTATGAACGACAGTAAAAAACGCATTACACTATATGGTATAAAAACCGAATGACCGTCACCTAAGTACTTATTTGCAATTCATGCGATGAGACTACGAGCAAGTCGGATCATAGACTACAGCACTGAATTAATGAATGTTACTAGAATAATTGGAAAAGTCTGGATGGAAGTTACCGTGGCCTAATTAAGCCTTCTGCGCCAAACAATGCATATGCTGCACCGCAGGAAGCTGGGTTCAATTCCCTAACAACTCAGCATACATGTCAGCCAATTATGGCTATTCTTGTACAGCCCTTTTCAGTTTTCTCCTTTTGTTTTTGTCGTTTTTTTTTTTGGTAAAAGCTGGTGTGAAAAAAAATTAATCCTGTAAATTTATCAGGAGTTTTGCATATTGCACCAGGAATTTAATTCTTAAGCAAGAGGGTTATGTGGTTATCATAGCATTTTCTCTGAGGACTTCGAAAAAGCATGAAAAACCAATGTCTGGATGGTCAGTCCTCCAGCCAAGATTTGAACCCTGTACTGCCTAAATACAAGTCAGATTCTGACTTTCTCCCTAACTCCAATCTTGATACAGTAATCAAATGAGTCAGGAATATCAACACTGTGATTAGAAACTAATTAATTCATAATTCACTCAGTACTTCTAAAAACACGTGGATGAAACACAAAATTCACACCCACTACTGCATATAGGCCTAGATGTAACACCAACAAAATTGATAACAAAGAAGGTTGGCATGGGAGCTGGAAGCAACATATGATGGTTGACATATGCTATTAATAGTATTGCCAACTGCCTGTTTCTGACATGACAACAAAACAGATGACTGGAAAAGGACGAGATGCAGAACTCTCTTTGTGTACTGAAACAACGTGCAATGAAAAGTTTATAGTTCACCATGATGTACAGGGTTGAATAACACGTGAACTGTAATGTGACATAAGACCTACCATCGCTGTACATGTCGTGAAATCATGTAATTTTGTGATATACCTAATTTGCAATAACATATCCTAAATTCAGAGAGAAATCAGCCCTTATTACATCACCGTTGGGTCATATATAATAACATAATGGACCAGCAGTTTTAAGTATGATACAGACTGGTTCTGTACTCTGAGACAGCATTTAGTAAGAAGTCACTGTTTCAGTATCGAGTAAATTCTTTACTCAGGCACGCAGCAAGCAAAGTCTTACCTTTCTGCTGTATTTATTGTCAAACTGTATATGCTAACTTTTGATTATCTCAAAAACACTGAAAAGTGCAAGTATTTTAACATGTCTCTTCATTTTTCAAACAGCACACACTATAGCTTACATATTTTCTATCTGTCCTAGCAACACACATACAATGAATCACATTCAATTGTTATGCTATTTATAGAATACAGAAATGCCCTAAGGTGTGTGTACTAACAGTGAAGGGTAACATTTGAAAGTCAAATTTTCATAGAGTGCTATACTAAAATAATCACACAAGACCCCTTTCAATGTACTCTAAACACAATCAAGACTTTCTTGTGTTTTTGGAATGAAGTGATGGGTAGACCCACATACCCTGGAGATGCGCGAAAAAATACATACATGTCTTTATGGATCCCATACAAATCTCCAATACCAAATTTCAGGAGCATCAGTTCAGTGGTCTTTGTGTACGATGCAGAGAGACGTACGAGTACAGTGATCATAATGGGCTGTTGGCAACGGTGACAATGTGCCTAAAAACCGCAAGACAAAACTTAGTGATATGACTGAGAAATAAATGGACACAGAGCTACTGGCATTGCCATTAAAGTACCTTCACAGTTTTTCAAAAGTGTCGTTGAACACACCAATAGACAGATACTGTCAAAAATAAGAATCAAGGCAAGGTAAGAATAAATATATGGGGACTCTACTGTATATGCTCCAGTAACAGGGGCTGCCAATGTGAGTATTGCATTCTGTTCTGTCGCACTATGATTACAGTTCTTCACATTCTTTGTGCTTTTGACGGTAAGGTTTTGTCCTTCAGTACGCTCAAAAACTGAACTCAGTTCATCTGTCACAACATACAACACACATACAACTCAAATCCACTGTATTGCAGAGTACAACTTAATCCATGCACCTTACATTTTATCTGTCACGGCAAGAGACCAAACAAAGGCTACTCCTTAACAGCTGCCAAACAATGCTGCTTCAATCCAAGAGCCTGTAATTCACTCTCCTTTATGTCTTTTGGAACCAGACAATGCCTCTTGCTGTGCAGTGGAATGGAATGAGGCAATACCAAATATTTGCTATGCAGCAGAACCAAATTAGGCTCTGCAAGATCCGACTGAGGCAGTAATGAGTCGCTGCCCCTTGTTCAATTCGACTGAATGAAGCAGTGCTAAATCACAGCCTCAAAAGAAATGAGGCAGTACTGAGTCATGGCCTGAGGCTGAATAACTACCTCTTTCGAGCCCAATAAAAGTGAATAAGATTATGCAGAAGGCCTCCACCACCGACAACGTGACCGGGGAAGCCAAGCAGTTGTCATTGCGACTTCATGGAGACCAACTTGCGACTTCTTGCCCGAGCCTCCTGCCTGCTGTTTGTGTATTCAAACCACAGAACATTGGGAATCAATGTTGTGTCTCGCAGAAGCAAGAACTCTGATATTCTCCTGCAAAAAAAAATTTACAATTAGAAGTGCTACTTTATTAACATGCTCTGTCAGGTAGTTAGGTGCTGTGCAACCACCGATTGTACCCAAAACAAATAAAAGTAGAGACAGAAATTCCAAGTTGCTTTTGAACCCTCAGCTCCACACCAGACCAACAACTTGAAAACCACAGCACCAAATACCAAAGGCAGCAACCACTGTATAATACTCTTGAGCTCCTGATGACGGGCGTAGTGGTGCCCGAAACATGTTGAGCAAGCAATAAGATCTGCAATAAAAACCTCTGTTGCATCTAGTTGGCATTTTATTTCCACATATTGCTTTTGAACATCATATTACACAAAGTGATACAGCTATGTAGGCCTCAAGAGTAGAGAACCATCACCATAGTGGTGTCAGTCAGAAACACCTGGGTGAAACATAAAACAATGGCAAGGCCCCCCCAAACACACACATACACACACACATTCCATGGATCCAAAAAGTCGACGAAATAACAGTAGCATCTGGAATGAGTCATAAACATACAAATTATTCAAAATATGAAAAACATAATGAGTTGTCACAATACAAACATTATAAAGATATCATGTACAGTACTATGGATCATCCACAGCCCTTGGGTGCCAAAGGATGACTACAGTCATCACACAGTGCTATACTGAGGAAGCCGAACAATGACTGCAGTTGTCGGCCCATAACATACATAGTTAAGAGGTGCGCCATTTATATGCCCGTCTCTAGCAGTGTATACTGGGCACTTAACTCAGGCGCCCATGATTTAAACACAAACGAATATTCATCAATAGAATGAGAGAAGTGTGTAGGTAAATTCCTCCTTAACATTACTTTATATTGTGACGTTTCTTTCCTAAGAATCATGACACTAAATGGTAAACTATTGAAAATTTTGATCCCAACACAGAATGCACTTTTCTGACGACATAAAAGGCTGGCAGTTAGTCAATGACATGGGTCTCCAACCTGTGGCTTGCCAGGTTGTATTATGCGGTCTGAGGCCACATTTGTAAATTGTGCATCTATTACAAAAATCGTACAATAATTTAGGTGGGTAGGTATACCACTTACTATTATTTTTCATTTACAGCCCATTACCCAGCCCACAATAACAGGTGTGGCACTTGGCAATAAAAAGGTTGGAGACCAACGGTCTTTGAAGATGTTGTCTATTCCTTGAAGTGACAAAGTGTACAGATGAATTTGTTTGAAAATGTTCTTAGTTATTTACAGTGAAGTTCATTAATGAAAATATACAATGGCATGGAACAGATGTAATCTCTAATTTCTTAAAAACACTTCTACATGAAGTACAAGGTTTCTCATCAGCCATAATTCTTACAATTTTGTTTTTTAAAGTATCCTTCCACTGCTGCACGAGTTACTGCAAAAATTATGCTATACTTTATTACAGACTGAAAACAGGTGCAGTAAATTGATTTGAGAGTGTTAATGTTACAGACATGCAAATTTGACCTAACTGTAAGACAAGCTCCACTTAACTTAGCAGATCTTTTAATATGATTCTTCCAGTTTAGGTGATTATCAGTTTTTAAACTAAGGAATTTTGTATTGAACTGTGTCTTCTAGATACTTTTCTTAATAACCATTACTTAAAGCACAATGTGGTGAATTCTTCGTTTCACATTTTATCATTTTTGTATATCTAGATTTAGGACCAACTTATTAGTGGCAAACCATTCAATAATGCAAGAGAGAACTATTTTGGAAGCTATACAGAAAGCATCAGCATTTAACTACAAATTATGACACTAGTGCCACCAGCAAATATTATGGGTTCCAATAAGCAATTTATTCTCAGTGGAAGGTTACTTATGTATACTATGAACAGCATAGGTCCTAGAACTGACCCTTTGGGGACCCAATGTTTTAACCCTTTACACCTGTTTGATGAACACATGTATGTTTGTGAATGGCTTATGCTACTAGTGGTTTAATGTACACGGTATGTTCAATGCGATGTTAAACAAAGTGCTGTTCAGCGCACTGTTGAGTATCATTGGTTTCTACACTTACTGCATTTTCCCTCATATCTGTGAGTTTCTATGGAAACCAGATCAGTATTCATTCTAAAAAAAACTTGAATGACCAAGTGACTTTTTGTTCAGGACTATGGCTAGTCCTTCAGGCTTGTGTGTTACATATGCAGATATAAGCAGAATGTGTTGCTGATAGTGGATCTACAAATTTGAGTAAAAGCAGAGATAGTGATGTAGATTATGCAGGAAGGAAAATGGAATTAAACTAATGAGGTGGTGGAAGAAGTCACAAATGATAATGTTGTAGCGCAAGACAATGTCTTACAGGGGGGTACAAAGCACTATACAAACATCACACAGCAGACAAAAAATTCCACTGACTGGCTAGTGTGGGCCTCAGAAAAATGTTCTGGGGTGAAAAGGCACTTCTATTGTTTTCTGACCAGCATGCAATTGGTCCTAATCTTGTCGCAACAAACACGTATGCAGATTATTGTACTGGAAGTTCTACTAAACTAAAACCTACAACACACATGAGGAGTTGGTGACCAGTGAAGAGTGCTAAAATATGTGGTCCAAGGTCTAATAATGGCTACAGTACAGAAACTTACACTAAAGTCTCATTGCAGCAGGGATGGATTCATAGTGCCCCTGATATTTCCACAAAGGACAAATATGAACCAATTATGAAACTCTTACATGGACAATATGTACACAAGGCTGAGAAGCAAAGAAATGGTTTGTGAAATTTTTTTAAGAGATTGCTATCAGCATCACACTCCAGACCAATGTGATATTGATATTCTACTGAGCTATACAGCATCACACCTCAGACTACTGTGATCTTGACATTCTACCAAGCTGTACAGCATCACACCCAAGAATACTATAATACTGATATTCACTAATGACAAAATCTCATCTCTCACTTACCACATTTAGTTCTAGAGCTGAAGCATTAACAACTTATTCATACAATCTGAAGTCTATATACACTCTCTTATTATATAGATTAGCAATTTTCTCACCTACCATGAGACAATAAGTGGAAACACAGGTGTAAAGATCAGGTAGGTGAGAGCAAACCAGAGTGAACCAAATAGGAAGCCCACAAGTGCTCCACTAAGAACCTGCTTCCAAGTATGATACTGTAGGTACACCCTGTAACACAAGACATGTCATGAAGAGTGCAGAGCATCTCTATTGATACAATTTAAACTTACATAAACTTTATAAATCCTGAACTGAGAGAAAATGCATATACTGATATACAATTTATAAAGCAGTTTTCAGTATAATAAAAATACACGCCAGTTTTATAAAATGGTTACCAATGTGAACGTAATTTATTGGTATGATATTGAGATATGAAGTCTTTTAACATTATGACAGCATGGAAACCTGATTCTGTAATTTTCACACAGCATAAAACTGCTTCCAGCTCCACCATTTTCAATTCGCCCTCTGTGTGTTGCATCCACCAAAGAAACGAAGCTGATCGGGCATATCTCAGATATGGTCTGGCCAGGGCGTGGACCTGACTTAGTTGCTTAGGAGTGAGGGAGTGGTGATGGCTATGCAATGTAACTTTCACAGACTTCCATTGACAGTCTTTACTAATAATTCGTAGTTACACACAAGAAAGAGGAGACTAATTAGGCACCACTGCTGCCACTAGACTCGCCAGACGATGTTGGGACATCTTGTCCCAGTGACTGCTTGATTGAGAGTGTCTGCGTAATGCAACGTAAGGTTGCACATAATGTACAAATGATTCACCATCAACTGACGGGTCCCACGACTACTAGTCGCCTTGAGTGCCCAACCCTGCACTCCAGGCTGCTCTGATAACGCAGTGAACATAAGCGTGTACAGAATTCTTAGAACTATTCCCATGGCTGGCGACTTGAGCTCTAGAGTTACACGCGTAGTAATAAACATATGGCAGTATACATCATTAGAAACGAATAGGATAAAACAGTAACACAGTGTATGCTGGCATAACTATACAACACGTGATTACACCCACTTCTCAAACATGGGTAGAAAAAAAAAACTGCATTTGATGCATGAAGCATGTACATCTGAAAACAACGTAGATGGCACAGCTGTGCACTGGACTTGGTGAATGCACTATCAGACACATGTGTAAAGCTGTAAATAGTCAGCATGCACAACACCATACCACAGCCAACAGCTGCTGTACCAGGTAGTCAGCCTGTCCGGACAGAAACACATGGATATTAATAGACCCCTGCTTCTGGACTTGAAGACCACGGAACAACAAAATTGATGCAGATCGTGACTCTCAAATGTTTTAAAAGCTGCTATACAGTGAATGTCACAATAATATGATGGGAAGCATCATCCTGCGGCTTGACAATGCCTGTTCCCATGTGCTCCACAGAGTTCAGGACCAACTCACTGCCATGTGACGGAAGATACTCAAACATCTATCACACATCTGGGACTTATTGCCATGTAATTATCACATCTTTGAACCATTACCAAAAGCACTCAAAAGCTGTACATTCACATATTACGATGTGTTGCAGGCTGTAGCAAAGTGGTTGAGGCAGCAGCCCAACGAATTTTTTCAGACGGGGTATGACTACTTACGCATCAATGCCACTCCTGTGTAATACATGTGGTGACTGTTAACTGCTGCAATACCTCACCCATAAGCATCATCAACTGTGTTTCAGTCATACTGGCTTCATATTTCGAATAACCGAATCTATGATGAATCATGCTGTGCTTACTGAGTCTCAAATATTTATTCACTGACCAGCAATATAATTTTTAGAACTACATTAACCCTTTAAAGACGAAGCGCAGACTGCTTTATTTAAAGACCTAGTCCGTACCGCGCTGTAAACACTTTTCATCTCGGTTATAAAAACCAATCAGT
>JGI20166J26741_11800695_pt1 | contig 10166 bp, 10 predicted proteins | sample TergutCu122P5_FD_26741 | JGI IMG/M metagenome (IMG submission 26741) | reverse complement strand
GTAGAAACTGCCTTCTAAAACAAGTTATCGAAGGAAAGATAAAGGGAGAGATGGAAGTGGCAAGAAGACGAGGAAGAAGACGTAAGAAGCTACTGAATGACCTTAAGGACAGGAGAGGATACTCTAATTTGAAGGAGGAAGCTCTAGATCACACTATGTGGAGGCATCGTTTTGGAGGAGGCTTTGGACCTGTCAGACAGAATACTGAATGAATGAATTAATGAATGAATGTTGTACTAATAGTTAATGGTGCAATCTGCATACATATTCTTCAGTTCTTCAGCTTATCAATGTCCAGTATTACACAAATGAATATAAGCACTATGAGAAAGTACAAATGTATTGGTATTATTCTGAATTCATTTTAACATTTAACGGATGAAGGGTGCAGCATTGTCTGAAGGGAAAATGCTGTCCCACATTGATTGTTTAAATTAAATAGTTCAACATCTGCAGCAGAAACTTGGCATTTAAAAGGCTCTACACTAAAGGTTAAAGAACTGCATAGAATGTATACAAGACCAACAAATGCACTGTAATTTTGTTGATGTACTTGTATTTTATTATAGTCACCAACACGTTTCAGCCACTCTTGTAGCTGCCTTCACGACGATTTCTCTGAGAACAAGAATACAGTTGTAATTAAAATGTGTCTGCATCACTCCACAGAATTAAAAATTGTAGTTCACCGTCCAGACTACAAATCACCCAGCAATCTGGATTTTAATTTGCCACTTGTATCTCCTATATACATCACTCCACAAATCCCAATAGTTTTACCTTCCAATATTTTTATAGTTATCTTTATTTTATTATTCAGCAGTGAATATAAACAAGAAATTACATGGTTTTGTAATACTGTGGAGTGATTCAGACACAATTTAATTATTATTTTATTATTGTTCTCACAGAAATTTCTCCCAGCAAACTTAATACAGTAAAAGTATATCAATAAAATTAAATTGGATTTGTTGGTCTTTAATACATTTTATGCATCTAATTAATGCATGGAATATGGAATATATCAGACTGGTTAAAGGACTGGTTTTGAAGGTAAGTGGGAAATTGTCACATACTGAGTAATGAAGAACTGTAAGTATAATAGGTTGTTTACCTGCAAGAGACTTTTATTGTACCTTGGACAAGTTGCAGTTTGTCAGGAATGACATTTAAATTGTTTCTTTGTAATGGTGTGAGTAAACATCACCTATAGGTTTATGTGTTTAAAATATCATGTTAGGAAACACACACTGTATGGAGGAAAGTCCCTCTTGTAAAGTGTATCACTGCTCAGCTGGACAAACTTTCCATCAAAGATCCTTATAAATTCTTAACCTTAGCACTGGGTGAAGATGAGCAGTCTGCTTCATGCTTAGACCTCTTTGTCCCTGGAGAAACAACACCTTGTACTCATTGTTGGGAGGTTGGGTGGGTGCCACAGTTGATCTGTAAGAGGTAGTGGAAAGAAAAATTCTTGAACCATGTTCATCCAGCTTGTAGCATGTCCTTACAGTGACTAAGCTTTGTAGTCAGTCACTACAGTGACTAAGCTGTGTAGAGTATTATAAAAACTGTTTCTGTTATAGTTGAAATATGAATCTTGAATTAGCAAAGAACAGATAATTCATGTCTCTTTAATTTTTAATTCCAGGTGTATGTTTCAAGTTATGCAATACAGCCATCAGGACATTTTGTTCTGGAAGAGAGATCTTCAGCAGCAGCAATACAAATGTTAAGGTCGCAGAGAACTGACCACTCTAAACTGGCACCAACACCAAGTGAGGCTGAATTAATGGCAAACTTGGAATGGGATGAGGAGGACCTGGTCCAGTATCCTGAAACTGAAGAAGAAGGTGGTATTGCAATAGTTGCTGTGAACAACCTGGAAATGGACCTAGAGGCAGAGCTGAGTTCCACTCTATGTAACACATCCGAGGAGCCAGAGAATATGATCTCGAGCCGCAGTTTCACTGCCAGTCCTAGCACAGAAAGGTATGTGGATAGTAACTGACAGTTTGCATATTATTTTGCAGAAAGATGTCTGTCTGTGTTCCAATTTGCTGTTATTGTTCTTAAGCCAGCAGTGTTGTTATTACTGCCTTCTCAAACATGAAAAGTCTTTTAAAATTTCACCTACTGTTTAGGAATTGTAATAACTATGATTGGCAGTAGTATCCTTGGTGGTGGTGGTGGTAGTAGTAACAGCAGTGGTGGCATCAGCAGAAGCAGTATGTATGTTGTTGTTGTTGTTGTTAGTAGTAGTAATAGTAGTAGTTGTAGATTTGCAATGGGCCGGATGGTCCAGGGATCAAATCCCAAAGGGAACGAGATTTTCTGCACCCATCCAGACCAGCCCTTGGGCCCACCCAGCATCCTATACAATGGATGGCAGGTCTTTGCCAGGAGTAAAGCAGCCGAGTGTGTCTTTGACCACCCACCCCAATCTTGTGCCAAGTTTAAAGAAAGAGAAGAGCTATACCTCTACTCTCCCTCTGGGCATCCATGGCTTGTTCTAGGGTCAACTGTGCCTTTTACCTTTACTTTGTTATTATTAGTATTGTTGTCATTATTATTATTATTATTATTATTATTATTATTATTATTATTATTATTATTATTATTATTATTGTTATTATTGGTGGTGGTGGTGGTGGTGGTGGTGGTGGTGGTGGTAATAGTAGTAGTGTGGGCCGCGATTGCATAGTCTGTATAATATTGACTTGCTATGGGCCGGACAGTCCAGGGATCAAGTCCCAAAGGGGATGAGATTTTCCATCCAGACCAGACCTTGGGGTCTTTGACCATCCACCCTCATCTTGCACCACGGTGAAAGGAAGAGGAGAGCTATACCTATATTCCCCCTCTGGGTGTCCTTTACTTGTTCTAGGGTGAACTTTACCTTTGACCTTTATTATTATTATTATTATTGTTGTTGTTGTTAGTGGTGGTGGTGAACTTTGGGCAAGGTATTTAGAATTATATACCTGTAACAAATCAGGTATATAGTGTTGCAGCTGTTCTGTAGTTACAGTCTATGGTAACTACTGGACAGCAGATTCTGTGGCAAGACAAAAGGGTATAGACATTGCTACAGAGTTGGGCATTAAAGATTTCAGAGCCTATGATGGCTGGATCAGCAATTTAAAGCAGCCACATGATGCTGTGTTGAAGAAAGAGAGTCCCAAAATGTGACTCATGGACAGTGGAAGAATTTAGGAAGGGATATGTGCTCATGCTTACTGAGAATTACCAACCTAACAACATTTATTTTGCTGATGAGACTGGGCTATCCTTCAGACTTGCACATATGCAAACATAAGTTTGAAAGGAGCTTCTTTGCATTAGTGGAAAGAATTCCACAGAGAGAATAATGGTTCTGGTAGATCCAATGTTAATGTATCAACACAATTCCACCATTAGTCACTGGATAATCAGTAGTTCCATTACTGTTACTGTGATCAACTTGTAAGAGAAATGGTTTCTGTGATTGATGAAACATTTCTTCATGTGCAACTCTCATGGGGGTAAATAGTTCAGTTATTTTGAGGTGACACATCTTTGTTATGTTACCTGTTTTCACATGTATTTTAAAAAGTCAGTCATACACAACATATAATACAAGGTATAACATTCTACATGTGTGGGCTAAATTAAGCCATCATCTGGCCTTTATCAGAAACATTAAAAAGATATTAAAACTGTGGTAGGTGTGAGATATCCACCTTTACAGGTTTAAAAATATGGTGGGGTATGCTACAACAAACAATGTAGAAATAAGTGTGAACATCAGTCATAAACACAACTAAATATTTAATTAGATAGCATAGGTGGGATGCTATTGACAACTACGTGTTTCGGCCCTCAGGTGGCCATCATCAGGTTGTACGCTCTGAAGTAGATACTTAGTACTTAGTACATTGTACTAAGTATCTACTTCAGAGCGTACAACCTGATGATGGCCACCTGAGGGCCGAAACATGTAGTTGTCAATAGTATCCCACCTACGCTATCTAATTAAACATTTAGTTGTGTTTATGACTGATGTTCACACTTATTTCTACATTGTAGTTTGTACACAACAGGGATGTCGCACCTTAAAAAAAAACTACAACAAACAGTTTTTATCAATAAAATCAGGATGCTACAACAAACACAGATGCTACAATGAACACGGAGGAATACTATCGGCCAATGTAGCATGCACGTGCACATGATGTGTCAGGCCTTCCCACTTTGATTAGTGTATCAGTCATTATCTTTGTTATCATTTGTAAGGTTCAGTTATCAGTTTAGTTCAGTTATCTGCTTATTAGCACCTTTAGCAGTGAAAATATTTTTTTAATTATTCTACTCTATAATTTTAGCCATGAGCTGGCAAAATAGAGTGGAAAAGCTAATTAACTTAGACATTAAGAAAGAAATCATTTCCAAGGGAGAAAGTGATTTTGTAGTATATTTTTCTTGTTTAAATGGTTGTGTTGGATGGTAACTTTGCTCTAGGGTGTGGGCCTGGAATGGGTTACCCCTAGTACATATATTTCAGTGTATGCTAGAATGAACAGATGCTATAACGAACGAGGTTCTATAATCAATTATGTTTATTCTAGCATACCCCACTGTACACTGTAAACATGTCTGAAAGTGTTTTCTTGCAGGTTTTATCATCAAGGCTTTTTGTGTTAAAAAACATGATACAATGTTGTCTTACATTATGTATTTTCTATACCCAGATCTTCAAAAGTGGAAAGCAGTAGTGGCTTTGAAAGTGGCACTAAAATGGTGGATTCATGCACATCACAAATGGCAAGTGACTTGGAGGTAAAAGCCTGGGCATGCTGGAGTTCAGAAGAATCAGGTTGCATGGAGTGGGATGCCACAGCACCTGTTACTGGACATGCAGAAAGTGATCGTAATGTCACTCAGCCGTGAGTTATATGACAGGCACTTGCCTCATTATTGCCTCTTCACAGGGTCACCTTCTCCACTGTTTATGCTCTGTCTTGTTTCCATCATCATGTGCCGTATTTCATTTTACAGTACCAACTACTAGAATCTCAGACAAAACTTCCGTTTACTAGGTACCATGTATAAACAGGATTCCTTCTGTGTACTATCTCATTTTACCATATTCCATAATAAACTGTGGTTCTGTATTCCTTGTTGAAAGAGTGTTTCTACTCCTAGTTTTTTCTAATACAATTTCCAGTATGCACTGCTCACCTATCTTTTCAGCAATATTTTGTACACTCTAGCCGTGTTACACATATTCAGTTAGTTACAAGCTTGTATCCATTATACGTTCTATTGCACCCATGAATTTTGATGCAATAAATACAATTTATAAAGCACTATGAAGCATCCTTGACGTAGGAGAATTGCATACATTGATCATTTTATGAATATTTCAAGAGTAGCTGGAATTCTGCTGTGGTATGAATGAGAGACAGATCCATTGTATCATTTGTGTCTTGCATACAAGAACAGTTTTCTCGCATTCATTTTCAGTCTGCATCCAGGCAGAAACCTTCTGGCAAGGAGCAGTAACCCACCTCTTTTGCACTACTGTCTGCTGCAGTTGTAGCAGATATTGAGTGTTGTGACATTTGGTTGCTTTTAAATAGTAGTTGTCTCATTGTCACAGATTCTTTCTTGAGACACAGTGGTCTCCAAGAATGAGATCTTTTTTCTTTTTACATATTTAATTTATTAATAATGCTTTCAGTTGCTAAGATTCTGTAAAGTCAAATGATATGATGATTAGAATTGAGGTGTAAGGAAGGACCATGAAATTGTGTATTTTATATGTGGATAGTGTGTGAAAGGAAGAGCAATACTTTTTCAGATGTTGGGATGAAACAGCTGTGTCAGTACAGAGCAGTAGCAACCCAAGTGAACTGTCAACACCAGGCAACGAAAATCCCCTTTCTCTGTCTGCATTTGCCATACCTCCAACATTAGAAAATGTTGGTCAGAGGGTGAATGTGTCTGAGTATGCTGCCCAGGAATGGCAGGGGAACACAAAGAAAGCAAGAACAATACTGCAGGTAATTTGGAACAAAAACACCATTTCAAGCAACTGCAGTTCATGAAAAAAAAATATGATGAATTTTCATGAACATTATGCTGTGGATTGTACAACAGTTACTTTGCATTACTTTTCTTGAGCTGAATGCACTGAACATTCTTCCAGTTCAGCTTGAAGCCATGCAAAGCATGATTGGTGTTTGCTATCGCAGTTTTCCTCTGTTTTTCATGATCCTTAAAATCCATGAATGTTAATTAATTGATGAAGTATGTACCACACTTCATGTTTGCCAGAGATGCTACATTATGCCAGTCACATGTTGTGAACACTGTTTTGTATTGCATTGCAGTCTCAGTTGTCGATTGTATGGAGTCACACTCTGTGTGAATATTTTCAACTTCCAGAAATTTAATTTCTACCCTTTTGAGAGTCTTGCTTTTTAAAATACAGTTGAGTAACATGCATGCTACTATGGGTGGGTGAGAAGTCACCGTACACGCAGACAATACGCACCTCAGACTCAATTTAAGGTTACACAGCACGCAGTACATTGTAAAATGGCAGTTTGGCAACAGTGTCCAAGATAGTGCATACTTGATTTGCCACAGCCACAGAATTTACTTGTGTTTTCCGTATGGCTGACACAAGCAGTTACTCTATCGAGGAGCGCTTGGTGGCAAGTGTGTGGGTGCATGAGAGACGGCACGTGGGACAAACCATGTCCCAAGTGATGGCTGCATTCCAGGAACGGTTTAATAAGGCTCCACCACGAAGGGCAACACTGCTAGATTGGGAAAAACGAGCATTCGCTCTTGGAAGTGTTAAAGACAGGCCGTGGAGTGGGAGAAAGACAACGCGCTTGGAAATGTGCAGTGGTTGCCGCTTCCATTGAACGTTCCCCAATGAAATTGACACGGAAACAATCGTCAGAGCTTGGTGTGCCACAGTCAACAATGCGAGACCACATGAAGAAAGACTTGAATGTGAGGCCATATTGCCCAACTTTCGTGAATGAACTGTCGGATGGCGACATGGATTGGCGCTATGAATCATGCCATGCTCTGCTGGACACATTTTCAAATGCCGTATCCCGCTGAACGGTTCTTTTCAGTGATGAATGTGCCATCTATCGCAGTGCGCGCGACAGAAATGTGGTGTTCTGTTCAAAGGAGAATCCCAATTTCACACAGGAGCTGGAACATAATCCACCGCATGTGATAATATGGGTGGGTATGACATCAGATTATCTGATTGGACCTTACTTTTTCGATGGACTGGTGAATGCGGCATCTTATTCAGCAATATTGGAGACATGGCTCATACCTCAGCTGAGAGACAGAGGACTCCTGGATGACATGTGGCTGCAGCATGATGGGGCACCCGCACACTTCGCTCTTTCTGTGCGCGATGTTTTGAACGAACATTTTCCAGGCCGCTGGATTGGCCGTGGCTCTCCGACATCTCCGGCACCATTGTCATGGTCACCACTTAGTCCTGACCTTACCACACCAGACGATTCGTTGTGGGGTATTATCAAGGGAAGAGTGGCTGCGCGTCACTACAACAACAACGAAGATATATGCAGAGATGTGGAAGACACCTTTCACACAATTACTCCAAAAATGCTCCGACGTATGTCACAGAGGACATGGAGGTGTATCCGTTTGTGTGTCCAGCATCAAGTTGTACGTATGGATTCATTGGACATGCAACCAAGACATACGTAAGTGATTCAAATCAAATTATGGTAGCGTATTGGTCGGTGTACAGTGACTTCTCGCCCACCCTGTACAATTATGATTTTGGCATAGGCAGTTTTCAGAGTATAAAACTGGATCATTTGCTCCATTAGGTATGGCATGTATTCAGGTTTCTGGACAGGAAGGAATCTAATTAGCTCTTGCTTACCTTGTGTATCATCCAAAGTATTTCATACTTTTTTTTTTGGTTTCCAACATGTACACTCTGAAAGTAAGTGCTGCCAACTTCCTGTTACACAATACTGGTTTAGTGTACAGAAGGGGACAATGTAACACAGCTGCTAGAGGCCATGTCTCTTGTTTGCCTGTTCATATTCCCTCTTTGCTGTGTCTTCCACTCCTTTTTGCTTTTCAAGTGTTAATCTAAGAGGACAGTGGAAAACCACAAAAGTTTTCTGGCCAAAATTTTAACTAAGTACGACCCAAATACAAAGTAGAAGCAGATGCACTTGAGCCATCTTGATCATTGTGGTTATATTACACGTATCAAATAGTGGGAATGCATGTTAGTTGAATTTCTACATTAAAGTATATCATTTCATAAATTATATTAATGTTATGGCATCATTTCTTTTGGCGTTCCTTAACACATGGAAAGATTTAAAGAAAAGCACACATCATATGCTTTAAATTTCAGTGCAGAAAGTCATACTTGTTACAAAATTCGATGTTCTGTTTGTGGTGGTATACTAAGAGTAGTCTTCTATGGTTGTGAATTTATATTTAAAATTGGGTTTGAAGAATTTCAAGATGGATAAATGCGTACTTTTTCATGAGCTTAAGAGAATAAACTAATAATACATTCTTAACTCTTCTTATGTCACTTCTCAGTTAACTTTGATGATCTGTTTTATTTACTTGCATAATTGTCATCCTTACATAATGTCTGACTTGTATGATGGAGACCATACCTTTCGTTCAAAAGGGTGAAAAATGGCAGTAGTGTTGTGAAATTTTCTCAGTTCTGACATACAAATGTTAATATTTAAGTTTTTGTCTGAAGCTGGAACTTGTTTGTGACAGTGATACCAGAGTTCTGTTATGTCTTTGAGAAACCTTACATTCTTTAATGGGAGTGAGGCTCTTTATGATTTTTCCATGTCCATAGCAATCCTGTAAGAAGAGTGGGAAGATGGAGTTTCTGTTTCATGTATGTGTGATGGGAGAATACACGAACTCAAAAAACAAGAAAGCATTTCATTTTTAATGCAGGGCTATTCAAAGATCCCTGTGCTTTTGGGTCTCCAACATTTACGTCGGGTCCGAGGGGATAACTACTGTGGTGTACGTGCTGCCATCTTCCAGACCTTGGCCCAGGGACTTCATGTTCCTAGTGGTGAAAAGACTTTCCAGTATCTATCCCATGCCCTCAGCAACGAGGGCTGTGGTTGGTTGCAAGACTGGACGTTTGCTGGTCGGCTGCCGTACCAAGGAAACAATATACTGCATGGCATGGGCGTTTGTCTTCGCAACTTGGACAACGTGGTAAGAATGCATTGTAGGTATGTAAACTTGAATATCAGCTATCCATGTTAACAGTACAGATCTGTCATATCATCTGTACAGGCATCCCTCTTATCATCAACAAATGGCGACAGAGAAGAAACCTTGGCCACATTGCTCAATTCTGATCCCACATTAGACCTTCATGTGGTGGAGGCTGTGAAACTCCACATGTTACAGTGTGCTATGGAATTGCATCGAGGGACCACCAATGGATCTGATGACATACCACTATTTGCAATGCTCATGTTTGCACGAGATACTTCTGAGACTCCTAAAGATCTCATGAATAACCATCTACGTGAAGTTGGAAATTCTGGTGGTTTGGAGCAGGTAAGTTTTTATTCATTTTATCAGTAGTTGTGATATAGTGGAATGCAGAAGTTATATATTTGTTTCCAGTTTCATATGTAATTTTGTCTCAAACTATTGTTAATGTATTGACTTGAGTGCTTGTTTCAGTAGTAGGTTGTATAGTATTACCGTTACTAATCCCAGATTATATGTAACATGTTATGGAAAAGTAGTATTGTCCTAGTTTCTGGACATTATCTTAACATTTACTTACAGCCTTAAGGACCAAAGGAGGGAGCTGTAATGAACATATGTTTCCCTTGTATTTCATATTATTACCCAGCATTTCTGCTTCACTTCAAATAAATTCTTTATTCAGACATAACAGGAACAAAATTCTGAAATGTGGACTTTCGTCTGCTAGGCAAGGAACAAGCCCAGAGGCTTGTCTAAGTGTACTGTTAGGGACAACTACCTGTAAATAAACCTGCAGGTACAGCCAATGTAAAAATTTATGGAAAGAAGTCACAGCTAGTTAGGATCAATCCTAATGGAGCAAAGTGCCAGAAAAATGACCTTGTCTT
>JGI20166J26741_11800584_pt1 | contig 10167 bp, 12 predicted proteins | sample TergutCu122P5_FD_26741 | JGI IMG/M metagenome (IMG submission 26741) | reverse complement strand
ACCGGAGTGCGAAAACATTTACCGACGACGAGCCGACACGACGAACGCTTCAGCGGCGTGTCGGCGACAGAGGAGGTTAATGTTTTCGCACTCCGGTATAACACCAAGCGAAACCTCTGCAATGCTTCTTATTCTTTATATCTAAGGAGACGCATACCCATGCCCAACGCGCATAACGGCAAGCCTCCCATTATTTCCTCGATACTGATTGCCCTTATTCCCGTGGTGTTTTTATCCGTTGCCGGCGCTGTCATAAGTGTTGGCAATATAGGCGATCCGCAAAGCTATGTTGTTCAGGCGGCGGCTTGTATACTGTCGGTTTTGGCCGGTCTGCCGATTGTGCGGAAAAGCGGGATGTCCCTCGGAGAAGTCGGATTCTGCCGCCCTCGGAGCGGAATGGCTGTAAAAGTTTTCTATTATATCCCGATTGTTGTATTGGTGTCGCTCCTTCTCATCGCCGGGTTCGAACCCAACACACTTCCCCGGATAGCGATTTTATTGGTGTTCACGCTTATTGTGGGCATAAATGAAGAATTGTTTTACAGGGGCATTCTTATCCATCGGATGAGGAAAATCGGCATAAAGAAAGCGATACTGATTGCTTCTTTCCTTTTTGGAATACTACATGCGGCCAACCTTCTCGGCGGTTATAAAGAACCTTTATATGTGGCGCTGCAAGTCGTTTTTGCCTTTGTCTTTGGGATTTTGGCTTCTGAAATTTATGTGATAACAAAGAGCTTGCTCCCGGTAATCATATGGCATTTTTTGCATGATTTTATTTCGCTCATAACCAGTCAAACGCTGAATAACACAGCGGTTATTATCCTCAGTATACAGGTGGGTATAATGCTTATACTGGCGTTTGTGTTTTGGCGTAGAATTGATTCCCGGCCCGCAGGAAATACATGATCTTTGCGATATGTTATCCCGACATTATAACCCCCGGAGGTACACCATGTCCTTCATTTCCGTTCCAATATCCGAATTTATTGAAGCCCTCTCCTCCAAATCCCCCGTCCCGGGCGGCGGCGGGGCGGCGGCCCTCGTCGGGGCCGTCGGCGCGGCCTTGGGCGGCATGGTAGCCGGCCTGACCATCGGCAAAAAAAAATACGCCCGGGTGGAGGAAGAAATGTTATCCCTCCGGGCCAGGGCGTGTGAGCTCCAAACCGAGCTCCTTCGCCTGATAGACGCGGACGCGGACGCCTTCGAGCCTCTGTCGGAGGCCTACGGCATCCCCAAAGACGACCCCGGCCGAGGGGCGCTCATGGAGGCCGCCCTGAAAACGGCTTCCGCCGTGCCGCTGGAGATCATGCGCGTCTGCGCCAAAGCGATTGATCTCACGGCCGACCTCGCGGCCAAGGGCAGCGTGCTGGCCGTCTCCGACGCCGGCTGCGGCGCGGCCTTCCTAAAGGCCGCCCTTGTCGGCGCGAGCCTGAACGTTTTCATCAACACCAAAGCCATGGCGGACCGCGCCCACGCGGAAGCGCTCGAAAACGAGGCCCGCGCGCTGCTGGACGAATACGCCCCAAAGGCGGAGGCCATCGGCGCTTCCGTGTTAAACAGGATATCAAACAAATAGGACAAGGGGTTGCGTCAAATGCCCGCAAAACTGCTGACCGGCAAGGAAGTCGCCGCCGCCCTGTACGCCGGCGCGGCGGAAACCGTCGCGGAACTGAGCCGGAGATCCGTCGTCCCGACCCTCGCTATCCTCCGCGCGGGCGAGCGTCCGGACGACGTCGCCTATGAGAAGAGCATCGAAAAGCAGTGCAAATCCGCCGGCGTGGCCGTCAAAAGCGTTTATTTGCCGGATTCCGCCGGCCAATCGGACCTGATGGCCTCGGTCGGGGCCCTGAACCGCGACGGGGCCGTCCACGGCGTTTTGATCTTCCGCCCTCTCCCGGGGCAGTTCGACGAAAAGGCCGTTTCCGCGGCCCTGTGCCCCGAAAAGGACGTGGACGGCATAACCCCCGCGTCCCTCGCCGCCGTGTTCGCCGGAAGCGGCGCGGGCTTCGCGCCCTGCACGGCGCGCGCGTGCGTGGAGATACTCGATTTTTACGGCATTTCCTGCGAGGGCCGGCGCGCCGCGGTGGTCGGCCGGAGCCTCGTCGTCGGCAAACCCGCCGCCATGCTCCTTCTGGCCAGAAACGCGACGGTCACGCTCTGCCACACCAAAACGCGCGACCTGCCGTCCGCCGTCCGGGAGGCGGAGATAGTGATCGCCGCCGCCGGGAAGGCCGGCGCGATAACCGGCGAGCATCTCTCCCCCGGCCAGGTCGTGATCGACGTCGGCATAAACGTCTCCGCCGGCGGCAGGCTCCGCGGCGACGTGGCCTTCGACGAGGCCGAACGGGTCGTGTCCGCGATAACCCCCGTCCCCGGCGGCGTCGGCGGCGTCACGACGGCGGTACTGATCTCCAACGCGATTGCCGCGGCCCGGAGGCAGACAATTAATACGGCCCGGAGGCAAACATGTTCATAGACAGGGCAAAAATCCATGTAAAAGCCGGAGACGGCGGCGGCGGCAGCGTCTCGTTCTACAGGGCGAAGTATATCACGCACGGCGGCCCGGACGGCGGCGACGGCGGGCGCGGCGGCGACGTGGCGCTTTTGGCCGACGGCGGCCTCAACAACCTGGTCGGGTTCCGCTACACGAAGGTCTTCAGGGCCGAGCCGGGCGCCGACGGCGGCAAACAGAACCGCACCGGCAAAAACGGCGGGGACGCGGTCATCCGCGTGCCCGTCGGGACCGTCGTCCGGGAGGCGAATTCCGGGAAGGTCATGGCCGACATGGTCACCCCCGGGGAGCGGCGCGTTTTGGTCAGGGGCGGCAAGGGCGGCCGGGGCAACGCGCGCTTCGCGACGCCCTCCCGCCAGGCCCCGCGCTACGCCGAGCGCGGCGCGAAGGCCCGCGAGTACGACCTTATCCTGGAGCTGAAGCTGATCGCCGACGCCGGCATAATCGGCTTCCCGAACGCCGGCAAGTCCACCCTCCTGTCGATGGTCACGAACGCGAACCCGAAGATCGCCGGCTACCGCTTCACCACCCTCTCGCCTAACCTGGGCGTGGTCAAGGGCAAAAACGGCGCGGACTTCGTCCTGGCCGACATCCCCGGCCTCATTGAGGGGGCCGGCGAGGGCGCCGGCCTCGGGCACGAGTTCCTCCGCCACGTGGAGCGGACGAAGATGTTCATCCACGTGGTCGACGCCTCCGGCCAGGAAGGCGCCGACCCTGTCGAAAGCATCGGAAAGATCAACCGCGAGCTCGAGATCTACAACCCCGGGCTCCTGAAGCGCCCGCAGGTCATAGCGGCCAACAAGACGGACCTTCCGGAGGCCGCGGCGAACCTTCCGAAAATAGAGGCCTACGGCAAGGCCAACGGCGTCCGGGTCTTCCCGATCTCCGCCGCGGCGAACCGGGGCCTGGACGCGCTCCTGGACGCCGTGGCCGCGATTTTGCGCGATTATCCCGACGGTATCGTCTTCGGCGAGGACTACGAGGAGTACGCGGAAATAAGCGTCGATTCCAAGCCCTACACCGTCAGCCGCGACGGCGACGGCTTCGTCGTCGAGGGCCCGGGCATCGAGCGTATGCTGGGCTATACGAACCTGGAGTCCGAGAAGGGCTTCGCGTTCTTCCAAAAATACCTGCGCGAGCGGGGCGTCATACAAAAGCTGGAGGACATGGGCATAAAGGACGGCGACGCCGTCAGGATGTACTCTTTGGCGTTCGATTATTACAGATAAAGGAGCCAGATATGCTGACAAGCAGGCAGCGCGCCTCTCTGCGCGCAATGGCGAACAATCTCGAGCCGGTCGCCCAGGTCGGCCGGCAGGGCGTCACGCCCGAACAGGTCCGGAGCCTGGACGAGGCCCTGGAGGCGCGGGAACTGATAAAGCTCACGGTCTTAAAGAACTGCCCCGACGAGCCCGAATCCGTGGCCGAGACCCTCGCCGGCCGCACGCGGTCGGAGGCGGTGCAGGTCATAGGGAACAAGATCGTGCTGTACAGAAAGTCCAGGACGAAACCGGCGATAGAGGTGAAATAGGCGCGCGGGGGATTAATTACAATGGTGTTAGTCGGAAATAAGGCTGATAATACTAAATGTATAAGAAACATACCTTTCTATATTGAATGACGCGCCGCATTTGTAGGGCGGGGGCTTGCCCCCGCCGCACCATGCGGTCATGCGTGGGTTCCAGGCGGGGGCAAGCCCCCGCCCTATTGTATGTTTTGACTATTTGGCAATTCTACCTTATTTTCGACTAACACCATTACAATAAGCGCTTGAGGTGGCCAGAACATCATGAGCACCCTCGGAAACCAATAAATCCCAGTTGTCAGCTGAGCGAAGCGAATGGTTTTTATCCCAAAATTGCACCGTAACAATGGGGGAAAGATTCTTCGCTATCGCTCAGAATGACAGTCCCTGTGCGGCTTTCGAGTTTCCGAGGGAACTCCATCATACACAAAGGGGATACCATATGGATACGATAAGACTTTTTGTCGCCTCGTCCTGTGAAATTTCCAATACGCGTCGGAACCTGGTCATCCGCGCGGCGGAAAAGAACAAGCTCCTGCGCGGCACGGATACGCGCGTCGAAGTCGACGAATGGGAGTTTGAAAGCGCTGCCGTCCCGGTCTCCGGGCGCTCGCAGGATGAATACAACAGGCTGTTGGCGCAGTCCGATCTGGCCACCGTACTCGTCAAGAACAAAACGGGGAAATACACCATAGAGGAGTTTGAAACCGCCCTGACTTTGTTCAGGACCGCCGGCAGGCCGAAAATTTGCGTCTACGCATTGCCTCCGGACAAAGAGGAGCCCTCGCGCTTGGAATTCCTGAAAGAGCTGCGCGGCGGCAGATACGCTCTGGATTATTTCCCGCAAGAAGTCAAAGACGAGAATGAGCTCTGGATCGGCATAAACGGCGAACTGGACCGCATCATCGGCGCGCGTTCCGCCGCCCGGCCCTTTCCCCAAACGGGCGATACGTTTATCGGGCGGCAGGTAAACGTCGGCGAAGGGGGGATTTACAATGAAACCAACTATCATTGACCGGCAGATAAACCTCCGCGGCGGCGTATATAATGAGAACAATGTCCACAACTTCATTGTCAACAGCGTCGATTACAAAAGGCTGACCGCTGTAATAGCCGAGCTTCGGGAAGACCTGGCCGATCCTTCGCTCCCTCAAAGCCGCCGGTCAAAAAAGGAGACGGCCCTCTCCGACAGGATCAACGAACTGGAAGAACTGAAACGGACGGTAACGGATCTGGCTGAGGCGTTCAACCGCGCGGAGGTCGACAACGAGCGGGTAAAAAGGGCGCGGGAGCTCTTTGAGGCCAGCCGTTTCAAAGAGGCGGACGCGGTCCTGAAAACGGAGGATATCGACAGGGATGTCGAGGCGTTAAGACAACAGGAGGCAATGCACGAGAAAAAGCTCGGGGAAACAAGAGAGGGTTTGGCCAACCGCGCACGCGAATATGTGCTGAAGGCGCGTCTGAAGCTGACCGGCGTCGAAAATCCGCTGCGTTTCGGCGAGGCGGAGGCCCTGTTCGGGAAAGCCCTGGAAACCAGCCGCGCACCTGACGTGGTGTTTGAATACGCCAAATATTTACAGAAACAGAACCGATTTCGTCTTTCGGAGCCGTTGTATGTCGAGGCGCTGGTGATTTACCGTAAGCTGGCTGAGGGTAACCCCGCCGCCTATCTGCCAGATGTCGCCTCGACGCTTAATAATCTTGCAATTTTACACATGGATACTAACCGGCACAAGGAAGCCGAAGCCGAATACGGCGAGGCGCTGGGGATTCGCCGCAAGCTGGCGGAAGAAAACCCCGCCGCATATCTGCCAGATGTTGCCACGACACTCAACAATCTTGCAATTTTACACATGGATACCAACCGGCACAAGGAAACCGAAGCCGAATACGGCGAGGCGCTGGGGATTCGCCGCAAGCTGGCGGAAGAAAACCCTGCCGCCTATCTGCCATATGTCGCCAAGACGCTCAACAATCTTGCCATTTTGCATGTAGTTACCGACCGGCATAAGGAGGCCGAAGCCGAATACGGCGAGGCGCTGGGGATTTACCGCCAACTGGCGGAGGATAACCCCGCCGCATATCTGCCAGATGTCGCCACGACGCTCAACAATCTTGCAGTTTTACACATGAATACCAACCGGCACAAGGAAGCCGAAGCCGAATACGCCGAGGCGCTGGTGATTTACCGCCAACTGGCGGAGGATAACCCCGCCGCCTATCTGCCAGATGTCGCCATGACGCTCAATAATCTTGCAGTTTTACACAAGGATACCAACCGGCACAAGGAAGCCGAAGACGAATGCGGCGGAGCGCTGGCGATTTACCGCCAACTGGCGGAGGAAAACCCTGACGCCTATCTGCCAGATTTCGCTATGACGCTTAATAATCTTGCAATTTTACACATGGATACCAACCGGCACAAGGAAGCCGAAGCCGAATACGCCGAGGCGCTGGGGATTTACCGCCAACTGGCGGAGGATAACCCCGCCGCCTATCTGCCAGATGTCGCCATGACGCTCAATAATCTCGCCAATTTACATAGCGACAATAACCGTAATAGGCAAGCCGAAGACGAATACGCCGAGGCGCTGGGGATTTACCGCCAACTGGCGGAGGATAACCCCGCCGCCTATCTACCAGATGTCGCCATGACGCTCAATAATCTTGCAGTTTTACACAAGGATACCAACCGGCACAAGGAAGCCGAAGCCGAATTCGCCGAGGCGCTGGGGATTCGCCGCAAGCTGGCGGAGGAAAACCCCGCCGCCTATCTGCCATATGTCGCCATTACACTCAACAATCTTGCCGTTTTGCATAGAGATACAAACCGGCATAAAGAAGCGGAAACCGAATACGCCGAGGCGCTGGAAATCCGCCGTAAGCTGGCCGAATCCGGCAATGGCCTTAGTCTCTAGTATAGCATCCCAAAATTAACAACACATTGTCATTCTGAGGCGAAGCCGAAGAATCTTAGATCCTTCGCTTCGCTCAGGATGACAAACCGCCCAACTATTTTTGATATGCTGTACTAGAATTGCCCCGACGAGCCCGATAAGGTAACGGGACGCCCAGCGGGGCGTTCACTACGATTTTAACTGACCTGTAGGCGCGCGGGGATCATTGCGAATATTATTCGTGTGCAGCAAATTTGCGTGGGACACGCCTGTAAGGGACGCCGCCCTCGGCCTCCCGCTGTTGTCGGCAGAACCAGGCAACGGGACGCCCAGGGGGGCGTCCCCTACGATTTTACCGCGAAAATTTGCCGCACCCATTTCATATACCTTATCTATACCTTATATATCGATTAAACCTGTAAAGTCAAGCAATATCTGGTAATATCCAGGAATCGGAAAAGCCCCGGGAGGCCGATTATAAGGCTTTCACGGGGCTTTTTCTTCGAGGCACCAGCCGGATTCGGACCGGCGATAAAGGTTTTGCAGACCAGGTGCTACGGTGCCGGTTTCCCTTGATATTGCGGGATTTTATACCGCATATAACCTTTTTTATAACCGATTTATAACCGTATAACCTTTATATAACCATTACATAAATCGACAATTCTCCCGGTATAATGAGCTTTTATTCGTATTGAACTTATAACCGATTAACCTATACCCTTATTCACAATCAGCCAGAATTGGAACATAAAGACTTGCAGAACTAAACCTCTGCCCTTTATAAACTAGACCTCTACCCTTTGGCTATTTATTCTTCTGCTGTTTCAGCAGCCATGGTCTTAGTTCTTCGGTCAGCACACGGTATTCCCGGCCTATTTTTATCGACGGAAAATCCTTTCGTCTGACCAAGTTATATGCCAAATCTTTCCCGATGTCAAGAATCTCCTGTAGTTGATCCACGGTTATCATATCCGGGAGGATAACTACTTGTCTACCACCAGTTTTTTCATCCATGACTTCAGCATCAACCATTACACGGTTCACCCTCCCCTAATATTAGTAGTTCAAACGCTCATACGCATTTGGCTATACACTCCGCGCCCTACTGTGGCGGTTTTTAACCCCGATTTTCGATTCTGGCGTTTTACCTGTCTGATATACCATCACGCATGAAAAATTGAAATTCACTCCGTTTCCATGGACGCACAGTCTGACCGGAAGGGATAACCACGCTTCTTGCACTTAGCCAGGTATTCGTCAGAAAATTTTCTGGTCGGCAGTATTCTCATCCACTCCGGAGGCAGCTCCGCGAAAATCTTACCGTCACCGGGACATGCTCGTACACGGTACTCTGGTCTTCCTGTTTCATTCACTCCACCTCCGTTTCGGCGACAGCCTGTTTACTGCCCAACTCCCCGGCAATAGCGGCGTACCCGGCAATATCAATCCAGCTGTCAAGTTTCCTGTCCCCGGTCGCGCTTCTTGCAACTTTGAGCAGCACCATCATGGCGGCAATGTCCACATCGGTAAGCTCGCAACGGTTGATGGACTCCAGGTACCCGTTCCAAAAACGCGCTATCGACTTGAAGCTGACCACGGGATCGCCATATTCCTCCTGCCGGTCGTTGCACACTAATTCCCTCGCCTGTTCCAGTACGTCAATACGGTTCATATCTACACCCTCTCTTTGAATTCTAGGTACTTTGCCTTTAATTTCCTAAGCATTCTACTGACCTGGGCTTGGCAGATGCCGACCGTCCTTGCCGTTTCAACTTGGCTAAACCCGGCGGCGGTTAGCTCCAGCACTTCACGTTCCCTCGGTTTTAGCGTTCTGATGAACTCACCCACAAAAACCGTTTCAACGGCGTCGGCTTCAACGTTATGGCCTGATGTGAGGCTCTCTCCTAATGTAATCGCGTCGCCACGGTCGCTACCGGCAATCACCTTTTCAAGGCTGTCAATTTGTTTATAAACGAACTTACCGTAATGCCTGGTAGGCTTAATAACAGTGTCGAAGATTTGATGCTTCAATATGTACCCGTCAATGTACGGCACCGCAAAAGTGGCAAACGCAAAGCCTCTATCGGGATCAAACCTGTCGGCGGCTAGGCACAGCGCCTCACACCCGGACTGGACAAGGTCATCTGTAACAACGCCGTGATTCAGCGCTCTCACCCTGTGAAAGACGAGCCCTATATTAGCCTCGATGAACTTATTCCTGGTGAGCGTCATGCCTTGGCCTTCAAAAAAGCGGCTAATATTACAGGCTCGACATTCTTCATTATCGCTTCTTCAATTCGGCACTCGTAAAAATAGTTGAGCAGCCGCAGCATATCAAACTCGCTAAAAGCGCCGATGATCCGGCTGTCAATGTCTGACTTGGTAAGGCCGATTACGACAACACCGTCATAGATCATGTGCTGAAAAACGCCGTCGCATCTAACGGTAACGGTGGTATGCTTCTTCATTTCCTTCTCCTCCACAGAATTAATAATTGCAGCAAGTTGATTACCAGAATCCCAAGGCTGAACCACTGCACAGGTATATTCTCTATTTTCGCTCCCTCGCTTTTATAAGAATGTCGGCAATCGCGACGCTGGCGGTCAGGAACTCCGGTTCGGAGCTTCGGAGGCCGTAGCGGTTCATGACCGCGTTTTCCGCGCAGGTTACAAGCCGCAAATTATCCAGTGTGACATTGCCCTTATCGCGGTCTTTGAAGATCAGCATATCGCCCCGTTCGCCCTGCGCCGTAAAATTGATACAGCCCGCGTGCTCTGCCATCAGAGCAAACAACGTTTTTCATCGCCGCGTACTTCGCAGTCGAGGACTTCGAGGTGGCTTGCCGTAATGCCAGAACCTCTTTAACCTGCTCTGATGCGGTTTTCAAAGCTCCGGTTACGTACTTTTTATCCACCGAATCGACGACATACCCCTCATCGCGGAGCCAGCTCTTAAATTGCTCGACGCTATTCGGATTATCCAGCCCGGTCAGCGCCTTCATCTGGCGCAGCAGCTCCTCGCGAGCGCGTTCATTGGCTGTTATAGCATTGTAGACGAATTCCATGTCCACCGCGATCCCGGCATCGTTTATCCGCTGATCCAGCCAGTATTCCTCCCATATGTTCTCCAAGTTCCCTCGGAAACTCAGAAGCCAAATAACCCGCGGATTTGAAAAGCAGGTCACAGTAAACGTTCCTCCAAGAATCCAAGCATAAAAAACTACAATT
>JGI20166J26741_11800473_pt1 | contig 10168 bp, 5 predicted proteins | sample TergutCu122P5_FD_26741 | JGI IMG/M metagenome (IMG submission 26741) | reverse complement strand
AGCGTTGCCAAACGTAGGTCCATATATATACGACGTTAGCATTTCTGGCTTTACTAGGAGCTCCATATATATACGACATTAGTAGCCTAAGTGTTAATCTTTTTTATACTGAAACATAAGTGTTACTGTGTTGTTCTTAGAGGTAACATTCGTTCATTAATTACCACCATTGTAAAATATTCTATAGGTGATTGAGCCTGAAGAGTAGTTTATTCATATTGGTTTTGAGTCTATTTCATTGGAATGCCCATTTGGAGTATTCAGCCATTAAGCATTAATGAGTTTTTAAAATGCAGTAGCCCATAAATCATCCATTGGCTTTTATGGTAGTATCATATTGTGTAATAAATTCAGAGGCTGTTTAATGCCGAGTTGTATGTGAGCTGATCTCGATCACTTAACATCAGGGGGATGTGAAGGAAGTGATTATGGCCTAATGACTAGTGCACAAGCTGAGGAACACCACACACCAAACTGAACTCTGAATATTTGGTGTCTGTACTGAGATTTTAATCGAACACCTGAATATAAATCAGAAGCAGAGCCACCAGATCTGTAATTCTTAGTTTTTGGCTTTCATGTCAGAACCTTGTCACTAATTTGAATGGATGAAGTTATGGTTTGAAACTTCAATTATCCATAATTACATATGAATTTTGTCATATACTGTATTTAATTCTGAGTATGTTGTGTGGTTGTAGCCCATGGTCTTCTCAATTAATTGTTGGCTTATGCAACTAGAATTGAAAACCCTAGACTTAAATTAAATGCAACATGCAGAAGTGTTCCTTCTTTTGAGCCTTGATGTTTAAAAAAAAGGGCTTTTGTTAGTAAATTTTGAATGTTGCTGACATGTTATCTAGCCATTTCAAACCATTCTTACAACATGTAAAGAGGTTTATGTTTTACAAAACAGTATTACCAGAGGGATAATACTGAACTTTCTTACTGCTTGTGTTTTAAATTTGATAATAAGGAATCTTGTTTAAGGTGTAACATAGTTTGTTAAGGTTTGATTTTGCTCACCTAATACTCTTTATGTATTTTGTGGGTCCCTGCCATTGCTGCATGGCTCATTCAAGGATTATGGGTGGAGGAAATGGCCTCCATATATGGAGGGTGGCTGCAAGCAAAGTTTGCTGTCCAACCTGGGGTTTGGGTGAGAGGTTTACAGCTCCTTACCATTAAAAATCAGTACACTACAAAATCTTACAAATGAACTAAGGAAATACTATTGAACTTTATGTTTTCCATCCCGGAGTGTTAGTAAAGCAATATAGGGACTAAATGTAACAGTCTAACACAACAGTTTATTGGTATATCTATAACCATAGATATATGGCCAGTGTATCTATGGTTGCAGATATAGCAATAAACTGTTGTGTTAGACTGTTACATTTAGTCCCTATATTGCTTTACTAACACTTCGGGATGGAAAACATGAAGTTCAATAGTGTTGCCAGTCAGGCTAAATCCATCTATCTCTATAAGAACACTAAATCCAAACTTCTAAATTGCTGTGCAAACATTTACTTCAATAGGCCCATGTATCTATGGTTGTAGATATACCAATAAACTGTTGTGTTAGACTGTTACATTTAGTCCCTATATTGCTTTAGTAACACTTCGGGATGGAAAACACGAGGTTCAATATTGTCGCCAGTCAGGCTAAATCCATCTATCTCTATAAGAACACTAGATCCAAACTTCTAAATTGCTGTGCAAACGTTTACTTCATTAGGCCCATGTATCTATGGTTGTAGATATACCAATAAACTGTTGTGTTAGACTGTTACATTTAGTCCCTATATTAAGGAAATACTAGCTTGTCGACTCTGTTCTGTGGAATTTATTGTCTACAACTGATATTTTTGAATTCCTCTACTTGTAGGCTGATTGTCTCTGGTTGTATGTCTCCCAAAATATGTAATTGGTATGTGCAGTTTGAGCCTGCATTATGACAGGGATATGTTTATGAAAATGTTCTTGTGTCATCAAATTCCAAAGTTTGAACTCCGCCTTTCCATTCACGCTTTTGTTTTAAATTTAGATACATTCCTACAGAAATGTGGTCCATACTTGAAATAAAAACTTTTTTTTTGATCTTAGGCATCCCGATGTGTTATAGTAATAGCAAAAATAAAATAATTAGTACGTCAAACAAATCAGTGTTTATTGTTGATAGGAGTAGGCAACGTGTTTCGACCCTTAAAGGGCCATCATCAGGCCTTCTGTATGAAACAAGTCTTTAAAATACTGCATACATTGCTGGGATCCCATCAATGTTTACAAATAATAGGGAGGCCGTTACGTCTATGTGAGGTTGTAACAACCTCACATAGATGTAATGGCAATGTGCGCAGTATTTTAAAGACTTGTTTCACACAGAAGGCCTGATGATGACCCTTTAAGGGGTCGAAACATGTTGCCTACTCCTATCAACAATAAACATTGATGTGTTTGACATACTAATTATTTTATTTTTGCAAAAACGTTTTTTGCCCATTAGAGCTGATAACAGGGACACAAATATAAACGTGAACTTGTACACGATGGCTTCCTTTCACAAATCTTAAGTAATGGCACTATACTGCACAATTTAAGATAAGGTGGGAGTTTCAACCATGCTATCCGCCATCCTTATGGCACTTGTTTCTTTGTGATCTGAATGGAAATAGCTACTCCATGGGGGAGGATTTTTGGCTCAGTTTGTTGTTTTGCATTTTATCTTCAAAAAATATTGATATTTATCTTGAATGCATGTTAGAGGGAATTTGTGTTTGTATCATGAACTTATGGTTATTTCAGGAATGGTGAAATTCTGCAACAGGAATTTCCATAGCACAGTCACACTGTAGCTCAGAATTAATCGTTAAACTTAATATAACAGGTATAAGTGTTACTTGTACAGAAGAGCATGGATTGAATGTACCATGTAAGTAAATCTCTGACAAGTTCTTATGTATCAAAATTTTATTACAGGGTGGTGATGTTCATTCAGTTATTGGGTGTAAGAAATAACAAAAAACTGAAAAGTGCTTCATGGAGTAAGAGCCCAGAGACACACACACATGTCATTCTTCATCCACAGAGTGAATTCTTGAACTTACCATCTGTATAGTTTTAGTGCCTCCCAAAGGAAAATGGATTGTGGTGAATAAATTAGCACAGTCCAAATGATTTCCATGATGTGACTTATTATAATTTCAGTGGTTTCCTGACTGAAAATTTTAAGGATCTGCAGTCTGGTTTTTAAGTGGTTGCAGTTTTCTTGCATTATATTACTATCCCTTTCTTTGAAAGTATGAGCAGGAAGCTCATTCACTTAATTGTAAAATAAGACGTATTTAAGAAACGCACTTGACAGACTAATAGTAAAGAGACACTAGCACAACTTGCATAGTGCTCTTTGACCACATAACGGACCCTTAGTGATGCATGGTAAATAGTTCATGTTATGGTAAAGCTAGTACTAGAAATGTGAGTGATATATACAGTGCACACAGCTAACTGTACTGTATTAACTCTCTGTTTTATTGTCCATGGCAACAGAGCAGTAATTATTAACAGTGTATTGCACTTTGGATTTGGTATGTCTGATAATCAAATTTCATCAATTTGTAGATTTTCAGCTAAAAGCGCACAGAAGGCAGCCCTCATTTTAATTTGTACATATTTGTGTAGGAACTGGATATCATAGTGACTGGGGTACAAGCTGGCAAACTGAAGAGTTATGATATGATTGCCGGCAGCGATAAGAGTTATCTTTTTCCAAAGCATTCAGAATGGCTCTGGGGTCCACCTAGCCTCCTATTCATATGGGACCAGAGTATCTTTTCCTGGGGGTAATGTGTGACCAGTGGCCACCATTCAGTGTCAAAGTTAAGAATGAAAGAGTGCAACTGTACCTCCACATCCCCAAGTGCCTTCACGGCACGCACAGCGACATCTTTACTTCACCCTTAACATTTTGTGTAATGTTCATCAAAACATTAATTTTTAAAACTTAAGCAAATGGCAGCTTTCAGAAACAAAATGTACAGACAAGCACATTCAACATTTGCTTTCAAGAGCTTATTAATAATGCAGTGGTAATATGTGTAGTTATCCAGTATTTGATAGCTAAATTACCCTTACCTCTTCATTTACTTGTATTGAATTCTGTGTATAATATGTACTGTCTGTTTCTACTGTGAAAAATTCTGTCAGAATGCAGGCCATTATTATTAGTGAGTGGTCCATCATTCAGTACATTGGTATTAGAGGTTCTCACTGCCCTGAAGAAGGAGTTTGCTGCCTGCATCATTAAGATAAGTTTTTGGACTACCCTGAAAATGGAAGCAGCAGGTTCCTCCGAAACGTTAGTAAATTTACAAATTGATGTGTTGCCCATTTCTTCAGTTTTCAGTAATTTTGTTACTGTGTTATGGCACTGTGCACTGTTTTTGTAGAAAATGCTGCTGCCATCATGGGATGTGTCTTGAAGGTGTAGGCAGCATGTTTCTCCAAAATTTTGTACCCAGCTACAAGACTACATTTTATCAACCCCGAACACCACATTATGAATATCTATTGTTGTGAAAACTCCAAATTGTCTCTTTGATTATTGTTCTTGAACATATAAAATGTACCAAAAGTTGAAATATGAATGTTTTTGCCTTGCAATTTACGAGGCATGTCCAGAAAGTAACGATACATCACATGTAGGGAAACTTTTTAAGCTTATTATGGCAACACTGCCGTTGACCTTGATCCTTTACCTGTGAACCGTGCTTGTTTGACGGTGGTAGAACCAGCTTTGTTTGAGTGAGACGTGTTTGAAATGGCAGTGCTGATCCAAAGTCCCGCCAAATGCGAGGTGCACTCCGTCGTATGATTTCTCAACGCAAAAGGTGAACGTCCAGTGGAAATTCACAAACAATTTGTTGCTGTTTATGGTAACGTTATGAATTGGCAAAATGTGATGAAGTGATGCCGTGAATTCTCCGAAGGGAGGACTGATGTTCATGATGAACAAAGGAGCAGTAGGCCATCTTTGATCGCTGACGGTGGCAGACTTCTATGACTCAGGGATACAGAAGCCGGTTCCAAGACTTAATAAATGTTTGGACAATGCTGAAAAATAAAGTTATTTACAGGCAATTCATTGATAGTGTCGCTTTTGTAAATTAAAATTGTAGTACATGTTTAAGACCTTTGTATGTTTATTTTCCGGACATGCCTCGTATCTTAATCTTTAAATGCCACTATTAAAGGTGGGTGACTACACAGTTTCAAATGACGATTACAGATGCAACATTTTAGCATTTGTTAGCCATGGCTAACAAAATTTTCTTTTGTACACTGTGTATCATCTGAATGATATAACAAAGCCTGGTTTTGGTAGGACACAGCAACATGTTTTGTAAAGTTAGACGATAGATTTGAAGAGTCAGGTGTCTTATTCAGAGGATATCAGAACTGTAATGAAAAGAGATTTATATGGGGAACAGAATGATGCTCATCATCAGTGTGAAGAGTGTGGTTGGAATATAGGGTGTTTTGTTGAACGATTCAGAATAGAGGATAGTGCCAACTTTTATTTGGTTTCTTGTTTATTTAGCAATGTTTAGCTGGTGATGAAGAAAAGGAGCAGGGCTCTGTTGTACTAAAACCATGAAACAAATACTTATTTAGTTTGTTTATAATTTTTTAATTCCAAAGACCAAGTGCTGTTACAGCCTTCTTATATTGGTTTCTCTGAGAGAAGCTGGTCAGACAAATGACATGTGAGCTTTTGGTACAGTGACTGTGCACTTTTTAGTGACCAGGTCCTGGTGTTTCCATTGCAGATAAGAATACTATTGGGTAATGAATGTGTCTGTGTAAGATATTACTAGATTGAATTGATATCCTATGTCTTCCCTCACTGGTTACACGGAGTTATGTTAGGTCTGTATAGTATCTTAGCAGTGTTGCTGCAAAACAGTATTAAGTGCATCCATATTGAGTCATTTTCATTCTGCAGGTATTGTATAAATTTTATTGCAAAACTTAATTTGTAAGGATTGAAACTGTGAAGTGATAGATCTCATAGATTTTTAAGAGATCAGTAGAGTTATGAATGTGTAAAATATTCAAAATGACCTGAATGTGTGAATGATAAGCGTCATGTTTGTTTAATTATCAAACAGCTGATGCATTAACAGCATGGCTCCAAATGACTTCTCAGTTGTATGTAGATGTCACTATCACACTTTCACCAAAGGTCTTAATACATTATTGAAATAATAAATGATGATCATGATGATGGGTCAGATTAACGTAGTATTATTTTTAGTCATGTGTCATTGCTTTTCTGCTGTCAATATTACCTACAATACGCAGGTAATGAATGTTTGCAGTACAAGATAGCATACAGAACTGCTTTCATTATCTGACATAGTCTTCTGCAGCAAACATAATAAAATTTTACCTTCCCAAGAGTTATTGTGCAAATGTGGCATCTTTGGATTTTAGAATTATATGCTTGTTTGCCATGCTTTTTTATTATGCTTTTTCTTATTATCTTTTTCTATGCATCTTCTCTTTAAACATGTGTATTTTATGGTACACAACTGCTCTGTTTCTCAGTGTTGCTGTCATCTGTAGCAGTATGCCATAAACATCATGTGTATCATTTGAAAGCAGATGACCTTTACACACATTTTCATGGGTCCATCTGAGTCGCACAGCAATTGAAGAGCTTGCTGAATCCAGAGCTGATAAGGTTTACTCTGTTGCTTGTCATTTCACTTCCATTCAACAGAAATTGCATCAAACCAGCTCTCATATGTGGTTATGTAGTGTCAGTTTTTATTTTTTGAATCTCTTCCAGTCTTGTCTTTCAGTCTTCTTGTTATCCTTGGCAGCACAGTTGCTATTTACACATTGCTATAACTAACAGCAAAATAGACAAATAATCTGTAGGTTATTAAAATAGGTGAGAATCTGGATGTCCACAGAGGTGATTTGTATGGCAGTGATCGTGTTAAACAAAAGGAAAGTCTACTACACTTGACTAGAATTGCTTGCAAAAGAACTGTAGCAAAGTGTAGCATCATTCGATGCAGATCAACCAAAGTAGACATGTCTTTTGTATTGCACTTGGCTTTAAATGCTCACTGACTGATCGGGTGGAAACCTGGTTTCAGTTTGCAGTGTTAATCATGTGGCTAAAGTCAGCAATTATTCAGTGTAACTGCACCTTTAAGTGTCACTGTTCTGGGGTAGCAGGGTGGAATGCACTGCTTGGCTGTCACTCTTGGGTTGCAGTTGGGTTGGGGATGAGATTTTATCTGAAGGTGTTCATGGCATTTGTCCAACAAAGCACTGTGGCTTTGACCATTGTGTATGTTCTTACAGTACTCTGTAATAAGCATAGGCTTGTGGTCATTCGTATCTCCTTTCTGTTACTCTTGTCTCTGTTTCACACGTGCTGCAGCAGATTATGTAAAATATGCAGTGTGTTAATGATTGTGTTTTATAAATGTTATTACATTGAGTATGTTTTCTTTTTCATGGGGGTGTGTGTGTGTGGGTGGGTGGATATTTATTATCTTAAACTAATATTTTTGTTATAGCTTCTTCAAGTGACACATTTTGTACATAAAAATGTGTAGTTAATTGTTGGGTTCCAAAAAATTATTTTGCTGTAGTAATACTTCATTACTCAGGAGTTCATTAGAGGAACATTTCATTAATTAGTTTTAAAGTTTATCATAAGATATTCAGGCAGCTGTTCATTGAGGGTACTTAATTTTGTGGTTAACAAACATGATTTTTTAAGTTTCTGGCTATGCAGAACAGGAATGTTTGCATAAGAAATTTTTCTCTGTTACTAGTGTATCTCTTTGTGCAAGTTGTAATATTCCTCTAACACCTAAGAACAACTGAGAAATTAGAGTAACGCTTAATACACATTTGGCCATGGTACAGACATGTTACTTTTAAAATGTGAACTTATAAAATAGTTTCACATATATAACATATATATATATTTTTTTATATGTGTAATGTTCACATGTGCCTCTGCAAATGCTATTAGTAAAACTACAGAAGTGAAATATTGGAACCCAGATTGTCCGGTGTATTTGAAACATTTATGATTTATTATTGCTGTTTGGTTGCCCATTGTATTTTGAAATATTTATGATTTAATATTGTGGATTGCCCAGTGTATTTTGAAACATTTATGATTTAATATTGTGGATTGCCCAGTATATTTAGAAACATGTATAGTATATTATTGCTGCTGCTGTTACAGTTACTTGATTGAAAGATAAAAAATGTCTGCAAAACTGTGGATTAGCCCTTTGATAAACTGATGAATAGAAAAGGGATGCCATCTGTGAAGTTCATAATTATATTGATGGGGACAGAAAATGCCTGCATCATATGTGATATAGCTGTGTATGTATAGATTTTAGGATATGAAATACTTTTTTGTTCATTAGTAAATAATCTGTAGGTCATGAATATGTTACTACAGTATCTTGAATAAAAGTGAATGGTATAGTGGTAACACACTTGGCATGACGTAAATGTGGGGGGTGTTGACTTACGGTTAATACATGTTATGCACACAATGTGCAACAGAGATCAAGCTGACAAGTTTTTCTACGTCCGAAACTGGAAGTGCTATAAGCATACTACTTGTATCAGAGTTCCCATCATGTACTGTTTCTTGATGTATGTTGGTTCATGGTTTTTTGCTGTTTTCCTTTAAGTACAGTTATTTATGTCAGTAAAGATGCCAGTATGGCTGCTGAGTTTGAAGAAAAACGTGTATTAGTGTTGGTGACTTCTCTGAGGTGTGACAAGGGCCCACATAAGAATATTGGTGAAGGTTACATCACCTAGACTTCCACACTCATTGATAGACAAGTAGATTGGAGACTAGCCTTGAAGCAGAATGAAATATGCCAGTTCAAGTGTTGGTGTCAGCATAAGTTACTTTTAATGTGTTGTCTTTACATGCATACATATTTGAACTGTAGAGTTGTATTATCCAATTATCACTGAACAGTGTCTGTCTATTTAAAGTCAGGTGTTGAGTAATGATATTTCAGTTTTTTTTTCCCCCTGCCAATTACTCGTGGAAACGAATGGGCTATCGTGAGAACACCTTATTGTACTTACTATTTGTACTAGACGTTTAAAAAGAGAAACGTCACACAAATGAATTTTTCAAATGTTCAGTAATGGAAACCTGTTTGTTCAATACCTTCTAATCTAATCAGGGTATTATAAACAATTAACATTACTTGGGAAAGTCACTGACATATTCTGATTCACAGTGTTAGAACATGATGAAAAAGAACTGGAACCAGGTTTTACATAACAGTGCAGTAGTCCAGAAAGTTTTCTAATAATAATCTGAATTGTTTTTGTTTATTTTGGTTCCAGTACTACATTGGAATTGAATGTGCAGTATGTTTTTATTCAAGATATTGCTGTAATTAGCAGGGTGTGCTCGTGTGTTTCATATATGATTACTTTTGTGTGTACTGTATATTTGTAGCAATATGGGGAGAGGGAGAATCAGAATTTACAAAAGTACATTGGACTAAAGCCTTTCCAGAGTACAGACATTAGTATAAGTGGCATGTTTTCAAGGAAAATTACTGTATCACTCAGTTGGTAATGAATGTTGCTTAATATTATGTAACTGCGTGATGTATGAAAATCATAATAGAACACCATACAAATCTTTAGTTGTAGCAGGGTCAAACACATAACAGTTCAGTTAGATATCGGTTAGAATGTGATAAGTTTTCCCCTTTCTTCTTACTGCACTATCATCACTTTGAAGTCCCAGTTTTACTGGAACTTGCAATTGTGACTGTGACATTGCCACATTATTGTCATTTCCTGTATTGTGAAATAGTAGACTGTTGTGACAAAACATGCCTGAACCCATAAAACATGTTTGTATGCTGCATGTTGACATACACATATAAGCATGATTCAGTTCAGTTTTTCATTTAATGTGCTGACTGCATAGTGCAGTTGTGTTAAAATATATGTAAGCTAAATACAGTTCTAGTAAAAGCAGTCCCGTTACAGGCCTGGAGTGGCCCAGAGGGTTGCAGGAAGTTAAGGTTCCCAGATTTCATGACAACGGCACAGGATGGTGGTAAGGTTGTCA
>JGI20166J26741_11800362_pt1 | contig 10170 bp, 8 predicted proteins | sample TergutCu122P5_FD_26741 | JGI IMG/M metagenome (IMG submission 26741) | reverse complement strand
CAGTAGTTTGTTTTAAAAGTAACATATTCGAATAGCATGCCTTTTCTTTTTATATAGATATGAGACCATCTATTCGGTCGACTGTACAGAGACAAAAGCTTCTCAACTCGCAGTCGTAGGCCTGTTATTATCCTGACTTGCTTGTTCGACGGAACAGATGTTACAACCCTGACAGATATTTCTTACACGTGACGTGTTTTGTTCTTGTCGGGATCATCACACAGAAGCTACATGGTAATGACAGTTTGGACTGACATTAAAAGCTGCTGAAAACTTTAGTGTCCATCACTACAGTACATTAGTGCCTCTTCTGAAACTCTTTATCACCGAAAATAACCAAACGCTACTATCATCACTATAACGCCGAGGTCATAAAAACGCTGATGGTAAAAGGGCTGTAGAATGTTACTAATTTTCGGTATAAAATCACGACAATAGAATTAACCCTGTGAGGATTGACGTTCGTCTGTATTACAGTCTATATAAAACCTCAGTTCCTGCCTCAAAGAAAACACTTACCGTATTCATTAGAGAGAATATCCGGTTAATACATTCATTCATTCTTTCTCATTCATTCATTCATTCCATAGTCTCTCTTACAACAGGTCCGTAGCCTCTTCCAAAACGAGTTCTCCACAGAGCGCGATCTAGTGCTTCATCTTTCAAGTTCCAGTGTCTTCTCTTTTCCTAAAGGTCATCCAATAGCTGCTTCCATCTTCTTCTTTGTCTTCCCGTCGTTTCTATCCTTCCCTCTACCTTTCCTTCAATAATTTGTTTTATAAGGCATTTTCTACACAAGATGTGACCAATCCAGTTACCCTACCTCCTATGTATTATGTGTAGGATATACCTCTCCTCCTTAACTCTTTGTAATACTTCATTTTTCATACGATCAGTCCAACTGATCTTCTCCATCCCTCTTAGCACTGCATTTCAAAACTTTTCAGGTATTTCTGATCTACTCTCCGAAGTGTCCAAGTTTCAGCCCCACACAAAGCTATGCTCCACATGTATTGTAGGAGGATAATCGGTACTTAACCTTTTGAAGCCTACTGGTTACGTGATGCACAAACCAGTTTAACATTCAACAACTGTACGTTCTGCCCATACTGTATTTATGTGTTTTGTATTTATCTGAGAACAAAGAGCGACTTGTGCCACTTACGCCATAAATTGATCGGTTTTTATAACCGAGATGAAAAGTGTTTACAGCGCGGTACGGACTGGGTCTTTAAATAGAGCAGTCTGCGCTTCGTCTTTAAAGGGTTAATGTGAGAATAATGTAAAACATAATTACTGTGTGATAAATACGGAACTTCTCAGTGTTACAAAAGGCGACACTACTCCTGCTACGGAGGTTTTAAAGTGAAAAATTGTCACATTTTTACTGTCGGCAAAGGTGCCTGAAATTTTGCATTTGTAACACAGACACGGTGTCTCTGAATGTAAAACCTGATGTGGTAAGTTAAAGGTAAACTTTTCCTTTTGTACCCTACGGAGGCAAGCTGGGAATTGGAGGTACGACTCCAGCGATTCTTAACCTAGCAGTTTGCAGTTTCTGAGCCCTACCGCTTTACCTCCTTTGAAACAACACTCACACCTACTGACCAGTGGGTTGTGGCTTACATATCACATCTGGCTGCTTTCGAAAATGGACAGAGTCTCCATCTCTTGCCTATGGCGGGAATGGAACCGGGGTTCCTTTGTCATCCACCCGGTAACTGTTCACCATACCGACTGCACTGTACCAGTCTCAATGACGAGGGGTTTGTATCAACGTTTTGACACGATAACTCGATTTTCTTACCTATCACTCCAATATACACCCATTTGTAATTACAACTTGTCATTACACGTAACTTTTATTATGTATTACATCTAAACATTTTATCCTAGAAATAAACAGACACTTGTGTAGACAAACCTGTAAATCTCGTTAGGATATGTCACTTTTATGCAAGATATTTTCATGGTTAACACAAAATGCGGGAGGAAAACGACGAATTCCTCATAAAACTGACTAATACTGCTGTTTTAGGAACCTACTAACATACACACATCTGTCCCAACGGAACTTGGCGCATGAATCACAATTAGGAAGGAATGTGTAAATTAATTTGTCTGACGTTATTGCCTGTTACAAGTTAAAAGCACTTTGTCGGTTAGGTGGTCACAAAAATTGGTATTTGCAATAGGATGCCGTCATCTGTTCAGAATAAAGCTAACTCCCAGATAACTAACTAAATAACTAACCAACCAACAAACTAAATAACTAACATCATTGAGCAGAGCCATTTTTGAGAAGATAATAGTTTCTCACTTAATCAAGTTCCTCACATTTCATGGAACCCAAATATTCATTACTGTATTCACAGGAGACCCCGATCCTCCTTAGCAGCCACTAACCTAAGCCGGATGAATTCCGCCCACATTCTCCCATTCCGTTTCGTTAAGACCCAATTTCACATTTTCCGTCCATCTGTCCGGAGTTCTTCCTCATGTTTTCCCACTGAAACACTTGTATCCATTTCTTTTCACCCCCGTGCATGCCACATGTCTCGCCTATCTCATACTCATTCATTTGATCGCCCTGACAGTATTCGGCGAGGAATACAAATTACGACACCCCTCGTTTTACAGTTTTCTCTAGTCTCCTGTCTCTTCCAACCTCTTAGGTCCTAATATTCTGTCTTTTTTTTTTTTAACTCCGGTGGAGAGCGTGTTTCTAGTCTTGCTGTTTATACTTATCTCTTAATGTCGCGCAGGGAAGATAATAGGAAATGGCTGTTAGAAGTGAGTGGAGGGAACAGTGCGTGTTAATACGAAAGGTAAAGTTGAGGATATCTCTGTTCGAATATAAGACGCTATTTAACGGTACAGAGAGTGCAGTAACCGTCTGTTTTTATGTGTGAAGCAGTCTGCTAGAGGAAAAGATGTTGATAGTGTGTTCTGAGGTACGCGAAGTTGATTGTTTACAAAATGAATTGTTTTTTTATCTTTTTTATTTGTTAACGTTCTTTATTAATGACAGTAGGTGGGTGCTAAGAATTGAGAAGAAGTAGTAAATGGCTTTGTTATAGTCACAATAGTGAAGTCTTAAGTGAATAAACCAATAAAATAAAAGAGATACAAAATCTGAAGCCCGTCACGGAGTGTTATGCGAAGGATAAGATGGCTGCCGATCGTATTTGCATTCTCGAATAAGAATCCAGCTGCTTCTGCTCTTGTTGAGTTTTGCCCAGGCTCGACGGAAGTGCGGACATTTGACACTGACAGCGGTCATTTCTTCAATTCCTATGATAATCACTGTGCAGAATGTATCTACAGAACCTATGATAGAAATGTGGCTTTATTTTGATGTGCTGACGCTTCAAAGCACAGTTGATACTGCTGTTGATGCCATGTACTGTAATATTTAAAACTCTTTAACATTTTAGGCGCGTTCGTGTAAATATCGAAAAGCGTCCATTGGCTTCGTCAGGTCTGTCCTTCCGTCTGTCCGCATATATCAGTGCGGCTCACACTGGACGGATTTTCGTGAAATGTGGTACAGGGAAACTTATACGAAAATGTAACGAGAAACTCCAGATTTGGTTGAAATGGGACCAAAACATAGGCCACTTCCCATGATGACCTAAGTACGATTAGGCTGTTGCCAGCAGTGCGAAATATTTTGTAGCTCGGCAGCAGGGCAAAGGGAATCCATTCTTGCATTTCCATGGCTTAACCCAGCGGTTTTATATTGTTGACAGCGACATTTAATTCAACGATGCAATGGAAAGACATTGTTGCTTTTCCATGGCAACAATGGTTGCGCGAATGCTCCAAAATGTTACGTTGTACATATATTGCTTATCTTGCTTTTTACAGAAAGAATTATGTGTTTGGTATAATTCAGACAATAAGTAGGACTAGTAGTCATTTCCCCATATATGGGGTGAGTGTATTATACAGAGACTCTCAGTGTTTGAGAGGAAAATACTTAGAAAAATTTTTGAACCAACTAAAGAAGATAATGGTAACTGGAGAATCAAAAGAAACATAGAACTGGATGAGTTAATAAAACATCGGAACATAATAAATTATGTTAAGGCCCAAAGATTGAGTTGGTTTGGACACATAAATAGAATGCCTGAAACTAGTATTGTAAAGAAAATACACAAATGGAAACCATTCACAGGATGACCAGTAGGAAGACCCAAGTTCCGATGGGAAGACGATGTCAGGAACGACCTGAAGAAGTTGAAACTCATAAAATGGACAGAACAATTCCAAGATCGCCTCAAATGGAAAGGAATTGTTGAGAAGGCCAAGACTCTACCAGAGTTGTAGCGCCAAGCAAGAAGAAGAAGAAGAAGATATGGGGTGAGTTACCGAACAGTTAATGCTGGACAGAGTGTTAGCCGTTTGTCTCCGCGTAAGTTTTTTTTCGATTGATGGAATACGTTGTAGCTCTGTTTAATGTCGAGTACGAGCCTGATAGTAATTAGGCGTTGAAACTGGTTAGGGTATGTAAATGAGATGTTCCCTCCGGGTTTATGTAGCTGTTATGTCATTAGCGTATAAATTCGGGTTTTCGTGGTTTGGGGCACATGTTTTTTTGCAGCTGTTCAAACTTTTCGGCTCACATCTCCGTAGTGTCGCTTAACGGACAGTCCGTGACAAGCTACGGACAATAACCTATCCGCACTCGGCCGTGTCAGGAGGGAATGATGACAGCCTGACTCAAATTCAAACTCAAACGCATGGCCTCCCAGTAAACGAAACAGGGGTGCTAACACCTTGGCTGCTGCAGTACGGCCAACTGAATTGAAGTTTCGGAGAAGATTTTCAATCAAAATTGGGAATTCAAATTTCAACCTTCCCTTCGGATTCCTCCCCCCCCTTACAAACCTTCTCTATCTCTGCCTCTCCTTCTTCTTCCCACCCCGTTCTGAGGCCATCACCTCGTACTTTATGCTCTTGGCAAGTGACGTGGTGGACGTAGGCTAATAATGTTGCAGTGAAAACTAAAACCATGCAGTATGAGTACATTCTGGCCGACTTAGTTACTACCACTTTCTTACTGAAAATTGAGTTAGCGAAGGTAGTTCTGTGCCCCTGCAGGGGCTTTCACCCCCCAATAGTTCTACACTCATGTATTTGGTCAGCTGTGGGCCTAACGTGTTCAAAGGTACCCAGTTCATTTAGTGTCAGGACTTGGTAAGGCTACTGTTCCCATACCAATCCTGAACTCTTAACTGGTACACGTCATGATATTATGTTCTGATCGTCTAATAATCAATGTTCAAACAGCCACTGGGTCTCACGAAGAAAATTCCGAACATTAAATTATGAAACCATACGAGTATCTGCAGAAGAAGAATAGAAAAAAAAAAGTAAGAAAGAAAAACGGTTACAAATGTGAACGAGTGGTCACGTCACGTGCATAATACACGTGTGGGGTTACTGTTTAAAAAACGGCAGTGCGTGAGAGGCTGACTACCACGAATTAATTAGAGATGCGAGGTTTTTCTGTTCGCAAGGCTTCCAGTTACGATGGATGTACCGCGTATTAATAGAGTTAGGCCATCCGTGTAGCAAAGCTAGTCTTACTTAATTAATCCATTGTTCATAGAGAAAGTTTCATTTTTGCTGTCATTCGCTTCGTAATATCAATGGGAGTCTTCATTAGCAGTTTGGCTGTCACTAAAAAGTGACATAAAGGGAGTTATTTTTCCATCAACGTACATGCAAATTCGCATAGCCAATAATGGAATGCAATACTGGGATGACTTAACGTGAGCAAAAAAAAAAAAAATGATATAATCTGGATTACTCATACAGTATATTCGCAGTGCAGACCACAGCGGCCGAAACAGTAATTAGGGATTCCTCATGCGATGTTTATCACATTTGAGTCGGTAATTACTGCACCTGGATGGTGAAAATTGCTGCGGAATATTCAGAACTTGGAGCGGTTTAGTTTTCCCAGCAGACAAAGAGATTTGAACTTTGAATTTTAAATTTAAACATATAGGAAGGTGTATTCCAGAACCCCCCCCCCCCCCTCCCAACACCCGCCAAGCTGGTAAATCTTTGACATTTTTTTAACGGAAACTATGTTTGGTTAGCTAGCTATGCACAGACGATGAGAGCAAGGTACCTCGAAGTTCTAGTACCGCCACTGACCAATATGTATGATTAATTTTCAAAAATTATTCCCATTGAAAACTACAGGTTTTAGGTTTATGAGTCCTGAAGTTTCGTTACCGTCTTCAAAGGAACCTGTCACTTTTTCCGATCCTGAGCCAGGTAGTTCAGACCACACCACCATCCTATTTCTTGAAGATCCCTTTTAATATTATCGTCCCCTCTTCGTCTAGGTCTTCCAAATGGTCTTTTTTCAGGTGTCCCAACCAAAACCCTGTAAGTACCCTTTCCCTTCCCATACGTTCCACAATCCCCGCCGGCATCGTTTGACGCCCTGACTTGTTTTAATATGTAAACCTTTTTTATGTTTACAGAATTTCTGCATAGTTTTTCATGTCTTCATAAAATAATAATAATTATCATTATTAGACAGGAAAAATCAATAACAATCAGAACACATCTACGCAGACAAAAGGTCTGTACATTTAGTTCTGTCACACGTTTCGACCTGCAAATAGGGTCTGTTGGATGACGTACTTGTAGGTCGAAACATGTGGCAGAACTAAATGTACAGAACTTTATATTTTTGTGCATGATGTGTTGTGACTGTTATTGATTTTACCTGTCCATACTTTAGACACACAACGGGATATCACACTTAAAAATTATTATTATTATTATTATTATTATGTTTAGGTCTTTCACCGTACATGGCGTGTCATATTGTCTTTTGAGTGGGGTCAGCTTTTAATCTTGTACGTGTGTGGGTAGACTACTTTGAAGAAGGGCGCCACACGCTCTCCCCATACATCGGCAACTATTTCCCAATCTACGTGCCGTCGTAGGAGCAGGATTAGCACAGTCGGTGGAGCGAATAGGCTTTGCCTGGACTATCTGGGGTTCTAATCGGGGTAAGGTCAAGATATTTTTCTATTACCCAAGAGTCCAGACCGAGTTTTGGGGCCCACTCAGCCTCCTATACAATGAATACCGGGTTTTACCCTTGGGATAAAGCGGGCAAAGAGTAAGCACTCACACCTCCATCTAGTGACGAGGTTAAGAATGAGTGCAGCCGTATTTCAGCTCCTTCTAGATATTTTCGTGGCGATGACAGGGGAAAATTTACTTTTACATTATGTGGCGTCATGCCTCCTTGTTGTAAGAGCCTCAAATCTTGCATTTCGGAGGAAAGGAGGTTACTGTTGGTAGGCTACATTGCTCCTGACGCTGGTAACACCTGCTAGACTACAAAGTGACAAAATTCGTCAGGGCTGCAATCTGCATAGCCGGTGTGTGCCGCTGTTGTTATTGTTGTTGTTGTTGCTGTTGCTGCTGCTGCTGCTAGTGCCGCCACTGCCCTGTTCTTGTCAACAGTATGGTACAGATTCTGCCCACCTAATTAGGGTTGAAATTTTGGTAAACACGCAGATTTCGCATTCATTGTCATTTATCTCACTTATTCTTGCCGTGAATTTGATGACTTGCCTTGGCTGACAGATTCAATTATAAATTACGAAACTGTCACGGATTCCGTACCCAGCAGTGCACTGTACTGCAGTGTACAAAGTACTTTTCAATTACAAAGATACAAAATACAACAAAGAGAACGCTTTAGCGAAACGTGGATGGAATTGCGGTAAATCTATCACAGATCTGCGGAAATAATGGCAACAAATGGTTATCGGAATTTGTACGTTTGAACAGATCCAGTTTATCCTTCTACCAATTAGTTTTATATTGGATACACACAGAAGTTAGGGAGTTTTCGTTACGCAATCAATCGTCCTTAGTCGATCTAATTTTGTTGAATAATTTAACAGAGTTAGCGTGAGTTGAGCCATCTGGTGTAGCAGCAGCCATGCATGCTACCGCTGAGTCAATATAATGGAAATATCAAAAAAAGAAGAGACACATCCGGCGGTCGATTTAATGAAAGAAAACCAATTCCACAAACGGAATTAGCCAATAACAACACAAGTCAAACACAGACCATGGAAACCAGTCTCGCTAAATAAATTATGTTTTTGGTTGACCGATTATGGGAAGCTAGTTTTATGATGAAATGAGATGGGAAATTGATGGATTAATAAGGAATAGCTGCCCTGAGGATATGTAACATTTGATTGGTTGTGTTTGTTTGTGTGGGTTTGTTTTTCCAGAGTTCATGAAATAAACACTCAGTTGGCAGGTCATTGTTCTTCTTCTGTCAATATGTTTCCCATAACAAAGTACACATCTATTTTGTATCATATTTCTGTATTGCCAAGTTTTTTTTCCTTCTTCTGTAGTTCTGTAGGTATCACAATACCATATGACCTTCTTATAATGCACAAAACGATCTTATGTCCATCTGCGCTTTGTTGTTAGGCAGCCATGTGAAACGTGAGACACCACAACAACGGCTATAAAGAGCAAACGAGGAGTAATATTTTGGACTTCATTATAATGGAAAAATAAGTCAGCCATTTTCAGTTGCAACGTGATATTTAAGGATTTGATATTGATATTGATATATTTGTTAACTGCAATTGGGTTGACACCCGGCGGCAGTAGTACAGTACACATTTACACACAAACAATACATAGAACAGCATAGTTAACAAATAATTGGGAAGAGTGCGGGCCGTGCCCCGTCTTTGCGACTTATACCTTGGCATTTGCCTTACAACTGAGGGAAAAGCGAGGAAAAACCTCAGTCAGGGTAGCTGAAGAGTGCCAGTTGGCACGATGAAAAAAAAAATACAGAACAGAACATACTCAACAATAAGAATACATAAAAATAATAATAAAAATACATAATTTACAAGATTAAACAAGAGCGTACAAAACAGAGCGTTTTAATATGTTGGGTGAATATTTAGGGTTGACGGTATTAAATAAATTTAAGATTGCCGTACTAATAAGCATTTTTGTTACGTTACTACGTTTAGTTCTTTAATAAAGGATGAAAGTAAGTGTAATTAATATGTCAATTTTTGAGGCTAGTTTTGTTGAATATTTCTTGACATAATAATCATTAATATGTTTTAAACACTGCCAGAGGCCCGTTTATATTGCACCGCAGACTCTGTTTTTGTGACATCTGTTATATATAATCTTCAGATTTTAAATTTAATATTTACTCTCTTCCGTGTATTGCTTCACTATTTATTATAATCCAACAAAATATACTTGTTAGGCTACATATATACATATATATATACGCACACACACACATATACACGTACACACACACCTTATTACTTTACATGTATTTTCTGCAACATATTTCGGCTCTGAGCCATCATCAGGAAGATATGATTGAATTTTATCTCTCTGATGATGGAGTAATGAAAGTGTAATATAAAATAATGTGTATATATGTATGTATATAATATATATATCATTATTATGACTAGATAAAGTACATTCGTCAGGTTATATATGTATATATACATATACATACATACACACACACATATATTAGAGTGTAAACCCCTGTCTATATTGCGTGAACTAAGAAAAACATGTAGACTTCCCCGTAAAGCGTGGGTATAAATGACCTCCCTGGAGTCAAGTACGTTCTTGCTAGCTGTGGGGTTCCGAAGGCAATGGCTATGAAAAATTGCCATTTTTGGAAAGTGTTGTGTGATCTGGTAGAAATTTACCGACGTTTCCTAAGAACCAATATCCAAGAAATAGCCAATATTCTTTGGTAGTCAAGGCCTTAGCCCAGTCTATAGTGGCCTCACAATCCGGGAGCTCCGGAGACATAATCTTTTCCATAATAATAATATGTGATCAAGAAAGAAGCTGAGAAGATTTTAAAATATAAATACCTCAGAACAGAAGTTCAGCGCATGTGGAAAGTGAAAGCAAAAGTGATACCAGTAATAATAGGGGCGACTGGAACCATTTCAAAATCACTCAGACATTACCTGATCAACATATCAGGAAAGCACGAAATTAAGGAACTGCAAAAAACAGCCATATTGGGCCCCGTACACCTAATACGGAAAGTGCTAATGTAAAAGTACAAAACATATTTCACGGGCGAAA
>JGI20166J26741_11800251_pt1 | contig 10170 bp, 9 predicted proteins | sample TergutCu122P5_FD_26741 | JGI IMG/M metagenome (IMG submission 26741) | reverse complement strand
GTCGGTTCGGCGCCCATCCGTCCGGGGAAATCGACGCAGAGGTGGTTCACCTCCATGACGACTTCGGTACCGACCTTCTCGGCGGGCGTCTCCATCGCCACCGGACGCGGACGCCCGAGGTACGGCACCGCGCCCAGCAGGTGCTGGGTGTACGGGTGCTGCGGCGCCTCGAAGACCTGCCGGACCGTCCCCGTTTCGACCAACTCGCCGCGGTACATGACGGCCACCCGGTCGGCCATGTCCGCGACCACGCCCATGTTGTGCGTGATGAGGATGATGGCCGTCCCGAGCTTGTCTTTGAGGTCGTGCAACAGGTCGAGGATTTGGGCCTGCACCGTCACGTCCAGGGCCGTGGTCGGCTCGTCGGCGATGATGACCTCGGGGTCGCACGCGATCGCCATCGCGATCATGACCCGCTGCTTCTGCCCGCCGGAAAGCTGGTGGGGGTAGGAATACACCCGCTGCTCAGGCTCGGGAATGCCGACCAAGTCCAGCAACTCCACGGCCCGCGCCATTGCCTGCTTCTTCGTCAACGGACGATGGACGCGCAGCGCCTCGCTGATCTGCCACCCGGCCGTCCGGACGGGGTCGAGAGCGGTGGACGGCTCCTGGAAGATCATGGCGATCCGGTCGCCCCGGACGCGGCGGATCGCCTCGCCGTGCATGCCGATCAGCTGGGTCTGGTTGAGTTGCGCGCTGCCGGAAATGTTTGCGGTGCCCGGCAGGAGGCCGATCATCGCCCGGGCTTCGACCGTCTTGCCCGAACCGGATTCCCCGACGATGGCGAGCACCTCGCCAGGGACGAGATCGTACGAAATCCCCTTGACAGCGTGGACGGGCGCGCCATCCGTCTGGAAGGCGACGTGGAGGTTCTCCACACGCAGCAGGGTCTCGGTGGGCGCGGTCATCTTGTGTCTCCCGGGTCATCGGGCGGGGTGTCCGCGCTAATCGGGTTCGGGACGCCGGGTGGCGCGTCCAGGTCCGGCGGCCGGTCGGCGCCTCCCGGGCCCGGGTCGTCGTCCACAGCCCCCGCGTCCAGCCCGGCCGTGCGGCTCTCGACGACCTGCGCGACCTCTTCCTCGTCGGCTGTCGTCGCCCCGCCGCGGGTGCGCAGCAGCGGATTGAGGACGTCGTTCAGCGACTCGCCGATCAGCGTCACCCCGACCACGATCAGCACGATCGCGAGCCCGGGGAACACGGCCGTCCACCAGATGCCGTTCGCGATGTCGGACCGGGCCTTGTTGAGGTCGTACCCCCATTCGGCGGCCGAGTTCGGTTCGATGCCGAAACCGAGAAAGCCCAGGCCTGCGAGCGTGAGGATCGCCTCGGACGCGTTGAGTGTCATCAGCACCGGAATCGACTGGCTGACGTTCGGCAGGATGTGGCCGAACATGATGCGGCCCGGATTCGCGCCGGCCACGCGGGCGGCGTCCACGTACGGCTCCACTTTGGCCGCCATCGTCGCGTTGCGGGTGACGCGGAAGTACTGCGGCACGAAGATGACGGTTATCGCCACGGCCGCCGACAGGATGCCGGCGAAGGCCCCCGAGCGTCCGTGCGACACCATGATGGAGACGACGATGGCCATCAGCAGGGACGGGAACGCGTACAGCGCGTCCATGACCAGCACCAGCAGGCGGTCGAGCAGACCCGCCAGATAGCCCGACAACACGCCGAGCGGCACCCCGACGACGATGGACAGGGCGACCGCCATGAGGATGACTTCGACGGCGGTCCGCGTCCCGTAGACGATCCGCGACCAGACGTCGAAACCGCCAACCGTGGTGCCCAGCGGGTGATCTGTGCCCATCGGCAACTGTGGCTGGAAGATCTCCGCGAAACCGTGTGGTGCGATCAGCGGCGCGAAAATGGCGATCAGCAGGAAAGCGGCGACGATGACAACGCCGACCAACAGCATTCCGCGTTGCAGGCCGTGGGTGGACGCGAGCAGGTTCGCGCCGGGTACCCGGAATTTCTTGCGCGTGTGGGGAACGAGCGCGAGATTGGCGCTGTCAGCTTCGATAGTCGGCATCAGTACCTCACTCTCGGATCGACCAGCGCGTTTATCGCGTCGATCAGGAAGGAGGCGACCGCGACGATCACGGCGATCGCGGTGGTGATTCCCTGGACAGCCACGAAATCGCGTTTGAGCAGGTATTGGCTGAGCCAATAGCCGAGGCCCTGCCATTCGAAGGTGGTTTCGGTGAGAATCGCGCCGCCCAGCATCATCGCGATTTCCATGCCCATGACGGTGACCACCGGAATGAGCGCGTTGCGGAACGCGTGCTTGGAGACGACTTTCTTTTCCGCGACGCCGCGCGCCCGGGCGGCGGTCACGTAGTCCGCGCGCAGGGTTTGCAGCAAGTTGATGCGGATCAGACGGATGAACACGCCAGCCGTCAGCAGCCCGAGCGCCAGCCCGGGCAGCACCGCGTGCCGCAGGACGTCGACGAGGACGCCCGCGTCGCCGTACTGGATGGCGTTGAGGATGTAGATGTGCGTGTTGGTCTGGACGCCGCTCTCCAGCAGCGTCTGCACCTGCGGCGAGGCCCGTCCGGCGATCGGCAGCCAGCCGAGCCAGATGGAGAAAACCAGCTTGAGCAGCAGCGCCACGAAGAACACCGGCGCCGCGTAGAAGAGCACCGCGAACGAGCGGATGGCGATGTCGGCGCCCTTGTTGTAATGCCGCGCAGCCAGCCGTCCGAGCGGGACGCCGACCGCGAAGGCGACGATGAGCGCCCAGATGACCAGCTCGAGCGTGGCCGGGCCGTAGTTCACGAGGATCGTCGACACCGACTGGGCGTCGGTCGTCTGGCCGAAGTCGCCGTGCAGCAGGCCCCACAGGTAGCGCCCGTATTGCACGATGATCGGGTCGTTGAAACCGGCCGCTTGTTTGCGGGCTTCGAGTTCGGCCGGCGGCAGCCGGCCACCCATGGCGGCCGTGATCGGGTCGCCGATAATCCGCATGAAAAAGAAGACCACCGTGACGAGAATCCACACGGTGGGAATGATGAGCACCAGGCGGAGCAGGAGGTACTTTGCGAGCGCTTTACGTGAACTCACTGCCTTGGCCATGAATCGTCCATCCCGTGCCCAATGCGGGACACTAACTCTTCCTTCGCGTTTTCCGAACGGCGGTGGCGTCCCAGCCGAACGCCACCGCCTTACCGTTCAGAAAATACTCAGGCCTTGGTGATGGTGTTGAACCGCAGGTTCTCGTCCACGCCGAGGTTGATACCGCTGACTTTAGTGCCAGACACCGCCCACTGTGAGCCTTGCAGCAAAGGCAGAGTGGAAAGGTGCTTGGTCGCCAGTTCCGTTTGGATGTCCTGGATCTGTTGCGTCCGCTTGGCCGCGTCGGTCTCCGTGACTTCTTTCTCGATCATCTTTTGGATGGCCGGGACGTTGAAGTGGTTGCCCACGAAGTTGTTGGCCGCGAAGAACGGCGTCAGGTAGTTGTCGGCGTCCGGGAAATCCGGGAACCAGCCGAGCTGGTAGATCGGGTAGCCGTCCGCGACGCGTTCCTTGTTGTAGGTCACCCATTCGGTCGACTGCAGGTTGACCTTGAACAGCCCGGTCGATTCGAGCTGCTGCTTGACCAGGCCGTATTCCTGGTCGGAGCTGGAGCCGTAGTGATCCGGGTTGTACTGGATGCTGAGCGTCACCGGCGTCGAGACGCCCGCGTCGGACAGGAACTTGGCGGCCTTGGCCTTGTCGGGCGTCGCGCCGTACGCGTCGCACACGGCCTTGTTGGCGCCGACATAGCCGTCGGGGATGTACGAGCACAGCGGCGAGTACTGACCCTTGTAGACCTGCGTCGACAGGGCGTCGCGATCGACCGAGGACGCGATCGCTTGCCGGACCGCGAACTTCTGGGCGTCACTGCCACCGGGCATCGTCTTCAGGTTGAAGACCATGTAGCGGATCTCGCCGCCCTTGGCCTCCCACACCTTGACCGCCGAATTCTTCTGCAGGGCCTCGATGTCGGTCGGCGTGAGCGAACGGTACGCCACGTCGATGTCGCCGTTGGTCACCGACAGCTTGAGGTTCGTGGCGTCGGTGTACGTCTTCTGCGTCACCCCGCCGTTCACCGGAGCCGGCTGCCCGCCGACGTAACCGGCGTACGGAGCGAACTCCACGGTGTCGTTCTTGGTGTAGCTCGTGATCGTGTACGGGCCGGAGAAGGCGTTGGCCTTGGCGATGTCTTCGTCCGAGATGAGCTTGTCAGCGGGGAAGACTTCCTCGTCGACGATCGGGCCGGCGCTCGTGGCGAGCACTTGCGCGAAGGTCTGGTCGTTGGCGGCCTTCAGCTTGAAGTCCACGGTGGTGGGAGATGGCGCGGACACCGATTCGAGGTTGCCGAGCAAGGACGCCGGGCCGTTCGGATCGTTGATCTTCACCATGCGATCGAAGCTGAACTTGACGTCCGAGCTGGTCAGATCGTGGCCGTTGGCGAACTTCAGCCCGCTGCGCAGCGTGCACTCGAAGATCGTCGGCTCTTTGAAGGTGCAGGACGATGCCGCGTCCGGCTGCGGGGTGTTCTGGCCGGGCACGAACCCGTACAGGAACGAATAGACCTGGACCTCCAAGCCCAGGGACGCGTGGTCGTACGACCCGGCGGGGTCGAGGGCGACTACCTTGTCGGTCGTGCCGACGATCAGTTTCTGTGCCGGTGCCGGCGCCGATGCGCTTGGGTTCGCAGGCGTCGCGGCGCTTGAGGCGCTGCTTTCCGGGGTAGCCCGCCCGCACCCGCTCAGGGCCGTGACAGCGGCGATGCCCACCGCTAGGACGCCAAGAGCCGTCTTTTTGGTTGCCATTTTGTCTCCTTGTCCGGTGTTCCGCGCCGAGCAGACGAGCTAATCTCGCGCCAGCCCCCCGAAACCCCGAGTTCCCGAGGCACCATACAGGGCAACACCCGGTTCGCGATGCCAAAAACGGATGTTGCCCTGAATTGTTGTGAGATTGTGACCAAACGTCAGGCGCGGCCTAGCCGGTCGGCGTCGGCTGCGCCGGCGTCGGCGCGACGCCCGGCGGCACCGTCTTGACCTTGCTCGGCTCCCAGCCGGCGGGCGTCTGGCTGGACGTCCACAGGATCGCGACCACGACCACGACGACCACGACCACCGCGGCGGCGATGATGGCGATGAGCGCCTTACGCGGCTTGCGTGGTTGTGGCGGCATCTGGGGCGGCGCGCCGAAGGGCGCTGCGGTCACGTCAGCCGTCGGTTGTCCTGGCATGCCCGGGGGCTGGCTCTGCCAGGGGGCCGCGGACGGCATGCCTTGGGGTGGCATGCCTTGGGGCGGCACGCCTTGTGGTGGCGTCCCCTGTGGCGGCATGCCGGGAGGCATGCCCTGGGGCGGCATTGCCTGCGGGGCCATGCCTTGCGGTGGCATGCCCTGCGGTGGCATTGCCGGTGCCGGCGACGCTGGCGGTGTGGCAGGCATCACCTGCGTCGGTGGAGTGGGCGCGTGGACGCCCTGGCCAGCTAGCCAGGAGAGCAGGTCCGGGTAGGCGGCCGGGTGTGCGGCTACTTGCGGCCAGAGCGTGGGCTGCGCGGCGGTGATCGCCGCCAACTCCGCGGGCGGCAGGTTCGGATCGCCGAGCGCTGCGCGGGCCTGCTCCAGGTTCGTCCAATCGGTCATGATCGCATTCCTTCGGGTCTACGTCGCGTACGGGCTGTTGATGGTTCCGGTCGGTGTGGCCGTGCCGCCTCCTCCTGAGGCGTTGAAGTGCAGCCAGTACCGGTAGTTGTTCTGAATCGTGACCTTCATGGGGCTCGTGGAGCCCGGGCTCTTCTTCCACTCTTGGTACCACCCGGACGGGCCGTAGGAATACTTCTGGCCGTACCAGGTCGATCCGGTGCCGAAGACGACCCGGTAAGACCCAACCGGCACGCGGAAAGTCAGCGACTTGCCCGAGCGGACGAACACGGAGACCACCTGCTTGCTCGTCCCCCACTTGAAGAACGTGATGTGCCGGTCCATCGAGCCAGCCCGGATTTCGTAAGACATGCCCGAGCCTCCGCCGACCAGCCGCTTCGAGGCCGGCCGGGGCTGCGCCTTGATGACCTGCTTGCCGAGGGTCTGCAGCGCGGCATCCACGGCGGCGGTGCGGGCCTCTTCGACCCCGGTGTCGGTCTGGAACGAACCCTCCTTTACGGTCACTTTGTAGCGGCCGGCCTGCTTGGCGAGAATGTCGCCGAGCGTTGCATTGTCTGCCGCCGAGTAGTCGCCGGGGCCGGTAGCCGCGACGGTCACCGTCGCCTGGTTGTTCACGATTGGGTCGGTGACGGCTTCGCGGATGCCCGTGACGGCGTCCATCTTCGCCTCGAAGTCGCTCCGGGAGACGCCGCCCCAGATCTTGCTCGTCCCATAGGTCTTGAGGGCCTCAGCGGCCTGGTATTGAACCACGGCCACGGGGTCGGGATAACTGACCTTGACGGTGAACGCCCCCGCATCGGCGGGGTCGATCGAATCCACGGTGGCGATGTCCGGCGCCGCGTCGCCGAAGGTGGTGATCTGCTTCAGGATCTCATCGGTGTGCATGGCGACGATCTGCTGCTGGAACTGCGGCAGCGCTTCGGCCGTCTGGACGAAGAGTTGGGTGTCGGCCTTCGCGAACGGGGTAATGAAGGTGCTCAGGGCGTCCTCGTCTACGGTGACGCTGGGCTTGTTCCCTGCCGTGGAGACCGTGACCGGAATCTGCGTGGAAATGTACTGCGGGGCGTCCTTGTTGGCCTCGAGCCAGTCTTTCCACGCGGCTTGCCCACTGTCAGCGAGCGCCTGTGCTGCCGCGTCGATGTCCTTGAATGGGCCGGTCGCGGTTGGCTTCGCCGTGACGGTCGCGCCGGCCGTGTTCAGGTCTGGGATGAACACCGGCACCATCACCGTGGTGCCGCTGCCGGCGTCCTTCAGGGCTGACGCGACGTTCCCCACCCGGACGCCGAGCGCATTCGGCGCGACGTCGAAAGCCGCTGCTGGTATCGCATCGTTGATGGCCGCCACGCGTGCGTCCGGTGTGCACCCCGTCAACGTGACTGCGCCACCCGCGATCAGGGCTGTGACAAGGGCGAACGACATTGCGCGCCCCGCTTTGCGCTTTCTGCTTGCCATTGGAACTCCTTTCCCAACTTGACACCTACGATCATCGCGCCTCGCGGGAGTTTCCGGTCTGCTTTCGGCAGACAATCCGCGGGCGGTGTGTCGGACGCCGGGTCGGGAGGACGACACAAGCCGCCGCGGGCGGGCGATGCAGTCGTCGAAAGCTAGGCATTAGCCCGACAGCTAGGCATTATGCCGAACGCTAGGCCCTGGAGCTAGGGCTCGGCGTACTCGCTAGGGCTCGGCGAACTCGCTAGCCGGTCCCGAATGGCGATGTCGAGCGGCCGATGCGCTCCATGGATTCCGCGACGGCTTGTTGGACGTGCTCGACGGGCAGTTGGAGTTGTGTCGCCACCATGGCCAGTTGTTCCACGGCGTGTGTGAACGCGGCGGTTGGCCCGTCGGCGCGTGCGGCCGCGGTGACGACCGTCCCGTTGCGGCCGGACGCCTCCACGAGACCGTCACGGGCGAGTGATTCGTACACCTTGGCGACTGTGCCGCGGGCGAGGCCAAGATCGGTCGCCAGGTGCCGGATGGCCGGCAACTGGCTGCCCACGGGCAGCTGCCCGCAGACGATGAGCAGTTCGATCTGCGACCTCAACTGCTCGAACAGCGGGACGGGCGAAGCCGGGTCCACTGAGACGATCACGCGACTTCTCCGGGGGCCCAGCGGCGTGGTGGCCGCACGCCGCTGCGCACGAGCGCGAAGATCGTGGCGACCAGGCAGCCGAGGACAATCAGGCCGAGCACGAGCGCCAACGGGCCGTTGGCCGGCGTGAACGCGGCGAGACTCCAGCCCAGGCCGAGCGTCCCGGCGGCGAGTTCCAGCCAAGACACGCTGGTGCCGGCGAAGTCGCGCAGTCGGCCGTCCGCGTGGGCGGCGAGGGCGCTCGTGGGACGCCAGCGGTCGGTGATCGCGCGCTGCGTCAACTCGGCGAGGACGCCAAGCGCCACGGCCAAGATCGCACCCGCGATCGCCGCGGTCTTGTTCGTAATGACGCCGACCATCCCGGCGCCGACCGACGCCAGAATCAGCGCGCGGGCCGTCCACGCCAGACGAAGGTGGGGCCGGGGTGCCCGCGCGTCCAGGGACGCGGCGCGGCGGCCATCGGACGGGCGGCGCAGCCGGTATGTCTCAGACGCGAGCGTTCCCAGCGTCGTCCCGGCGAGGGCGCCCACGAGGAGGTCGCCGCCGATGGGACCGTTGCCGATGCCGATGGAGAACCACATGCTGTGGTGCCACGACGTTCCGGCGACGATCGCGACGACTAATCCGCCAGCGCAGCCCAGAAGTCGCGCCCAGCGGTGCCGGCGCAGGTAGGCCACGTAGATGTCGAAGACCCGGCCGTCCGGCAGCCCGCCGGCCAGCCAGGCCACGTCGACTGGCCGCACCACCGCCGTCCCGACGACAAGGCTCGCGACCGTGAACAGGAGTGCCGCGAGAAGGAGGAAAAGGCCGAACAAGAAGGCGGCAACCAGCGGATCAGCGGCATTCGACATGGTTCACAGCCCCATGTGTGCAGTGTGGACGGGCCGGGTTGTGCTCGGCGTCCGCAAGTCTGGCATTTGTCACATTGTCATAGTACAATAGGACTATGACGGATGACAACAGCCCAGGCGCAGCGCCACTCGATCAAACGGACGCCGAGTTGGCGGCACTGCTCCCGCGCCGTTCCGCCGGGCGGATCGCGCTGTGGGTGGCCGTATTCGTCGTCGCCGTGGGGGTGGCGGCAGGTTTGCCGTCCGTCCTCAATCCGGGGATTACGGAGGGCCATTCGGGCCGCGGCGCCATGGTGCCCGGAACGCCGTACATGGTCTCCGATTACGCCGGCATGGCGACGGACGGAATGGTTCCGGTTGACCTGGTCAGCGTCGGCCGGGTGTCCGGCGCCGAGGTAGTCGGGGCCTGGCTTGCGAGCGCTGACCAGGCCGAACGGGCCATGGACGCGCTACCCGGGCCGGATGCCCCGCGGCAGCAACTCGACGCCGCGGGCGTGCGCGAGCTGTTGGGGACGGCGTCCATGCGTCCACTACCCGCACGCGTGGACGGCGGAGACCTCATCGTCTTGTGGCGCATAACCGACTGCGGCGCGTTGCCGGACGCAGACACGCCCGTCCCAGTGACCGTTCGTTCGCTCCTGGGCGCACTCCGTGACCAGGCGGTCCTGCCCGCGATGGTGGCTCCCGTCCAGGACGACGTGAAAGAACTTGCGAACCTGGGAATGTGTCCCACCTGACGGACGGCCGAGCCGAGAGAGTGGCCATCTCAATGCCACAGTGGCGGCGAATTACCGTACACTTCGGAAGTGTGAGCACTAAGACAGCCCGGATCGACTTGCGTTTGACCGAGGAGCAACACGACCTGTTGGAGCACGCCGCTACCATCGCGGGGAGCTCTTTGGCGAGTTTTTGCGTCGCCAGCCTCATGGACGTCGCCGCCGCCCGCATCGCACAGGCGCGAGCTGTCACCTTGTCCGAGGACGATTGGCAGCAATTCACGGCCGCTTTGGACGCCCCGGACGACCAGGCCTGGCAACGATTGCGCGCCATGACCCCGGTATGGGCATGAGGCCTGTACCGCCACGGCCGATCGCCGCCGACGACGACCTGCGCCAGTTCGACTGCGGCAAACCTCCGCTCAACGACTGGCTAGCCAAGATGGCGCTGCGAGCCGAACGGGAACACACGGCTCGCACGTACGTTTCCTGCGACGCCGATGTCTCGCCGAACCACGTCATCGGCTACTACTGCCTGTCGGCCTTCAGCGTCGAGCGCGCCAGTATCGGCGGTGGAGCGCTCGCCCGGAATGCCCCATCTTCCGTGCCGGCGATTCTGCTGGGACGTCTTGCCGTGGACGTCCGCGCTCAAGGGATCGGACTGGGAACGTCCCTGTTACACGACGCCGTCAACAACGCTGCCCTCGTGTCGGCGCGCATAGGCTCGCGCGCCATCATCGTCGACGCCCTGGACGAGGAAGCGGCGCAGTTCTACCTTCGGCACGGTCTTCGCCCGTTCCCGTCCGACCCCGGTCGCCTGTTCCACCGTCTCGGCTGAGGAACTCGTTAGGCG
>JGI20166J26741_11800140_pt1 | contig 10171 bp, 7 predicted proteins | sample TergutCu122P5_FD_26741 | JGI IMG/M metagenome (IMG submission 26741) | reverse complement strand
TTGAAAACCACAGCACGAAATACCACAGGCAGCAACCACTGTATAATGCTCTTGAGCTCCTGATGATGGGCATAGTGGTGCCCGAAACATGTTGAGCAAGAAATAAGATCTGCAATGAAAAATCTCTGTTGCATCTAGTTGGCATTTTATTTCCACATATTAACGACGATGCATGGTCAAAATCACATCAAATAAGTGATACAGCTGACACAAAACCATTGTCAAAAACTTATAATGCAATTAGCTGGAGACATATTAGCTTCTCAAGAAGGATCCTGCTCCATGGAGTTAGTCAATGTAGTATGACCGTCTGTATTCCTATAACTTTTGGAGAGTTTTACACATTTAACAAGGCATAGTCAGGTATTCTACCACCACTACATGATGGGTGGAAAAGCCACAGGTACACAATACGGGAAGGTCAAATCCAGTGCATCGTTTATGCGCTCAATAGTTTTTGTCAGGCAAAATAGCCTGTTACAATTCCTATGCATTTGTGTGCTGACAGTCCAATGGAATGTCTCAGTTGGCACCTCAAACTTTCTCAGGCTCCTTCAACCAAAGTCACATGTTTTGTTGGTTCATGGCAGAAACTGGTTTTGACATCATTACCCCTGAAGAACTGAAGAATCGAAAAGTGAAGGACCCAAGTTGGGGCGTGGACCTCGTAATTGACTGCAGTGGTTATGCCCCTGCCATCGAAGAGGCCCTGGTCCTCCTCAACCCAGGAGGCAAGATGTGTATTTTTGGCGTTACATCACCAGAAGCAAGAATAAGGTAAATCTGGCAGAGTCGATGTCATACTGTAGTTCATTCATTCTTCAGATAGCTTCAAGACAGACTAGACACATAGGAAGCACAAGGATTAATTTATGTGTACAATTTTAGTGTGACACACTATCACCACTAAGAAGACAAAACTGTGACATTGACACATCTTAAAAAAAAACCTCTGTTATGTAATAATGTGGACTGATGACATACTATGCTAGTTATTGTTGTTCTGGTAATAACACAGGTGTTAGATGGTACACTGTGTGAAGATGGCCATTTCTGTGTTTTCTCTTAGAGGGAATGGAAGATGCTGTGGTATCATAAAACGGTAACAGTGTGCTGTTTTATTTAATGACATTATATTACATAAACCACGAAGATTAGATAATGTGAAACAAGACAGATTACTGCATATTCCCAGCATTTACATCACACCACTGAGAAAAGCTATAAATTATCTTTGTTTTGAAGCCAAGAAACATATAGTCATGGATAGGGACTGGTCTCTCATAGTCAGGATATGTGTGATAATCACAAAGGTCAATGCTGACAGCCAGTACAAAACTTACTATATTCTCAAGTTATTTCTTTTCCAAAAAAGGCAACACCAGAATTATGTACAAATAAATAGTACTTTGTGGCAAAACTCCACACTTTCAGGCCACCAAAACTCTACACTTTCAAGCCACCAGTAGATGCAGCAAGCAGAATTTATACCTACTCTCACCTTCATTTATTTGAGACAAGGTCCACCACACACTACATCAAAATGTTACAAACTTACATTTGTTTGCTTCTTGTTAATCAACAAAAATGACTGTTGTATGCAGCATTTCCCCATTCCTGATGTACAAGAATGAGCTGGCCATCAGTGCAGTCAATATCAACCCATACACTTTCCCTAAGGCTGTGGGCTGGATTGATGCCATGGGCTCGAGGTAAGCTGTGTTTTATTCTCAAATCATTCTATGATTTAGAGACAAACTTCTTCATTCATCAGTGCAGTTACTTTGAAACGAATAAAATCAGAGTACAAAGAACAAATGAAAGAACAAATCTTTCTCTATAAATCAACATAAAATAATGCTGTTCCAAAATTACACAAAAGATACACAATGCGTTTCCAAATGTGTGCTTGATCCAGACATCAAAATTGTACACTACTCCTGTTATGTTCAGGTACCCAATGAAAAGCTTTAAAATGAGACAGAAAACGCAAGGTCAGACACACTGCAAACACACACATACACACACACAACATTTGTAGGTTAATACCTCTAATTTAATTCAGCTGCACTGGTTATTCACTATGTACCATCAACATAGCATACAAAACAAAATATATAGATGTAAAAGTTGCATTGAATTATGAGTTTGGTTGTGGCAGTTTCTCAACAGCTGAGCTATGTTACTATACTGCAAGGACTGTTACCAGAGACTCACATGAAATTTGTGCTGAAAACGGCATAAGGTTGGCCTAATGTTATGCTACTTACTCTAACCCCTACACATTCAAACAATGGCAACCCCATTCTAACCACAAAACTTTTGGTTCACTTTTATTCTGTACTGCAGAGTATGTCTTCATTTATGACAAGAAAAAACACACTATTCCACTAATACAAGCAACACAAAGGCTGAATTTAATTACCACAAATATACATTCTTCTCTTTGGGGGTTTCCTGAGTAGTTTAAAATGTCCGCTTGAAAGGTTACTGGCCTTTAACATGATCAGTTCAGTGGTGGGGCCGCTACCTTGATGCCTTTAGACCAGCAGCTTTTCCATTGAGGAGTGCTCACCTAGCTGATTGAGCCCAGTTTTAAGGCATGGGACATCTGCTCGTACGCTCTCCGCTCTGCAGTATTTTAAGCTTCATCACCCAGGGGTCACACAGCCTTAGCCTCTGTGGATGTGGGGGTATGATTTGTCTACACAGCTGCAGATATTGCTTCAGCTGGCTTTCTCAGGATTTTTGGGTTTTACATATCAGCATTTGTATAATGCCTAAGACCATATCAACCTTTGACAAGCAACATGGTGAAAGGTGGTGTCTGTTCTTGTCTGCAGGTACCTTGATTATGGACGTCTCGGCATCAAAACATATGCTCTCAACCAACACAAAGAAGCTCTGGAAGCCCTGAGGAAGGGAGCCATTGCTAAAGCAATATTTAAAATTCAGTAACACAAAGTTAAATGCTCATAGTGGGAATGAAACAAACATGCCACTCACTGTAACATATCTGTATCACACACTGAACAACTATACTATGAATTATTAATGAACAGAACCTTCCATGTAGACAATGTTTTAACATTCAGAGAGAAAAATTCTGACTTCATTCTGAGTGACCTTACCAATACTGAAGTTCATCAACCAAGACTGGTTTTGTCCAGTGCCCTCACATAAAGGTCAGTACTTTAAGATAAGAGGTGCTGACAGCAGTGACTTCTGAGACATAATGTTGTGTGCTTTGGTACAACTGTACCAATATTTGCAAAGAGTCTGTTTCCTCCACTCCATTTTACTCTTCCCTTATACCCTCAAGATGGAAGCAACAGGTTCTTCTGAAATGCTGGTGCCATTCTAACAAAATACATGGCATCACCCCTTCATCACAGCTCTCAAATATCAGAATGGTACTCTGAAATGACCATAATATGTCCAACCCATCCTTTACAGATCACAAAACAACCACTTTCAGTTGCTTGTTTGCTACTACATTGTCTTTACAGCTGACACAAAATCGTAAAATGTGTAGAAACAGAGTATGTGATGCAATGTGCTTATCACACACTCTCCTTTCATGGCTTAGTTGCTGGTGATATTAATATCTCATAATAAACATCACTACAGTACAATAGCTAGCAAATGATGAACTGGAAATGATAAGGAAAGAACTGGTCATGGCCTAATCGTGGTATTACTAAGGAATTTACATAGATGGCATGAGAAAAACCATAAAGAGCCTTAGCCAGGATAGGCGATGCGTTGGCCAAGATTTTCAGTAAGTACCACACGAATCTAAAAGCATTATTGTTACAGAAGAAAGCTTATATCACATAGCCATATAGGTATTTGGATATAGGCTCTATGCCTTCAAGAGGCATGAAGGTATGGAGATGAATTCACACACATGCACATACATGCACGTTCTCTCTCTCTCTCTCTCTCTCTCTCTCTCTCGTTCTCTGGAAAACATCACTGAGGCAAGTGGCAACTTCCAGATCAAATATTTAACTGGGTTATGGTTCAAATCAACCCTTAAACTTAAACCCAAAACTTCTCAAACTGACAAATACATTGCACATTTTCCACTGTCTCATTTCAGCTATGGGAACCTGCTTCCAAACAGTCGCAGAAAATGAAGAAAACTTGTAAACTTTACATTTAAACTGTGTGAGTAGTATATCTTACAGCACAGAGAAACGTTGGCACATTTAAATATGATCCTTAAGGTAATTTTTAGGGTACAGAAAGTTAATTTATGTTGGAACATTGTTGATTAAGCTTACTTTCAAGTTAACCCAGAAAAATTTGAAATGCTCTGCATGTGTTTTGTTACAATTACTTCAAAAACCAATAGTCACTCATCATTGAAATTTTTAAAGCATAAAAAGAACATTATTTCCAATACAGTATCATATACCATTATCACAGTAATCAAATCCTTCATAATGTGATGGTTCACAGAACATCAACTATAATTTTTTTTATAATGTTTTTTGCTTCTTATGGAATATATGTCCATGACTATGGTCTACTCTGCAAATATTTATGTACATAATAAGACTGAAGAGTTTCAACTCCCTATTACAAATAGTACTGGAGTTACAGAATTTCAAAAATGGAGAACATCAACTTTGTAAAAATAAGTTTCAAGCATAAATATATGTTCCTTGCTAACCTGTGCAACATTTAATACATTCCTAGACGATATTCACCTTTATTCAGGTCTTCATCTTCCTGCAGTCTTTTGGTGTTTTTTTTCTCCCCAGCTTAGTACTCTCTAGAACTGTCTTTTTCAGCCTGAATAACTTGAAGTTGGTCAATGGCAGCAACAATGTTTCCATGTTACACCATAGGTCATGCACAGTACACACTGCATCTGGGAGGCATATCTTCACTATAACAAATCACTGCAACAAGAACGCCTATTTTTAAAGTCTAAAATTCTATAAATAAGTTTATTGGGCACATTATCCTAAGTATGACTTAATGGCTAATTTGGATTTAGGTTGCTTCCTGTAGACATTTTTCTTTTCACAACTTAACATCACATCTTTGTAGGAATACTGACCAGGCTACTATGAGGACACTGTCATTTAAAAGGACATATATGGTAGAGAGTCCCAAGCGTGAAAGATGCTAACAGGCATTTGAAACGGCCTCCCAAACCAATACTGAGCATTCTGAGAGATATGTAATAGAAGACTCTGGAAATGGAAGACTTCGTTCTTACAGCCCATAAGAAGAACCTAAAGGCACTTGACAAGGGAGGGCTTGGCAAATATGTGTACTGGGCCAGAAACTGTACTTGACATATTCCTCTGTTATGTATAACTTAAGAGTGTTGTGGCCTTATGCCTGGCCCAAAACACTCTAAGAAAGCATCTGCATGTGACAGACTTTGTGATTATCTCATATGTAGGAGTGGGAAAGAATCTGAGTGTGATGCTTTAGCAACAACTGGATATTTCTTTCTGGGCTGAAGTAAGCTGGACCCAGTGGTGATTAGGAAAACACATCCAAGATTAATCCTGCCCTTTATTAAGGTTGCAGGACTTAAATAAGGTTCTTTCCTGGAGAGAAAAGTCAGAAAACAAGGGGGCACTATCAGCCTGTTTAAAAAGGCCTATTTGCATCAGGTCTTCAAGGTCTCAAACCCATTATACATTCTATTCAATTCTAATGGCCTCCCATGTTCTTTTGACTATGATGCACTGGCGCCATTAAGATTTAGGCACCTGGGTCAGCATCTCTTGAAACCAACACCTCCAACAGCAAGGCACTGCACTTTCTTCAAAGTGTGGGACTGCTGCATGCTTGAGCACAGGGTTACACAAAAGACTGGAAATGGCCAAGGTGCAAGGGTATTCCACTCAATTTTATCTTTGCAGATTAGCTTAACAGCCTCCAGTACAGGATATACTGTGTGTGTCTAAAGAGTATTTTTTCCCCTTGCTTTTGTTCTCTGCTAACTGCACTGTAACTCATTACCTATAGGACACAGCTCAGGATGGAGGCTGCTGTCCGTTAAAGCTTGTGACAAAACAGGACCCATACAGTTTTCCTCATTTCCTTCAAGTTCCCCTGATTCTTCCTTACGGCCAAACCATAGTACCTTTGCAGTAGATCAACTTCAGCATCAGGTTGTTGATCTTGCCCAGTTATAGGTTTAGCACCAGGAAATATCTCCCCCCTCCCCTTTTTTCTCCCAGTTTCTTTAGTCAAATGACCATGTTTTTCTGAATATGATATTCATGCTTGAGCAATTCAGTGATTATAGTGTCACCATATGGTTTGGTTTCTGTAACCTGGAGGAAACCATTCGAGTCCCCATCGCCAAGATAATTTGTGTATCATACACCACTGTGTATTAATGACCTCTGCAATACATTCACCACTCCTACTGCTTGCATTCTTCCCCTAAATCTTTCAAAATTTACACTTTCCTGTATGGGTTTAATGACCTTGGCAATATTTTTTCAGACACTCAACATCAATTACTTTCCCTGTTTCAAGGGATGCACCTGTAACAACCCCATTCAGTGAAGCATGGCTCCTTTTCGGCCAAGATCCATCAGAAGCAGCAGCAACATGTTCTTCCACATCATTTCCAAAAGACACTTTGTTCACATCAACAAGCCCATTCAGTAGCTTCCACTTGTAGCATTCAAACTTTGATGGTGGAGGAACATGACTACACAAAAGGTCTGCATAGCCTTCGCCCTTTAACAATACATCTCACGGTATAAGCAAGTCTTACATTCAATACACAAAGTTGATATCAGTCTAAACAACTAAACAGCATTTTTTTACTAGAATAACATTTGTGAACCTGACAATGGCGTAGTCTAGGCTGAATCATGTCGTTCTATTAATCAAAATAAATCTAGTTGTGTTTAGATTGACACCAACTCTGTGTACCCAGTTCCTGCATAACACAACAGGATGTTACATGTCAAAATCTTACATTCATGTTGTACATCCTGTTCCTCGTTACACCTGAAGTATAAACAGATTGTTATGCACCACATATGATACACACAATATTCAGTTTCGATGACAAGCATGTCTACAATTTGCATCATCACATATTTCAATACACATCTCACTATCACTAAATTATATGTTTTCATGTACAGAAAAGCATGGAGAATTTAATTAGACCTTAAGAACAGAAAAAAGTATTTTATCATCGATCTTCATAAGGATGTACCCCTAAAAGCACATTTTGGAATTCAGCCATGCTTGTGTCATCAAGTAAAAGCATGTGACATTATTCTCTGGTTCTGTTCAGGGACCCATACACAATTAAAAAAATTGGACAACAGTGTATGTTGTACAATACATCTGGATGAATCTGTACAGGTTTGCATGACCCTCAGCTGCTGCAGTACCCACAAAATTATGAAACTGATAAACAAGTCATGCATTCTTAGGTACAATGTCAGCCGGGGCAGGGTAGTTGGTATAGCAACCTGCTATGAGCTGGATGGACCAGGGATCGAACCACGGTGGGGACGAGATATTCTGCACGCATCCAGACAGACCCTGGGCCTAATGCAACCTTCTGTACAATGGCTACCTGTACTCTTTCGCAGGAGTAAAGTGGCAGGGGCCTGGCATTAACTACCTACCCACCCCCTTCTAGGGCTGAGGTTAAAGAACGAGTGTCGCTATACTTCTATTCCCCCTCTGGGCCTTCATGGCCTGTTACCAGGTGAACTTTACTTCATCCTTACACCAGTTAATTTCATTTCTGAACAAACGACTTCACTTAGTCTTTTCTACTCCTGACTCAGTCCTCACAGTGAAGAACGTATTCCTGACATACAAGTTCATGATATTTTATGACAACAATAATTTCTCTTTCTATCCTTAGATCCTGGGCAAGACATGCATCTGCCTTGTTCATTAAGAAAAGGCTGGACTGTCCAACTGCTGGCTTTGCTCTAAACTTTGTCTCAGAGTTCTCAAAAGAGACAGCCAAAATTATGTTCCATTTTCTGAAGCAGCATCTCTGACATACTCATTCCCAATCTACAGAAATGTCTTCAGAAATTTCTAGTTTGTTTTACTTATTTCCCCTTCAGTAGGCAACTTCTGTATTTGTCAGAGGACAAGAAACAATGATAAACCAGCCATCCATTATTAAGCTCCTGTCTGAAGCAGAAGCTGCAGCAGCCACCATTTCAACCACATCATCTGAAGAGCAACTGAACACATATGGTCTCTCTAGGCTGTTAAGTTTTTATTTGTGGATATGGTAGCTTGGAAAAAATAATCTTGTCCAGCCTTGGCCCAATGCAGAACTGAACATGTTAATTGTATTGAAACTGGTGAATACTTTTTCAGTACGTCATACTCCAAAGCATACTTTATTGTATTGCCATGGAGTAGCCACATGAAATACTTGGTAAACGGACTCACATGTTTTCCTTTGGTGCTTCCCCATGTCCCTGTAGCTTGAAAGCTTTCTTACAAAGTGTCATCAAGCAGAAACCTATATTTCCTTTGAATGAAATTGTGCAATATGTAGCCAGACTTTATTATGCTCTCACAAAACTGATGAATTACATCCAGTGGTCTGTGAAAAATGCTCCTATTATTTGCCAGAATACCCAATACACATTCTACCATTCAATGAGCTCTTGTAATTCTGTAGTTGCATGTTCATTGTTGAATGCTAATATTTCTATTTGGGTAGGACCATAATACATATTCTGACAAAGTGAAAGCCTTGTCAACCATGATCACCAATGACAGGCATTTTCCATCATCATCACTGGGCAGCAGCTTGCTGTCTGGAATTCCCAGCTGATTTGGTTGCACTTTCCTTAATAGTTAGAATTCTTAAGATCAGTGGAGTCACTTCACTTTCCAAATTCTTCAACATCTACTGCAATAAAACAGTAGTTTACATCTACTAAAGCCAAGAGTAAAATTGAGAAAAAATGTTTGTAATTATAAAACAGAGATCCATTTCCAATTGGCATATTCATTTTGAATGTGTTTCCCATCCACAGCATCAGTGTGGTTGAGGAATTGTGATCTTTGTCAAAAGTCATTAAATTGTTCATCCATCATCTTGTATGTTCAGGCATTTATGTCGTTACAGACATTTCCAAATACTGTTGCAACAATCCCTGACAATCTTGTGACCAGTTTTTTTTTCTTCTCATAGTAGGTATTCAAAGTGCAGTGAGGCAATGCTGTTACTTGTTGTTACATAATGTAACACATTTTAATGACACCGTTCAGTTACTTACTAGCCTAATAAGCCTTACTCTTTATGACTGATGTGATGTGTTATTTTTTTTTAATATATTTTTGGGGAAGAAGTTCAGCGAGGGTGGAAAAATATGACAGACTGCTTCTGAAGGCAACTTCATTTGCAAAAACAGACAAATTCTGAGACAGCCTTGTACAGAAAGGTGCAAATATATGTATTTTGATCACATATTTCCAGTACCTAAAATACAAGTTCATGCAACCTGTTCTGACTACTCACCAGTGACAGGCAGCAATAAGGAAGAAGATATTGTTGAAAGAAAGGAGGATGAACAATGTGCAAGTAGTAGTAGGCCCCTAAATAATTCTATGTGTCAAAAGAAATAGCACAAAGTAATACCTTGCAAAAGGTAAATCATGAGCAAGATTTGCTGAATATTCTGAAGGAGAATACTCAATATATTGATGAGGACAAAACTTCCTTGTTGTCGCTTGTACCAGGGTTAAAGAACTGGATGATAAACAGAAGTACTGGGCAAAAACAGGAATTCTGGTTACCATGTGAACAGCAAAATGTATAGTACTGAGTGTTTTACCACAATGACTTCTGTTTTACTTTTGAATAAAATTTTCAATCAGATAACCCATCTACAGTATCACAAACTCTAAATAACAGAATTGTAAATTCTCCGAGTATGTCTGATGTAGCATTTAATGAACTGCCTGAATTATTGGATCTTTTCTAGATACAAGTAAAACTCTAATGAACAGAAAGTGTGATAAACAATAAAACAGAATACAATAATTGACAAACACCAACACATGCACTTCACATTCAATAATATATTAGTCTAGAATGCTGATTTCAATGTTAAAATACATAAAAATACATAAAAGTACTCCGACATGTTTCGATCTTAACAGATCATCATCAGGGAGT
>JGI20166J26741_11800029_pt1 | contig 10174 bp, 9 predicted proteins | sample TergutCu122P5_FD_26741 | JGI IMG/M metagenome (IMG submission 26741) | reverse complement strand
CCTTAAATAAGAAGCATCAAATAATACCGGTAAAATAAACACTAAAAACGGCAACACACCTATCCATGTTCTGTTTAACATCCTAGGCTTTTTTATAGCAAACATCATGGTAACCATAAGTACAAAGAGTATCAAAGCAGATATATTTAAATAAGATAAAACGCACCAAAGCATATTTATTAGAGAAATCTTATCAAATATAAAAGCGGCTAAACTAAATACCAAATAAATTGGTAAAAAAAATATTGAGTACACCACAAAGATAGATGCAGCATCACAAAAACGTATAATTCTATTAGAAGATATGAGATTTGGAATGCAGTATGAAAAATACGCTCTAATCGTTCTATCTAAAAAGAAATACGGTATAAGCCCTGACACAAGAAAGAATATATAATCATTTTGATTCACCTTTAATATCTCTTTAAATATCACAAGATAAAACAAAAAGAAGAGAAAAATTTTTACATTGTTCTTGATATATTGCTTAATCGATGGATATCCAATAAAATTTAAGTTAACCAATATCCTAGTCTTTAGATAATGCCTCTCAGCCCATATTGAGTCAGTACTAGGTGCAGCTGGAATTTTTTCAGGCTCTTTTAATTTAATTAAATCTTCATTTAATCTTTTCTCAAGTGGCTCAATAACCTTATCCCATCTTAGAGTCTCTTTATATGCTTTTACATTTTGTTTACATTCTTTATAATATTCTTTATCATCGATAAGCCTTAATATGGCATTCATGCAATCTTCTACATCTTCAGGTTCTATAGTGATTCCCAATGAATGTTTTTCAATTTCTCCTCCAAAAAAATCACCTTTAGTAGAGATAATGGGTAAATCGCACCATAAATAATCTAAAATTCTAGTTCTAAAAGAAAATCTAGTCTCAAGATGATCAAAGTGACAGCTTATGCCAGCATAAGACTCTAAAAAATAATTTTCTCGTGTATCATATGGAACCCAATCCATGTTAAAGAATACAAACTCATCCTTTATCCCGAGTTTTTCAGATAGTTCTACAGTCTTCGTTAAAACTTCCATCTCTTTAACTTCTGGATTTGGATGTTTTACTCCAAGAAAGAATAATTTAACATCATCTCTTACCTTTGAAATTTCATAAATAGCTTTAACGATTGTTATAGGATCAAACCAATTCCATACTCCTCCACCCCAAATGAACACTTTGTCATCAGGTTTTAAATTGTTGATCTTTGAATTTAATAACTTTTTTGAAAGCACCGGATCCCTATTTGTTATTCCAAAAGGGACTATATCAATAATATTCTCAATATTATATTTTTGTTCATCAAATTTACCATAAGCCTCTAGCATTCCAAGCCAAAACTCTTTTTGATATTCACTTGCGCAAATGAAGTAATCGCCTAATCTTATTTGTTCAAGAAGGGCATATAAGTCGTAACTCGCCATCTCTATATCTCTATCGATGGGAGTCTGCTTTCTTGATTCTAAGAGTTCTATGTTAAAAGGATCGTATAAATCTACTACTACAAATTTCCCTTTTGCTGCATTTTTAATAGGAGCTAGAAGTTCGAGGATAAGTCCCTGAAAAATTAAAACTTCGCACTCAAATGTCGCTTTAAACAATTCCTCTTGATCAGTGTGAGTAAAATTTACAATTTTAAAATTTTCCTTACTCATGTCTAAATTAGTTTTTCCAAGGGATGCCAGAGTAACATCGTGTTCTTTGCTTAATTCTCTTGCAAATTCAAAATATCTTATAGCCGGGCCAGCCATCTTCTCTCCAACTAATTCAAAGATTATGAGCAAGATTTTTAATTTAGATTTAAAATATCCTTTATTCAATTGAAAAGATTCTAAAGACTTCTTTAAACCATTGTAATGACCTATTGCATTATCTACAGTCAAAATATTTCTCATGGGATCTTTGATGAAACTCTGGAAAATAAATTCATCGCTTCTCTTTCTATTTTGCTGTATGTAATCTCTCTTAACCGACATTTTATCTATATCTGTAAGAAAATCAGATGCACTTTTTACAAGCACCTCATTTGGAAAATTAGTGGATGAATTTTCATTTAAATAATTCCTCAAAATGATAGATATTAAAACCATCTTTTCTGAATGTTCATTTTCATAGTTTTTATATATTGTAAATAAGGAATTTCTTGCATAAAGATTGAGTACAAAATTTCTATTCATCTTCTTTGATGTGCTGTTGTGCTTATGATAGCATATAGCCTTCGAGCAAAATCTAACTTTATAGCCTAGAATCCATAATCTCCATCCCAGGTCGCAATCTTCATAATAAGCAAAGAAATCCTCATCGAATCCACCAATTTGAAGAAAAATATCTCTTTTAATGATCATCGCTCCGCCACAAGCAAACAAAATATCTTTATCGACTAATTCATCATCTGAAATATCCTGTATGCTTTTCCCACTATCGATTTGATAGCCATGACCATATAAATTTATGCTGCCCTCTACAAAATCTATTTTACTGCCATCCCAATTGAGAATTTTGCTTCCAACGCACACATAGCTATCATCTTTACACTCATTTAAAGTAGAGAGCATATCATTTAGCCAATTGCCATCTATCCTCATATCGTTATTTAAAAGAGCTAAATATTCACCCTTAGCGATTTTAGCAGCATCATCATTAGGCTTCGCAAATCCTTCATTAGAGCTATTCTTAATCATCACTGCATCTGGATAATTCTTTTCTAAAAACTGCACTGATTCATCCACAGAGCCATTGTCCACAACTATAAATTCTAATTTATCTTTTGGATAGTCCAATTCTGATAAAGCTTTAAAGCAATTACTGAGATGATCTATTCCATTATAGTTTACTATTATAAATGAGACCGATTTATCATTATTCATATTTATCTCCCGGGTTAAAAGTCCCAATCACATTGAACCCTTATCTTACCATATTCCCTTATATTATTTTCTTTAATATTAAAAATATAATTTTTTCTTCTGAAATCAAAAATTTCTTTATTATCGTGATCTTCATTTATCAAAAACGGTGATAAATAATAATTTGAAGAAACGAGCCTCAGATCTTTTACAAGTATAGAAATAAAATTAATTTCCTTTATATCGACTAATTCCACCGCATCTTGATTAGATGATTTATATATTAATAAATAATCATCTGGAGTTATGATTTCAAATCCAACAATAGCTGATTCGACTTCCTCATTTTTTTTAAATTCAATATTTATTTTAAAATCTTCCCCAGAATCAAAAATATTTATTATTTTGCCACTCAAATCTGAAAAATAAACTTTTGTTATCTCAAGCTTTTTATTGCCTTCCTGAAGATGGGCGTATTCCATAGCTCTATGGACATTAAAATCAACATCTAAAACAGCATTTTCCTCATCTAAACTAGAATTAATCCCTAAATATTTATCTTTAACCAATTTTAAATAAAGCCCAATCATCTTTTCAGGACTTCCTTCAGTAAAAATTCCTCCACGCTTTATAAAAAAAACTCTGGAGCAAATCTTTCTAACAGATCCCATATCATGAGATACAAACACTATAGTCTTCCCTCTATTTTTAAAATCCATGATCCTATCGATGCATTTTTTTTGAAAAGAAGCATCTCCCACAGATAAAACTTCATCTACTAATAGTATATCCGGATCCACTGAAGTTGCTACAGAAAAAGCAAGCCTCATATACATACCTGAAGAATAATTTTTTACAGCACTATCCATAAATTCTTCAATTTCAGCGAAATTAACTATATCATCATATTTAGCTTCAATCTCATGCTTTTTTAACCCTAATATAGATCCATACAAAAAAACATTCTCCCTTCCTGTTAAATCGGGTTGAAAGCCTATTCCTATCTCAAGCAGAGACGCAATAGATCCATGCACATGAACTTCTCCCGAATTAGGATACAATATTTTAGAAATCAATTTTAATGTTGTGCTCTTTCCCGTTCCATTTTCACCTATAATGCCTATAGTTTCACCGCTGTATATTTTAAAAGAAGTATCGTTAATAACTGGAAATCTGTTCACTTCCATTTTATTCCTATTTAAAATTTTGTTTACAAAACTCTCTTTTATTGAATTAGATTTATTTTTATAAATTTTAAAATATTTAGTCACATTTTTAAATTCTATCATTATCATAATAATATACTATATCTCCTCTGCAAAAGTCTTTTCACGAGATTTAAATACTTTAAAGCCTATAATAAAAACCAGAATAGAAGCTATAGTAAATAGTATTAGTTCTTTAAAACTAGGATTTTTGCAATAATAAGTTACATTCCTGATGCATTCGATTATCGATGTCATAGGATTAAATAATAAAATATTTTGAAGTTTTTCTGGTGCACTAGTTCTAGGATATATTATAGGAGTTAAATACATCCATGGAAGAAATACAACTTCAATTAAATGCTGTATATCCCTGTATCTCACATTTAAAGAGGATAATATTAGGGATAGGCCTATTGTAAATAAAATGAGTAAAGCGAGTAAAATAGGCAACCATAATAAGTAAATAGATATATATTTAAACATTATCAAAAAAATAAATAAAACGCCCAAGGATATGATAAAATTTGTGAAGTTGAACAATACAGTTGAAATAGGTATAATTTCACGAGGAAAATAAACTTTGCTTACTAAATTTGAATTTCCATTAACTGATGAAACTGCTGACATTATGGATGTATTAAAAAAAATCCAAGGAAGCAATCCTGAAGCTAAAAAAACAGTGAAATTTTTAATATCGTTATTTCGAAATATATATGTAAATATAATGCTATATACTGTAAGCTGAAGTATGGGATTTAAAAACGACCATAAAAAACCCAGGACAGAGCTTTTATATTTAAGCTTTAAGTCCTTTGCAGTTAAGTTTTTTAATAGCTCTCTATGTAGAAAAAGCTCCTTTATTTCATTTTTCATTATTTGCACCTTCATAAATATAAATCTGATTAGTTAAGTTTACTAGAAAGATATAAAAATATCAATATAATTAATATATGGTAACATTTTAAAATAAAGAAAGGATATCCCGATGATCTCGATATGCATAGCTACTTATAATGGAGCTAATTTTATTATTGATCAATTAAATTCAGTTATACCTCAATTAAATAAAAATGATGAAATCATAATAGTCGATGATTGCTCTGGTGATGATACAGTAAAAATTATAAAGGAAATTTATGGTGAGAAAGTTCAGTTATATATAAATGATAAAAACATGGGAACGATTAAAAGCTTTGAAAAGGCTATTTCAAAAGCGAATGGCGATATAATATTTTTATGCGATCAAGACGATATTTGGCAGAGCGATAAAGTAAAAAAGGTTCTAGAGAACTTTAATTCACCTGAAACTTGGCTCGTAGTTCATGATGCATATGTTTTAGATGGTAATCTTAAAAAAATTGAAGAATCTTGGAATATTTACAATGGAAATAAAAAGCAAGGCATCATTGGGAATATAATTAAAAATAGCTTTACTGGAGCATGTATGGCATTTAAAAAAGAGCTGTTAAACGAAATACTTCCTTTTCCAGAAGAGATTGAAATGCACGACCAGTGGATTGGGCTTGTTTGCTTGCTCTATAAAAAAAATATATCATATATAGATGAGCCTTTGATGAATTATATACGACACGGTGAGAATGTTACAGGAATTAAAAAAAGATCTAAATTGACTATTTTAAAAGGAAGATTGAATACAATTAAAGCTGTAATTAACTATAACTTGCTTGATAAAATGAAATAAATATTGTATCATAATCTTAATTTAGGAGTTGAATAAAATGGGTGAAGTTATTTTAAATACTGATATATTACCTACTCCCATTAGGGAAAGATTTCAAACTACAAAGGTTTCAATACGAAACTACGATAACGGTGTTATTATTTTGCCTTTAAATGATATAAGCAAGTTGCGTGGAATAGCAAAGGGAAGTAAGTTTACAACTGAAAAACTATTAGAATACCGCCAAGAAGAAAAAGAATTTGAAGACAAAGGTATAAGAGAATGAAAAGTTATGTTCTTGATACATGTGCTTTAGTAGCATTTTTCAATGATGAAAATGGTGCAGATGTTGTTGAAAATTTGTTAATTGACGCTATTTATAATAATTGCATCGTTACAATGAACAAATATAATCTGCTTGAAGCTTACTATGGTTATTTAAGAACTAATGGTGAAGATTTTGCTGAAAATATTCTTTCGACTGTAGAAAACAGCTGTATCAAAATTTTTGATGTTCTCACTGATGATCTTTTGCGACAAGCAGGTAAGTTGAAAGTAGCTTATAAAATATCACTTGCAGATGCTATAGCTCTCGCTCAAGCAGCAGTAGAAAATGCAATCATAGTTACTTCAGATCATCATGAACTTGACACTGTAGAGCAAAACAGTAAAATACAATTTCTTTGGATACGTTAATTATTAAGAAATTTTGAAAATTAAAGTAAAATTGGTAATTTTTCTTACTTGATTAAATATAATAAATATAGTATTATTAAATAGCAAAACACATCTTGCGTTTATGATACAAACCCTTTAATAGGGGGGCGTATTTGGTTTCGACGGGGATGAGTGATATTTAGAAAGCGAGTCGAGGGCACCATGGACCCGCGTTAAAAAACTGTGGGATTAAATATAAACGCAAATAACGATAATTTAGTTTTAGCTGCTGCTTAAAGCGGCTACGTTCTACCTATGAGTCCCACGGCTTAGGATAGGGCGTCGACTAGTGGGGAACTACTCTATGTAAGCTTTGCCATGGAAGTAGAATTTATGAAGCTACTGAAGCTTTTATCCTGTCAGTAGGAGATTAGTAGAGGGAATGTCAAATTACTGACTGCACTCGGAGATGTCTAGGTGTTACTATTTTCGGACGGGGGTTCAACTCCCCCCGCCTCCATACATAAAACAATTCGAACCATTCTTCTTGATGGAGATGCGTTCGAATTTATTTTTATAATGATATCACATGAGGTTAATTGGAGATATGTCAAAATTAGTTAATGAAAAAAATATTGAAAGATTTAGTGGATTTCCTGATTTATATAATAATAGTAGACCAACTCCACCTGAAATCATCAAAAAGATTATATTATTGTATTTTAAAAATAAACCTGAAGTCGTTGTAGATATTGGAAGTGGTACAGGACTTTCCACTTTAATTTGGAGTGAAATTGCTCAAAATATAATTGGTATCGAGCCAAATGATGAAATGAGAGCTACTGCAGAAAAGAATTCAAAGTCGGATAATATTGTCTATTATAAAGGAGTTTCCAATCAAACAAACCTTCCATCTGATTATGCTGATATTATTACTATTTCTCAAGCATTTCATTGGATGGATATTGATAGCACATTGTTTGAAGTTTACAGGGTTCTCAAAAATGATGGTGTTCTTGCTATTTTTGATTGTGATTGGCCTCCATCTATAGATTGGGTCATTGAAGAAGCATATCTCAAACTTAGAAATACGTGTGTCAATATTTGCTCTTCTCAAGAAAAAACTGCAATTATAAATGACAGAAGTACATATATAAATATGATTAACTCTTTTGGTAAATTTCGCTTTCTAAAAGAAATTATGTGTCATAATATAGAAAGATGTACTCCTCAAAGAATGATTGGCTTTGCTTTAAGTCAAGGTGCAATTCAAGTTGCTCTGAAAATTGACACATCTATCAAGAATGATGTTGATGAGTTTTGTTATTTAGTGAACTCATTGTGTCAAAATGAATTTGATATTGTGTTTTCATATAGATTAAGGGTTGCAGTGAAATAAGATAACTTATCGAAAATGGATATCCTTTTGATAAGGATAAATTAAAAACATTGGAAAGGAGCTATAAAAAATGACACCATTAAAAGAAAAGGCAATTAAAATGCTTCAAGATATTCCTGATGATAAAATGATTTATGTAATAGACATATTAAGAAGCTTAAATAATCTTTTAATCAGCGAAAATACAAACTATAACAATATACCTGCTTCTTCTGCAATAGACGATAATTCAGAAGCTCTGGAAGCTTGGGAAGGATTGAAGAAATACCATGGAATTATTCGTAAAGGTATAGATGAAAAGGAAGAACTTTTAAAAGCAAGAGATGAAAAATATGCGGAATAAGTGTTTAAATTTAGACAAAGGTGGTGTTTTCATGGCTGTTGACTTTGAAACCGTAAAACAACTTGTTGAAAGTTATGCAAATGATGTGCGGAATGTTTTGCCTGTAAATAAAGTTGTGTTGTTTGGTTCTTATGCAAAGGGAACGGCTACTGTGCAAAGTGATATAGACATATGCTTTTTTCTCGATAGCTTTGGCGATAAACGGCGTGTTGATATTATTAGGGAACTACTTAGTTTAATGCATAAATATAAAGGCGTATATTTTGAACCTACTGTATTTCCGACTTCAGAAATAAAAAACGATAATCCTTTTGTCATAGAAATTTTGCGCACTGGCATGGAAGTAGTATTATAAGTCACATTTCTAAATTAACTTGTAACTTTTATTTTCCTAGATCATATAATAAAATAATAAGAATGTTTAGGAGAGAGTTATGAAAAGAGTAAAATTAGAAAGAGGAGAATTGGGAATGAACTTAAAGCCATATATTCCTGATCCTAGATTGCATTCAGAAGAACTTATTATACCTCGTACTGCTGAAGAGATAAAAATGCGTGCTGATAGAGAAAGGGAGATCCTTAAACTTCGAGCTCAAAGCATAAATGAAAAGCCTTGTTTTCACAATAATCTTCAGATGGTAAATGTTGAAGAAATTCAAGATAGCTTTAGCGATTGGAATCATTTTGATCTGCCAGACCAGATGGAGCAGTATGATATGATGCGAAGCATTGAAAACGTTGGGTTACTCAATCCAATCTACTGCACTATCGATAAAGATGGCAGATATAGCGTAATAATTGGAAGGGTTCGATTGATCGCCTATTGCAATCTCTATGAAAAAACTGGATTTAGCGATAAATATAAGTATATTCCGACCTATGTGATTAATTTAGACGAAATAGATGAGCTTCAAATCCGCACGATGATGATTGAATCGAACATTTGTTTTAGAAGGATCTCTAAATTCAATATGATCAGGGCTTTGATTGAGAACTATCAATTGATGAAAGAATGCAAAAAATACAGGAACGAGAAAAATGTCGGAATGGAGATTGCGAAGTTGTTTAATGTCAGCGAAGCTACCACATTTAATTTTCTGAAGATCAGAGATCTTTGCAACACAGGTCTTGCACTTTTGTACGATGAGAAGATAACATTGCAAGTAGCTACTTATCTTGCGAAAGTACCAAAAGAGACTCAAGAGAAGATTCTGGAAGTTTATGGAGTAGAAGGAGTCAAAGCAATTCACAGATTAAAGCTTTTGACGGGGAAAAAAGATATTACAATGGAGGACCTGGAAAAACTCTTAAAGAGGATAGAAAAGATGGAACCATATATGACAACAATATCAATAACCGTTTGTAGTTTACTATTGGATACATTTTTAAAGTATTTGCTCACCTTCAAAGAAAAATATGCAAAACTTCGAGCTATGGTATCTTCAGGAAGATTTAATAACATCTTTAAAACTAAGTTTAATATGGCACAAATAGGATACTATCTCGATGCTAGAAAATTAGATGAAGTTACTATAAATAAACTCTTAGCAATAAGTATAAAGAAAATGGAAGCAGTTAAATAAAAATCATTCGACATGATCGTAAGAAATTATATAATAAGATAAATATAATTAAAAATATAAGAAACAAGAGTGATGGCTTATTTGTTATACACAAAAATATATCTTATGTACATATACTCTTAACATCGATAAAAAATGTATGGTTTTTTAGTGAATATTAACTAAAGGTTCTTTTGATTTTTAGTAACATTTTTAGTTCTCCTTTAGCTCTAAATTTATATTTTAGAGTTAAGTATGCAATTTTATCTACTAACAAATAATGCTTAATTGTTTCAAGTTTTAACTATCTAGTATTCTTTTACAGTCTATTTTTTATAAATTCTAAAAGAATATTAATTAAATTTATCAAAACGTGTTTAAAAAAGGAATATGCTTACTAATTGACAAGGCAATAAAATTGATTTAAAATTTAAACAACAAAAGTTAACAAAAGCTAATAAACAATTA
>JGI20166J26741_11799917_pt1 | contig 10174 bp, 3 predicted proteins | sample TergutCu122P5_FD_26741 | JGI IMG/M metagenome (IMG submission 26741) | reverse complement strand
CTGAAGGAATCGAAGGTCTCGCCGGCGCTCATCAGCGTCTTGGGGTTATACGGGTCGTTGATATCGGTAAGGGTCACGTAAACATGGCCGGTATGGGCGCAGTAGTATGTGACGTCCGCTTCCATCCAATGGCCCAGCACGTTGCCGAGGTCGGTCTGCGCGACTACCTTGATATCCTGGTTGACCGCGCCGATTTCGGACGTCCTGAACATCAGCACGCCGTCGTTGGCCGTATCCGTTGGCGGGTTGACCGCGTCGGCCTTGTTGGCTATCGTGAAGGTGCAGATAGGCATACTGGCCTCGGAGCCGCCGGCCAGGTTGTTCTTGGCCTTGATCTGGAAGATATGGAAGAACCAGTCGAACCTGTCCTGCGAATGCGGGGCGGGCGGCGGGGCCTGCAAATCCGCCGGCAGGAAGAACTTCCAGTGATACGTCATGATATCGCCGCCATAGGCCTCCACCGGGCCGGCTTTCGCGCTCTGGTAATCCGTTTTGATCTCCATGCGCTGGCGGTCGTAGTTGGTGGTGCTGCGGTCGAAATCCTTGTAATTATGCAGTGAATACGCGAACACATTGGGGTTCCACAGCATCGGGAAGCTCGCCGGGTCAAGCGAATTGACGACGAGGTTGCCCGCCTGGTCGTAGCCGGGCGTGGTGAAGTTGCCCCCCGCCGTGGCGCTGCCGTTGGTCGTCCAGTCCGGGACGTTGGCGTAGGTATTGTACAGGCCGTTTGACTGCCTCTGCGGGCCTTCGATGTTGCCGCTGCTGTTGCTGATAGCGGAGCGGGCCATCGTGGTCTGCGGGGTGTCGCCGGCTTGGACATCCAGCGTGGAGAGCTGCTCGCCGGTTCCGGGGACGGGATAGTATGTCCAGCCCACCTTGCTGATAGAGGCGTGCATGGTAGCGCCGGCCTGGCCGGTGGTGTTGAACGTGACGGTTGCGGATGAGGAGCCGCCCTGGCCGGAGACGCCGGCGTCGCCGGTGACAGCGCCGGCGCGCGGGATGCCCAGCGTGACGGTGATCGTGCGGTTCTTCTGCGTCGGGTCGGCTACGTATAAATCATAGTGGTCGCCGTTGTCCTCCAGCATGACGGACGCCTTCTGATCGGAGGTTACGCTGCCGATAGTCGTCGAATCGCCTACGCTTGTGGAGTTGGCCTGCCAGAAGTTGACGCCGAGTATCTTCTTCGCCTTGTTGTAGACGGCGGCGGCGTTGGTGTCGTTCTGGACGACGGTGATGTTCGGGTTGAACGCGTAAGCAGCGGTGGCCGGCGCGTCCATGCCGGGCAGTATCACGTACTGATAGCTGGCGCTGCTGGGGTTCAGGCCGTGGCTGATCCAGAACGTGCCGTAGTTGTTGGTCTGCGGCTTATCCAGGCAGAACTTGGCGTACTGGTTCAGGTTGAACCAGTTGCCGGTGCGCGTCTCCTGAATGCCGGTGATAGTGGTCGGCTGCGGGAAGTAATAGCCCGTGTTTGAGCCGGCGTCGGTATTGCCCTGCACGTTCAGCCACAAGGCGTTCTGGAAATTCGTCGGGGCGGAGCCGAGGGCCACGGGCGTTGGAACCTGAATGTTATCGGCCGGAACGCCTACATAGACCTGGTTGGAGTTATCGGCCTTGAACAGGTCGTTGGAGAGTATCGTCTCCACGTCGTTGCCGTTGGCGGCGGTCTGGTTGGCGTTGCCGTCGCTGATGTTGGAGCCGAGGCAGACGACTTCCTTATCGAACATGAAGTACGATTTCCAGGCCTGCACGGCGTTGGCCGCGGTCTTGGAGCCGGAGTTCGGGTCGTACTGGCTGAACAGCTTAAAGCCCGCGATGCCGTAAGAGCCGTCGCCGGTTCCGCCGACCCACTGGTCGCCCTGGGCGTCGGCCTTGTTGGCCACGGAGTCGTTTTCATCGCCGATGGTGTTTCCGCTGCCCATAATCTGGGAGACCGCGCCCTGAACGGCGTTCAGCCTGTTGGCGTACTGTATGGTGGTGCCGGCCAGCCTCTGCATATCGACCGCCGCGTAGTAGTTATCGCGGTATCTGTTGGGGTCGGAATTATAGAGGTAGGTCGTGCCGTCGCTGATATGCCAGCGGTTCCAGCCTTCGTTGTTGACCTGCTGATACGTCAGCGTCCTGTTGGAATACATCGAGACGGTCATGCCGAAGCCGGGGACCCTGTGAAGTATGCGGTCCATCGAGGCGTAGGTCTTATGCGTGTACAGCGGATTGCCGACCGGTATCGACGGGTCGCTGAGTATCTGCTGGGCTATCGGAAGCACGGAGCCCTGCTCTATGTATTCAATGAAGAAGATGCCGGAGGAATCGACCGGGTCTGAATAGACCATGCTCTTGATCGCCGGGTCCTGAAGGATGTATTTCAGGTCGCTCTGCAGCCGGAGCTTCTGCGCCGGGTCGGGCAGAACCTGTGTCATATAGATCAGCGCGCGCAGCACCTCGCGGCCGGAGATATCGTCCTGGCCGTTGAAGCGGGACACCTCGCGCTCGCGGGCGGCGTCCATAAAGCCCCCGTTGTAAATCAGCGGCTCGTAGGAATCGAACATCGCGTTATAGAAGCTCTGCTCGGAATTGTTGGGGTATGAGATCGCGTAAGGCGACCCCTTCAGCATGTACATCAGCGCGGACATGACCATCACATACGCCTTGCCGTAGCCACCGGTGTACGCGAAGTTGGTGTGCTGAATGAACGAGCCGTCCTTGTAAAAGCCGTCGCCGGTGGTAACATAGCCGAAGGCGCCGGGGGCGGTGGTATCCGGGGAGGTGTTGTTCAGCGCGTTGCGCAGATAGTCCAGTCGCGTCGGGTTCTTTTCCAGCAGGGCGATGAGCGACTGGTTGTAATACAGCCAGACGCGGTTCGCGCCGGTGTTGGAGCCGTTGCCGCCGCCGGGGTAGGTGTTGTTGGAGAGGTCGAAGCAGTAATACGCGCAGGTCGCCACGTAATCATTGTAGAACGCCGTGCCGTTGGCCGTGTCATCCGCCAATATGTCGTTTCTCATCAATTCTATGAGGTCAAGATAGCGCAGCGATATGCCGATCTGCCAGTCGTACCAGTTGCCGAACGGGGCCTTGTGCCCGCCCAGGCCGACGAGCGCCTTGGCCTGGTCGGCCGGGTTGGTCTGGCCGGTGCCGGAGACGGGGTTATAGTAGCTGGGGAAGCACTGATACTGGTACATGACCTTCATCGCGTTCAGTATCATGGCCTTCATATTGGCGCTCTGATAGTACATGGAACCGGGCGTCCTGTAAGCCATGGCCATCTGCTTGAGCCTGTCGTAGGTCATGGAGATATCGCTGGAGACGTTTTTCTGGGTCGCGCCGGTGCCGTTCTTGCCGCCCATCTGCGGGGTGAAACTGTTATTCACGACGCCGCTTATCGGCATGTCCGTAAACACCCATTTCTCGTTGGAGGGCTGGAGCGTGTCGGCGCAGTATTTGCCTATGTAGATATTGATGCGGGCGTCGTTATCGCTGACGAACTTCGCCGCGTCCGGGTCGGACAGGCTCTGCTGCGTCACGCCGAGCAGGTAGTTGTCGTAGGATTGAAGCAATGTGTCGAACTGCGCGTTCTGCTCCGGGGTGATATCGTTGAAGGCGAACTGCGCGTAGAGCGTGACGGTGCCCGTTGTGACCGGGATGAACGCGCCGCCGTTGGCCACAAGGGCCGCCGTCTCCGGGATGCCCTGGTTGAGCTTGTTCGCGTAGTCTTTATCCGTGCTCCAGCCGATAAAGTGCTTGCCCATCGGCGGGACCAGCGTGGCCGTCGTGATGCCCGACGTGCCCTTGGCGTATGAGGCCGTGCTGATATTGCTGACGCCGGAGGAGATTGGCGTGTAATCCGTGACCAGCTGGTTGGGCAGCGTCACCGAAACGCCCGCGTTGGTGGCGATATTGGCGGGCAGGCAGCCCGTTCCGCCGCCGGGGGGGGAGCCGGGGTTGGCGTTGAACGTGATGGTGCACGCGCCGCCGGTGCCGCCGGCCGCTATGGTCACGCTGACGGAATCGCTGGCGTAGGCCGTGGGGGTGGCCGCGTAGCGCACAAGATACGCGCCGGGCGCGAGGCCGGTAACCGTCGTACCGGTAACGGCTTTCCAGGTCGCGCCGTTATCCGCGCTGTATTCCATCGTGGAATCGACGCCGGTTATTGTGCCGTTCTTCGCGCCGTTGATGGTCTCGTTCGTGGCGGAAACGCCGGTCGGCGGAAGCTGCTGTTCAAGCGCCGCCGGGGTCAGGCTGAGTATGCGGCAGCCGTGGGCCTGGATCGTCTCTGAATATGAGGTCAGGTTTTGCAGGGACGGGTCGCCCGGGGCGATGGTCTTGGCGTCCGTGCCCGCGTTCGGGTTGACGCCGTACCACAGATCGCGCGCGTTGTACGCGCCGGAAAGGCCCAGGTCTTTCGCGAAATCAACGGTGGTCACCGTGTCCGTGGAAGTCCTGTTGAACATGCCGAGTATGTATTCGTTGGTATTGCCCACCCTGCCGAACCATGTCTGGGCCAGCGGGTCGTACAGCTCGGTATTGCCGATGGTCACCGAACCGGAGGTGGTGGGGTTATTGGCGTAGGCGAAGCGCTTGACCGGCTTGGCGTAGAAATTGGCCTTATTCAGGCGGATCATGTCCGCGTTCTTATATGACCAGGCCTTGACCGTGCCGCCAGCGCCCGTGGCCGTATCCGACTGAACGCCGGTGTTGGAGCCGTTGTTGGTGGGCTTGTTATCGCCGATTTGCAGGCCGGCGTTGCCAAGTATCCTCAGCGATACGACGGTTTCAACCTCTCTGTCGGTGAAATTGGCGGACTTAAGGTAGTCCCCGTCGAGAATGATGGCGTTGGGGTTGTAATTGCCGTTCGCGTCACTCACTAAATAATTGAAGAAATTATACGCGGTGAACTGCGTGTCAACCGGCGGCCAGCTGTTCATGGTGATGCGGCCGGGGTTTGAGCCGGATATTCTGTTCCAGCCCTGGGTGTCGTTGGTGATACGCATGGAATCCGCGTATTGGGCGTCGTTGGCGCAGATATAGCCGTAGCCGTTGTTGCCGGGGATGACCTGCCCGAGCTGGTTGATGGGCTGGCCGGCGGGGTTGATGTCCGTGCCGTTCTCATTACAGAATTCAACCGCAAAATCGCGGCCGGCGGCCTCGCGCATCCATTTATGAACCTGCGCGGTGCCCTGCCTGCCATAGCCGTACGTGGTGTAGCGCATGAAGTCCTGCTTTATGTACTTGTAGCCCATGGACTTAAAGTAGTTGATATAGCCCTGGATATACTCCTGCGCGCCCACGGCGTTGGGGTTGACAAAATCCCAATCCTGGAAGGCGGGAAGGGAGTTGCTGCCGGTGCCCGAATTGGCCACGCGCGGGTTCTGCTGGTCGGGGATGAACTTGGGGCTGCCGGCGGCTTCGGCCGCGGCGCGCAGCCTGTGGCTCACCGGTATCGGCGGGTTTGTGCCGGGTATGTAGTAGTCATAGGCGTTGTAGTCATAGCCGTTGGTGGAAGTCGCGGCCACGCCGTATGATATCTGGTTGGGCAGCCAGTCCGTGTTCTGATACGCGCCGGGGACGATACCCCTGGAGTTGCAGTAATCCGCGAAGCTCTGATAGGTAACTCCGCTTTCGATCCAGGCCCGGTAAGGGGCGATTGGGTAGCAGCCGTAGACGGCCCTGCTGTGGTCGATAGTGTTGCCGAAGATATCCGTGGTGATACTATCGGGGATTTTGCCCTCGATCTTCACCTGGGCGCAGCCGTTGCCGGCCACGTCGGCATAGGCGGTGGCGCCGGTGGTGGCGCTGCTTGGGCCCACCCATCCGTCCAGAACGGCGTATTTGAAATCAAGCAGGCCGTTGGCGGGGTTGAGGATGAAATCAACATTCGATGTCACGTTGCTGTAAGTGGTCGCGCTGGCGCCGATGGAGTTCGCGGACCATATCAGCGGGGGCAGGTGGGGGTTGTCCGGCGTGCCGGACTGCCGCCAGGTCATAAGATCCGCCGGGTTGACCGTCACATTGATGCCGGCGCTGGCGGTCAGCGCCCCGTCCTGGCTCGCGGCGGTTATCGTCGCCGCAAAGTTCTGAACGGCGGCGGCCTGCGCGTCCTTGATGTACGGGATGCCTTTGATGACGCCCGTCGTCTGGTCGATGAACATGCCGTTGGGCAACCCCGTCTGGGACCACACGGGGCTGGCGATGCTGGTCGTCGCGGTGACGGGTGCGATGATCTGGTCAGCCGTGGCGGTGATGTCCGCGCAGCTCACGGTATCCGCGGCGTAAACCGCGGCCGCCCCCAGCGCGAAATTGGCCGGGACGAACATCGTTATCGCCATAAACGCGGCGATGACAAACGAAGTCCCTCTTTTGAATCGTGTTGTCCTTTGCATTAATAAACCCCTTCCATAAATAAATAATAATAACATGTAAAAGTTAATACATAATTATCTTAGCATATTATGACAGGCATTTCAATAGGTGTTTGTAAATTTTACACGGTAATTCCGCGGCAATTTCATGATTTATGACAAACATGCCGCAATCCGCCCAAGCCATATCCCGCGGGAAACAAAAAAAGAGCCAACCGCCACCGCAAATCAGTCAGCCCTTTATTTATGCGTCCGGCAAATCACATACCGGCCAAGCAATAGCCTACTGCCCGTAAACGTCAACATGCGTCCCGGTTCGGGAGAGCATGAGAATCAGCCTGTCGCCGTCAATCTTGTAAACCAGGGCCCAAGCCAGCACAATGTATTATCTAAACCTTTACAAATCCCGCTGGATTGCTTCGCCCGTATACGCATCAGTATACGAAGCGCAATTGGGCTCGCAATGACGGTGTAGGGCGCGATGCCCACATCGCGCCGCGTGGCCGCTTGTAGCAGCGTCATTGCGAGGGCAAATGACCTGGAGGCCCACGCTCGTATGCGCCCGAAGCAATCCAGTTCATGTATTAAAGATACTGTTCTTTGTGCAAGCAAAGTGTAAAGTTTTAAATGTTACGCGGTACTAGCATCTAAGGAACTGTAAAGAAATAACCTGACCACTCCAGAACCGTCATTGCGGGCTTGACCCGCAATCTCTCCTGCGAGGACGAGGGCGCGAGGGTTATAGTCGGCCGGATAAACCGGGCGGCGGGGCGGATTTACCCGGGCGCTGTCCGGATTTCGGCGCGGTGTGGGCACCGCGCCCTACGGGGTATTCTGTGGTACCCGTAGGGGCGAACTGTGTTCGCCCGCTATTTTAACCCCGGGATGACAGAACGTTCGGCTTATTTCTAACCGTTCCTACCCACGCCTTTGCCTGCTCCCAACTTTCGAAAGAGTGGTACTCGTCATCGCCGGGAGGTTCGCCAAGAGGCTCGGCGATTACGTTGTCGATGGGAAGCCTCCGCTGTATAACCGATTGCGTTAGGAACAGGTTCACGGCGGCGGAAAACGACATGCCCCAAGACATATAGGCTATAAAAATATCAAAAGGTTTCATCAGCCATTCATCGCCCAATCGTAGATGTCAGGATGTTTTTCCTTATCAATAATCACATTGCCATTCTCGTCGGAGGCAAGCGCAACGCGCTTTGGAGTGCGCTTCAAGGCCGCCGCTATTATTTGCTCGTCAAACGAAAGAGCGGCGGAAGGTTGAAACGGCAAGCGCTGTTCTTTAATAATCTGTCGATAGAACATTTTGTTTTTCGGTCTTCCATGCTTCTACTCCCACTCTATCGTCGCCGGCGGCTTGGATGTGATGTCATACACGACGCGGTTGATGTTTTCGACCTCGTTGACGAGGCGGACGGAGATTTTTTCGAGGACTGGGAAGGGGATGCGGGCCCAGTCGGCGGTCATGGCGTCGAGGGAGGTGACGGCGCGCAGGGCGATGGTGTGGCTGTAGGTGCGCTCGTCGCCCATCACGCCGACGCTGCGCAGGTCTGTGAGGACGGCGAAGTATTGCCAGATATCGTTTTGCAGGCCGGCCGCGGCGATTTCGGAGCGGAAGATGTAATCGGCCAGGCGCAGGGTATCGAGCTTTTGTTTGGTGATATCGCCGATGATGCGTATGGCGAGGCCGGGGCCGGGGAAGGGCTGGCGGTTGACCAGGGCGGCCGGGATGCCGAGGGAGCGGCCGACGGCGCGGACTTCATCCTTGAACAGGTCGCGCAGCGGCTCGATGATCTCTTTGAAATCTATGACTTCGGGGAGGCCGCCGACATTGTGGTGGCTTTTGATGGTGGCCGCTTTTTTGTCGCCGCTTTCGACGACGTCGGCGTAGATTGTGCCTTGAACGAGGAAATCGACCGCGCCGATCTTTTTTGCCTCTTCCTCGAACACGCGGATGAACTCCGCGCCGATGACGCGGCGCTTGCTCTCCGGGTCGCTGATGCCGCGCAGGGCCGCGAGGAAGCGGGCGGAGGCGTCCACGCGTATGAGGTTCATATCGAATTGGCCGCGGAACACGCTTTCGACCTCGTCGCCCTCGTTCAGGCGCATCAGGCCGTGATCCACGAACACGCAGGTGAGCTGCCTGCCGACGGCTTTGTGGACCAAAACCGCGGCGACGGTTGAATCCACCCCTCCCGAGAGCGCGCAGAGGACTTTTTTATCGCCTATGCGCTCTTTAAGGGCTTCGACGGTCTCCCGCGCGAAATCGTCCATCTTCCAGTTGCCCTTGCAGCCGCAGACGCCGAAGATGAAGTTGGCGAGGATTTGGCTGCCGAGCGGGGTATGGACTACCTCCGGGTGGAACTGCACGCCGTAGAGTTTTCTCGCGTCGTTAGACATCGCGGCGACGGGGCAGGCGGCCGTTTTGGCTATGACGGCGAAGCCGGGGGGCGGCGCGCTGACATAATACGTGTGGCTCATCCAGGCGGATGAACGCGCGTCAAGCCCGGCGAACAGCGGGCTGCGGGTGTCGAATTCGATATCCGCCTTGCCGTATTCCCCTGTTTCGGGCCGCGCGATCTCGCCGCCGAGCATGTGCCCCATCAGCTGGCAGCCGTAGCAGATGCCCAATATCGGAATGCCGGCCTCGAAAAGGGCCGCGTCCGCGGCGGGCGCGCCCTCCGCCGTGACCACGCTGGGGCCGCCGGTGAAGATGATGCCCTTGGGCGCTTTCGCGGTTATCTCCGCCAGCGGCGCGTCATAGGGTATAATTTCGCAGTACTGATGCAGATCGCGCACGCGCCGGGCAATCAGCTGATTGTACTGGCCGCCGAAATCCATCACAAGAATAAGTTCGCGCATTTACCGGTTTCGCTCCATCTTTATCAATTTTTGCTATTATTCAATAAATTCTATCTTCCCGTCCTCCAGCGAGGCAATCCTGGCCAGGGATTCAATCCGGTAGCCGTTTTCCTCCAACACCTTGCGGCCGTTCTGGAACGATTTTTCAATGACAATGCCGATGCCGGAGACGGCGGCCCCCGCCTTTTCGACTATGTCGCACAGGCCGAGGCAGGCCGGCCCGTTGGCCAGGATATCGTCCAGGATGAGCACGTGGTCGCCGCTGTTTATGTATTGCTTGGCGACCCTGATCTTGAACTGGCGCTTTTTTGTATAGGAAAAAACCTCGCTCTCCCAGGCCCCGGAATCCACGTTGGTCTCCGAGTATTTCCTGGCGAAAACCACGGGCACGTCGAAATACAGCGCGGTTATCACCGCGACAGCTATGCCCGAGGCTTCGATGGTGAGGATCTTTGTAACGGGTTTATCCGAGAAGCGTCTTTTAAATTCCGCGCCGATTTCTTTCATCAGCCGGACGTCGATCTGATGGTTCAGGAACATATCGACCTTCAGAAAATTTGTGCCCAGAACAACGCATTGCTCGATAATCTCCTTCTTTAGCAAATCCATGACGCTTCATCCTTTGATAAGTATTATGCTCAAATTATATCAGCCCTGCAAAATCATGTCAAGTTTACAATATTATTCATCGGCAGCAATCATTCACGGTGATTTCAAGATTGTTACGATAGGGGCGGCGGGAGCAGAGCCCACGCCCTACGTGCTACAGGCCAGAGGCCAGAAGCCAGAGGCCAGATAAAGCCGGCGCTGTAGGGAACGGTCTTGACCGTTCCGCCTTTCATATCGCGGCGCGATGTCTTGCACTTCGCTTCGCGAAGCGGCCCGAAGGGTTTGGCGCCGCGCTGTGCGCGGGAAGTTTCGCCGGAGGCGAAACCGCCAGAGTT
>JGI20166J26741_11799806_pt1 | contig 10176 bp, 7 predicted proteins | sample TergutCu122P5_FD_26741 | JGI IMG/M metagenome (IMG submission 26741) | reverse complement strand
TGTGTGTGTGTGTGTGACGTTTGGAAACGATGTATAAGATTTACCCAGGAACGTCTGAGATTTAATGATGCAAGGAAATAAAAAACAGTTGTATTTATTTCAGTACATATATTATATGTGTATAATATCTGGGTGCAGTTTAATTTACCCGAGGTTACACAACACGTATATTCCATGACAGAGAGTGTTTCAGGCTCACAGGGAATTTCATAAAATCTTGAACGAAACTGTAAGCGACGTTTACATGCTACGTAAGGTTTATCAAACAGAAACGTGACATATTCGGTATGGACCGAATATCAAGGACTTTGTCATGGAGTGTGTTGTCACCTACTTCACAATTTACACCTTATTCAAAGTAACCCCGAGATTTGTCAAAAATGAGGTGAGTAACCTAGCGACACAAAGGGCTAATTCTGCTGCTCGAAACGTTATTATTTAACATTTAAATTGTTACACCAATATTAGTCTACAGTATGTAGAAATAAAAGCTGTATTATGGTTATACATACCTTGCACGTCGCAGTAATTTCGTAACTGCAGCAGCTTTCTCTCTGGACACATTGTTCTGGCCGTCAGTCTTGAAGGGAGTGTCCACAGTCTCCTTGTCAAATATCTGTGATTTTATGGATATATAAATGTTAGTTTATTTTCAATAAAATATATGTATATTTTAATTATTATATCACACAAAAAATGCCTCCTCTCTGCACCATACGTGACATAATGTTGAAAATAATTTGGGTCAAAACGAGGCCTATATAGAAGAGCGACTAAGACAATTCCAAGAACTAAGATTTCAATATCTACTCTTTACAAATGTTGAAGTATGTAATATAAAGTGGAAAGCGTTTCAATTTATTTTTGCATGAGCGTCCTATATCGATGCTGTAAACAAGAGATAGATTAATTCATCCTTTCATAATTTAATGTTACCTGTTTTATCTCCAAGTTTTGTCGATAATTTTAGTCTGTCTCCTCTTATTCTTTCTTTCTTTCTTCCTTCCTTCCTTCCTTCCTTCCTTCCTTCCTTCCTTCCTTCCATTGCTCTATCGAATCTTTATAACAAGTTTTATGGTTCCAACTGTTCATAGCACCTCCGGAATCTCAACCCGGAAACTCAAGATCTATGCTATAATAGACCTATGGAATTTATGGTAAACAGCATGACATTGAAATAGATTTTTCTTCGCGTACTTCAGTTCCCCTCTTCAGTAAATTCCACTTTGACAACTCGGTTCCCACATAGCAGATTTTCATGAAATTTGATATATGAGTATTTTTCGAAAATATGTCCACTAAAATCTAAATTACATCAAGATCAATATATGTTTTTTATCATGTCTCTCTCATTTCTTCTTAGAATGAGAAATGTTTCAGACAAGATTGTAGAAAAATCAAAACACACATATCATGTTCGGTAACGCTTTCCGAAAATCGTGTTTTTTATGGGATAGTGTGGAAAAATAGAGTAGAAGCGGTGCAGTCATATGTGAAGTATAATCTTATTCTGCCTAGAAAATATGCGCTTTTCACGCTGGGATAGCTATGACAAGGATACAGATACATTCTCTTTACTAAAGAAGGCCATGAGTAAACGAATTTTCTTTTGTTTCAAGGCAGCATTCTTATGTACGAAAGGCGAAATTGGTTGGAATATAATTTCTTTTAAAACTGGTACGTATAATTTGCATAATCCTGTCGTCTGCCACCCTAATTTACACTGAGAGTTAAGAGAGAGATTGAATACATTTTACGTAAGACTATACGATCGAATGTGGTTAGCGTATGTAATTGTATTAATCATCTCGATGTTGTTGGGACATGAACACGGAATGATTTCTGTTAGCTGGAAATCTTGAATCGATTATTCAAGCTCTAAAAAAGGAAACAGAATTGTAGACATCGAATATCGATACACCCACAAATTGCTTGCGAAATATTGTTTAGAAGTCAACAATTGCAAAATATTTCGAAGGCGTTCGACGTTTTTTGTTAGACTGACACAATGAAAAACAAACAAACACGCACACACACACACACACACACACACACACAATAGACGTAGACATAAAACAAATTTTAGGAAGGCAGGCTTCAGTTTTCTAGAAGCAATTCCTTGTTTTTATTACATAATGATATGCGATCTGTCACAGTAATACAATAGTGTAGTCGTCTTACTATGTCACGTTCGTAGGCAGAGTATCCTCAAAAGCGGACTGAGGGGTCCGGTTATTTTCAAAGTTTGTGAGACAAGAAGTTTTGGACAAAAATATGACGGAGCAGTACGAGCTGCATGTCCTGAAGCTGGAAACAAAATCGAGAGAGAAATCTTCTCCTTCCCGTATCATTTACATATGTCGTTTGTTACGATATTTGTCCGTTGCCTAAGGTTTAAAACAGCAGTACCTAGTATGGTTAGAGGCCGTCTAGCGCCTTTACAATGTAGCGGCTCGACACACAAGTGTGAAGGCACCACCAGCGGAGAGGCGTGTGCACCACATAAGGGAGAGGAGAAATGCGTAAAAGGCTTTGGAGGGAAAACATGAACTCGAAGGACGGTGTGGAAGACGTAAGCATGCAGGCGTACTTGGGAAAATAATACTGAAATGCATTCTAAATAAATAGGATGGGAGAATCTGGACTGGTTAATCTCGCTCAGAGTAGTGACAAATGGCAGGCTGTTGTTGACAAGGCAATCAACTTGGGAGTACTATAAAATGGGAAAGATATTGACTGACTGAGGAACTGTTAATTGCTTTAGAAGGACTCGTGGATTTCATGTGTTAGATAACCGAAGTTACCAGACAGAAGTTTAACTCTGTCACGCTTTATCCACCAATCATAAATGCGCTCTCCTGAGACGGAACCCAGGGCTCCTCGGTAATAACCCTGACCTTTTCGTTAAATTAATTTTCCTATTGTTGTACATCTGTCACAGACAATGGTTTGCCCCTCAGTTATGTCACTTGATAAATCAGTGGTGTCTAAAAATTTATAACACATATCTTCATAACTGTAAATGATTTCCTGAGATGCAATTAAAATGTATACCCCTATCCACTGACGCGTCCATGCAAAAAATGAGGATGGTGGAAGGCCGCGGGAACATTATAATGTTGAACGATGCAGAGTGACTGAGGCGACCGTGTTCGCCAATACAAGAATGCATCACGTCTGTATCCAATCTCAGAATCTTGTTAGTTTGTTTTTTAATATTTCGAGGTACTTGAAGAGCTTAAGTGAGTAGATGCGTTAACCGATGCTATTTAGGGTTTATTAAAAAGGAAAATTATAGGATTCTGGAGGAAAAGTATGACGTATTGAATCTGGACATTTCTAAAAAAAGTGTAGATTGCAACATTGAGAATTGTGATACTTTGTGCCTGGTGTAAATCGTTTCTTGGCACCGAAATGAATTAGGTCAGTATTTAGATGTAGTTTGAATCAAAATTTTTCATTCTTCCTTCCCAAGCAATTATTCCGACAAATTTCTTAGTCAGGCATACTTAAAGTGTAAGTTTCTAGAGCATAGCTGCTTAATTCAAGAACTGTAATACAGTCTATAAAAGACGCAAGTGTCATAGCGTGACTGTAAAAGCTACCTCTGGTTTATTTCTTTATTAAAAGGGTAGCTGCTGATCGAACAGCCTTGGATCTGGTAGTTAGGGGAGATTCAACTGGGAGAAATAGCATGGGTCATTTAGGATCACGGGTCGAGGCAATTTGCAGTGTGTACCTTCTCTGGGGTAATTTACCGCACTTGTGTAAGGTAATATGACCGGCGGGATGTCATTGCTTCCGATGTCAGTGAATGAGGGTAAACACATATTGCACGAGACTGATCCACAGCTCCGTTTTGGCGCCTCTTCAGGAGATAAAACACGCTAAGTGTCATATACACGTATGTCTGTACGAAGGATCTCTTAAAAATTGTGACTCTCATTTGTGGAAATACGTACGCCACATTTCAGCTGCATATACTTTGAGTCAATTTTCCTCTTTCCTTTAACAAGAGTGAGAGATTTGTCTACAGAAGAGAAATATAATCCACAACTTACATGCAGATGAAAATTATACCAAATTATTTTTAAAAAGTAGTGACCCATGTAAAAAACTTGGTAAATAACGTAAAATATAAATATCATTGTAGTCTTCGGTCATATGAAATTTTTCGAAGTTATTCATAAATACGAGAAGTACGATAAACGACATCTGTGCGCACTTTGTCATACAACCTTGTATTTAGTTTTAGAACATTTTAATTTCATAAGATTTGACACGTCTGAAATAATTCATGAGTATACAAGCAATATTAGACCAAGGAATTTCTTGACAATGTAGCAACTTGTAACACGTCACTAATAGATGAAAGGATTCTTTTTCATCATCTTAAACAAGCATACACCACACTGTACATATACGATGTTTCGAAAGATAGTGGTTTATTCCTACACCACTTTATACAAACACGATGGTTTGAAAGTTACTGTCTTTCTCCTCTTTAGAAAGAAATCAGTAGTTTTCGAAAAGTCGTGTATGTATACTTTGGCGTATGTGTTTTAAGACGATGTAAAAGGTCCTTTTTAACGATTTTTGACGTAATACTAGACTCAAACATTTCGTTCTTCTGTATATGGACTTCACGTTTCGAAAGGAAAAGGTTTGCATTTTATAACCGGAAGTAATCCGTGAGTTTCCTAACCTACAGATTCAACAACCGGACCTGGTACTGAAACATAAACTTACATCCGTCCAAAGAATGTACCGAAAGAACAAAATTTTTTGATCTTCACGAAGTTTGTCAAACCGAATGTGTTGACGTTTCAAGGCAGGTATTTAGGAATGACATCATTACCACAAGGCCTCTACAGTATTTTTTAAGCGTCTGATAATATTCTGGATAAACACAAAAACCATGCATAATCATATGAAGTTTTTTTTGTTTTTTTGTTTTACATGCAGCAACTGCTTACTTAAATTTGTTTGTAAATATTTAGGTAAATTTACCATATTTGGTTTCGATTATGTGTCATATAAGCCTAGTAAATGCAAGCAGTTTGATAGGACGACGAGTCAGTTTCGTGGAGAAATGTTAACCATTTTTTCTTGAAATATTCTAAATCAGATTTTTGGAACTGATAAAACACAAGGGACAATTTCAAACGGTAAGAAAATAGTACCAACTGTAAGATTATTACTGAGAAATGTAAATGAAATATGCGTAATGCACGGAAATCGTCCTCCTATTTTTGAGGGAATTCGAGTAATTAGTGACAACTGGACAGGCAGTGAACGTATAACGCAACATGGAGGCACCTTCATGCAACCATTGTTGCAGTGGAAAAGCAATGAATATTACACAGCCTGTTTGTGCATTTGTAACCTTAGGTATCCAGCATGCAATGCGCATGCGCCATATCTGTGGCCTGCCCGGCCCGATTTTTGAAAAAAGTTTTTGTATATAAAATGTGGGTTTCAAGTTTCTCTACAAGTTTTGTTTGCAATATTTTTCATTCTAAGAAGAATTGAGCGAGACATGATCGAAAATGTAATGTAAACCTTATTCTTGTCCGATTTTAATGAAACTTGCATTTTCTAAACATATTTTCGAAAAATCCTCAAACTTCCTCTTTCATGAAAATCCGTTCAGTGGAAGCTGTGTTCCATGCGGACGGACGGACACATGACGAAGCTAATAGTCGCTTTTCGCAATTTTGCGAACGCCCCTAAAAAGCGACGTGTGTATTTCCGTCAGTATTTCTGCTGCTTTTATCTTCATAAGCTGTTCACCCCGTCACGTATGATACTAACTGCTGCTTTCTGATTTAGTTATTTCAAATTTCTGTTGCAATTACACCTTGAAAATTTTGAAATGTGGTGCAGGGAAAGGATGGAGATCAGTCGGACCGATCATGAAGAATAGCATAGCAGGAAAGAAACATCCTACATACACAGTAGAACAGAATGAAGGAAGGCTAATTGGAGTGTTCACTTTTGGGATAAGTACTGGCTTCTAAAACACGTTATTGAAGAAAAGACAAGGAGGATGGGAATGCGAGAAAGAAGACGTAAGCAGCTACTGGATGACCTTAAGGAAAAGAGAAATTACTGGAACTTGAAAGAGTGTTCAGTAGATCGCACTGTCTGGAGAACTCGCCTTGGAAGGGGCTGTGGACCTGTTGCAAGGCAGAATAGATTGTCAATAAACACCAATTTTAAATTTATAGCTGAATTATAATAAATGAAACATACGACGAGTAAAAGAGATAACGTTTTCTGGGACGACTAAGTGTGCTAGTTCGGAAAATAAGTCCAATCTTTCGCAGACTTGTTCTTTCTCCATTTGTAGGGAATAATATCATTATTTCGTCGTTTATGATTGGACAATTCGGTTATTGTCCTTGAAAAGTAAAGTTGTCCCCGCGTGCACCATAAAGGCGCAAGGGGGATTAGAAGTATCAACTCACCTCATTCTCACCCATTTTACCCGTTGAACGTGAGTAGTCAGCTTTAGATCCTGGCCGCTTTACCCACGTGGAAAATGCTCAAGGCGTCATAGATTAAGTGACGGGGCAGATTCCACTGCCGGCCTGTCCGCAGTCAAGAAGAGTAAAATAACTTTTTCTGCAGGGAATCTATACACAATCCTAGGATTCCAGCCCTGTGCATACTACGCTAACCCGGCTGCTTCACAAATAAGTACGAGTATATTCTTATCCAATTTTTCCACCCCCTCGGTTCAATGGTATTTCCTATCGAATCCTTAATTTTGATCATAGTTATGATAATACTATATTTGTTCAAAATTCCTATGGCAGTGGAGTTGAGGGTTTTGTGGCATTCGTTCTGCCAGTTCAGAAAGCTGTAAGACGTGAGGTGGTTGAGTGTGAAATCGTGATATCTGGAATGCGCAGAATCCGCTGAAAGTGTCTTGAATTGTTTCAAAACCTACGATCCCAAAGGATGTTGTAGGGATTTTTTTATGTTGCATGCGTGCCACGCTTATCTTTTGTTCCAATCTTTACATTAATCCCCTTTGGTATTTCTTTTACAGAATAGGAATCCTTTTCACTGGAGTGTTCTCTCAGTCCAATTAATTTTGCCACAGCCTGAAATGTCACCATCACAACAGTATATGCCACGGGTGTTACTTTTGATAGTCGTGGTGGAATTGGAATTAAGTTTAGGAATTTGCTAGATTGCCGCATTGTGTTCATCTAAGGCTTAGTAATCGCAAGATAATGACTTTTCTTCGCACAACATCTTTCAATTTTTACTCAGATCAATTCTCGGTCGGGACTGCAGGTGTCCTGACATTTTCCTTTTAATTTGTAGTAGAATAATATTTGAGTTCATCAAAATATTCCAGGTCGGTTTCTCCCCCATCCTTTCCATTTCATTAATCCTCAAAATTCTGAAACTTCGTTTGAATAGATGTAACTCTGTCAGTTGATATATTGTCACCTCTGCTGGTATTACTTTTCTCAGAGATGTGACCTAATCGTAGATGGGAGTATAATATTACAAGGACTTCTGACAATAACTTGTAAAGCCGTCTGTCCTATCACATAGGTGCATACTCCCAGAAACCTCTTAGTATTACTAGTGTTCTCTTACAATTTAGTGAAAACCCTATCATTATCCATTGGCCCATCAGTTACCACAATCGAAGTCAAACCAAAATAAAATGCTAACGCGGCTGCCAAATTGTTGTTTTACTTACCACGAAACGTTACCCTGACGAAAGGTGCGTACTTTTCGAAGATTTATAACCACACATAATTTCATAATTTAAAAGTACGTTTCGCTAGTGACACTTCCGCCTACAATTTGGCGCGTCCACCTTTTTATTATTACTGATTGTAGCACAATAAAACTCACGGCTTTTGATTGTTTTGTGGTACAAAATGTTCCTGCAAGGTTCGCGTGTAATTCAGTTAGTCGCACTTAGTTCAAACAGGAAGCAAACGCGCGCGCGCGCACGCACGCACACACACACACAGACGCAAGGCATTATGGTGACTTCACAGCCCACATAGTTTCCTCTGTACGAAGTAAATATTTTAAATAAATAAAACTGGAGTGGGAGGATTGTATTCACGTGGCTTATGTTGTTATCTCGTCTTGGTCGCTTGTAAAGACAGCAGAGAACTTTTATCTTGTTCATCTCTGTGCGCTTATATCACTATTTCGTATAAAGGCCGACTAATGCTTACCTATATTATTCACACCACTTTATTGGGACTGTGTTATTCCATGTTTCCATTCCATCCTCTAGGAATGCGACCTATACATTTCCACAGTGAGGTCAACCAAATTTGTACCACATGTAAAATTCAGTTTATTGAGCAGCTTGTATTTTACATCTGGCCCACATTTTTTTATCTTACTGTGGAAATGCATCAGTCGTACTCCTTTAGGATGACCTTTTGATGGCTGAAACATGTCGGAGTAACACAGTGCTAATAAAGTGGTATAAATAATTTAAGAGTGCAGTAGTCGGTCTTTATATGCAACAGCAATGAATCTTATGTTTCCTTAGAAGATGGCGCTGTTGATTACCTGAGAGATACAAGCTCGTGCAGAGCTGTGCACAGTGGAGTTAGTCGTCAAGGTTGCTTGATTGTTCCATGGACAAACATCTCCACATGTATTCATATGAGTATGTCCAAATTTGAAATCCCTGCTTCAATGCCTTGGCACTTTAAACAATATTTCAATTGTCGTAATGATGCTGATACTTAGATAATTTTGTGTTCAACTCACAGTTGTTTTAAATGGGAAAAGCCACGGTCCTACTAGATACGTTGCTCTTCAGGCATTCTGCGATAGTCTCGTACCTACGAGAAGATACTGGTCCAAGAGAACAGCTTAATTTCTTGTAGCCTCTTCCACCAGTCGAAAATGTTTATATTGCCACAATATTATGCACGATACTCTGTGTAAATGCCACTGATTCGTGTCGGTGTTAAACAGTCATTTTTGTGTACATTTTATAGCCCGACTCTTTAGTTTATCTTTACTCGGATTTCAGCATGTGCTAAATATCCTTATATGTAAAGACCGTTGTAGAAGCCCATGTGGGTTGCCAATTTTGGGAAAGATTTCTTCCTTTGGTGTTGTTTATTTAAATTGTACTTTGTACAGGCTATTTTCCACGATTGTGGTACAGTGCTGAAAAGAAAGTCTCCTGCTTTTTATGGCTGTCACTTCCAAACATGTGATGGAAAACTCTTCATTATTCGGAAGTTTCTTTCGTCAGGAAGGTTGCTTTTGTTTCCACGTGCGTTCGAAAAATTGAGATAAGCAAACATTAGCTTCGTTATGTCTGGCCATTTGTTTGTCTGTCTATCCGTCCGTCTGTCCGCCTGCCCGCCCGCCCACATGGAACTCGGCTCCCACTAAACGGATTGTCATTAAACTTGATGTTCGATTATTTTTCGAAGTTCTGTTTAGAAAATTCAAGTTCCATTAAAATCTGACTAAGATAACGGGTACTTTACTTGAAGGCATGTGTAACTTTATGATAGTATCTCGCTCAATTATTCTTAGAATGGGAAATGTTTCATACAAACCTTGTAGAGAAAAACAAAGCACAATTTATGTTCAATGAACCCCATACCCGAAGATTGTGCCGTTTAATAGGTAATGTGGAAAAGTATGGAGAGCTGGAGAGGTCACAGATGGAAATACAACAAAGCGCGTGCGCTTCTTATGCTGGATAATTAAGGCTACAGACACATTCTAATAACATGTAATAATTACTGCTTTTCCACTGCAAGAATGGTTGCAGTAAAGCGCCTCAAAAGTGCGTTACATGTACATTACCTCTCTTCTTAATACTACACTTCGCTTTCCCTAACATTGTGCGCCTTTATAGAAATATTCCACTAAGGTAACTGATTTGAATTAGTTGCTTAGTTTAATCTAATTCAATTTAAAAAAAATTCTTGAATTAATTAAAATTATATTTTGCATTCGTTTGTTTTAGCTTATGCTTTTTGCGAGCTTTCATTTGAATATACATTCTAGGGAACTGAAGGACTACAAATATTGTCTCTCTGAAATGTTAATTTTTATAGTTTTGCTTAGGTACGCTTGAAGGCTACTGCCTAAAGAATCTGCTGCTAAGAAATAAACAAGAATTACCGATACCTCTGTCCGCATTGCAGG
>JGI20166J26741_11799695_pt1 | contig 10176 bp, 9 predicted proteins | sample TergutCu122P5_FD_26741 | JGI IMG/M metagenome (IMG submission 26741) | reverse complement strand
ATGATGGACAGAGGAACTGTCTGAAACATGTAGAGTTTCATGCCAAAATAAATTTGTGAAATTAGTGCATCTAGTTGGTTTTATTATAAAGAAATTTGTTGTGATGCATGGTCACATGAACGTAAAAAAAAATCCCAAACAAATTTTACTGCTTTGTATGTTTGGACATCCCCCCTGACCTAAGAAGACCCACACATAGCAGGGTCTAAAGCAGCCTTATCTACACCACTGCTTCATAGCATGAACACAAACTTTATTTTAAATTTTTCTCTGTTTTATTTTTTTATGTCACGGTTTAAATTATACTGTGGTCTTTGGGGTAGGACACAGTAACAAGCAGCTCTGTGACACAGGAGGTGAACATCATAGAAGGCCAGATCAAAAAGTACCCAGACTCACACTAAAATTGACAAAACTAAACTTACGTTGATGACAGACTAATCTCCTTTGAAGTAGGCCCTTTCTTGTCAAATATACATATTCCAGTGGCTGTTCCAATGCTGGAAGAACCTCTCAAACTCTCTTGTGGGGATCTCTAAAAGTTGCTGTGCCACATTAAATTTCATCAAATAATTTACCTTTTAAAGTGTTGTTATTTTTAGGGCAAAGAAGTGAGAAGGTGCCATGTCTTGGGAGTATGGTGGTTGATGCACATGCAGAATGTGGTGTTTGGCTAAAACCTGCTGCACAGTTTGCGTCAAGTGCACCAATGTGTAGACAAACTTTGCTGACACACATCCCATATCCAAACCTTTCATTCATCACACTTCACATGAGTCAAAAGAAATTCTTAGTTCCTCAGCTACTTCCCTAATAGTTAGCCTTCAATACATTCTCACCAAAACATGCACTTTTTGCTATCACAAGGACATCCAGCATGCTCGTCACTTTCTACAGATGTGCACCCATCATTGAAGTGACTGAACGACTCAAGAACTTGTGCATGTTTCATGTCCTGCTCTCACAAGACACTTGTAATCGCTTCATAAATTTTGGTTCCCATTATCAAGAGCTTTGTGCACAATTTTATACACCAGCACTGTTCCATACTCTCAGACATTACACACAGGACACACAAAACAATCACTAATGTTTCCTTGTAGTGACTGCAGCAGATTGAATGACCCTGGAAAGGAGTCGCTGACTGGGACACAAAAACACGTGCACTCAGACATTATGCATATGATGCACAACACAATCACTAATTGTTTACTTGCAGTGATTGCATCAAATTGAATGGCTGTGATAAGGCATCGCTGATTGAAAACGCAGAAACGTGTCTACACATGTTCAGAAAATTCCCATTGCAGTGTGACAAAGGTACTGAGAAATGAACCCAGTCAAGTACTTCCTGATTTCGCCTAGTATATGTAAGATAATTTTCATTTATGTCTTGGGCAGCTCAACAGACAAAACACCCACTTAATCAGCAGAAGGTACTGAGTTAAATGCCCAGCTTAGGCAAAAATTTTTCATTTTACCGAAGTTCAATCATACAGAAAAAGGACTTAGCTGCTGGCAAATCTAGTAACAATTCTGTACAGGTCTGTATTACCTATGTGGCCTTGGCCCACAATGAAATTTGTATTGTATTCTGATATTATGTATTTTGCCAGCATTTTTTTCAGTTGCAGAAGTTACACATAAATGAATATGACATGAAGTGATCATGAAACAGTAAGTAAGCACCTGTATGGAACGGACCACAGCAAAGGCATCATCATGGAATCTGTTGGGAAAGACTAAGAAAAACCATGGGAAACTTCAGCCAGGAGAGTCAATAAACCAGTCAAGATTCAAATCAAATACCTCCCACACAAATCTACAGCTTTATCATCAAACAAACCCACCAAATATGATGCTCGTGTTTCTTTAATCTTGCAAATATTTTCCTTTCCGTTAATGATAATGCGCTCTTAAATTCTGAAGACTTCTTAAAGAGTCAGTTTATGTACAGTACAAAATAAACTATGCATTATTTTACCTCAGCATCACATGCCACATCATTTGAATAGGTTTACATGCTACAATACTTCCATCAGACTGATTGCACAACCAGAGATCAGGGCAATGCGGAGGAACCAACTCTCCAGGAAGAAAAGGAGAAGGGCATACAACTGACCATTCACCTCCTCCTAATGCCTAGGTTGAGACGGGGAGCTGTTCTATCTCTATGTTACCATACGATAGTACATCATATCATCGCACTGTGCTTCATCCTTTGGTCCCTAGATGAAAGGCTTGGTGTACATAGCAAAAGACTGAAATTTAAAAGGTCCACCCATTACTTCGCATGTTACTGCCAAATGGCTACTTTGGTTGTTTGACTTCTCAACATCACATTGTGCAAAGAATGCATTCATCTTATGGCACTAAATAGTTAAGCATTAGGATAATATTTCTAATTTTATTATGGTGACTTAAGCAACCACATGCTTCAGTTATTCTCAAGAAACTAATGGACCTCAAGACAGTCACAAAATCTACCAGCATTTTATGAAACCCAAAGCACCATGTTTATAACAGCAAGTCACAGGCAACCCATTCTAAGCCAGAAATATCCAGTTCACTCTCTTATTGTGAAGATATACTCTAAACATTATGATTAAAAAATCTGTACCTGAATCTAGTTTAAATAAGCTCAACAAAAACTTACTTTCACATGACTCTGTGCTGCCAAATTGTATATTTCAGTGGGTCGCACAGTATTGATAATCTTTACAAGGCAACTGCTATCCGTCATATCTCCATAATGCAGATGCATTTTTCCCTCACGATGTGACTGAGGATCTGCATAAAGGTGCTGAATACGAGCTGTATTGAACGTACTTGCCCGTCGTATAATTCCATGGACTGCATAGCCTTTACATAGCAGAAATTCTGCGAGGTATGATCCATCCTAAAAACAAGAATACTTTTCAAATTTCCACTCAACCATGACCTATGGTACAATGTTCTCAATCAACACTTCTGATAACAACGGAGTATACCCTCTGTGGCAGACATGTATCAAAATCATAACAGTTGCTCAAAAAAGGGGATATGGAGAAATATTCAGGGCGTTCCACAAGCTAATTGGTACTTATAGGCACTAATAACATTCATAATTAACAACGTGAATACCAGCCACACGTAAGGTACACAGACCAGTTGCAAACTCCGGGTATCACAAGCCAGCAGCTATACTAGGCTGGAATAAAACTGCCCAACTTCCTTCTCAAAATTATATTCTTAATTTATCGGCAGTAAAAATTACAAATAGCACTGAAACTGTAGATGAATTTGTATCAATAAATTAGAGTGCAAAAAGTGAAGTATCGGCAGATACATCTCAAGGTACGTACCTGTCCTGTGATCCCTGTAATAAAAGCGACTTTCCTGTTTTGAGCTGAGCACCTGTTTTCTACCGATTCCATTTTAAATTCCTATAGAACTGTTACGTTAATACCACAGATCATCTAGTATATACTACCTCCCTCACACCACACATGCCACGAAAACACTATCGCACCGGTTGATAAGGGAAGCACTCTATTACCACAACCGCCACAGATTTGTATCATGAACTCCCCAAGTCACCATATTAGTTCATGTACATATAACGTTTTCCGTTATGAGCCTTACAAAGAGAAGTAGGTCTTTTTCTTTACAGGTGATTATACCAAACCATAAACCCATGATCCCATTGTACATTTCGAACGTACGTCATGCATTTTACTGCACGCATACTGTACTTAGTACTGTTGGTACACATGGTTTCCAGCGCCGCCTTCGTACTGCCAGCGTTCTTCTTGTTCGGTAGGCGAACTGCTGTAATATCTTCCACTAAAGTGACTGCAATTACGTACAGCCAGAGGAATATATTTTTGAACTGGCTGTATAAAGAGAAGCTAGAACAGAAACGAGAATAGCGGTTGCCGGTAAAAGAAGTAACTAGTTGTGTTGAATTAGTAAATCTGTGAACATCATGAAATTAGTAAGGTATTTATGTTTCATTTTCGTGCCATGTATATATATAATAATTTATTTACATCTGTGCATTGATTTTGATGGTGTATGTTTGGTAATAATTAGGTTCTTGCACAAACAAATTTTCGGCTTGGCCCATTGGTATGAGGGATAATATCGGATATTGAAATACATTATGTGCCGGCATAGTGTAGTCGGTATAATGGATTATAGTTCCATTCCCGATTTGGATAAGAAATGTTTGTGTTGTATGGGCCGGGAAGCTGAGGACTGACTCTCTCCCGTATCAAGTGGTGAGGTTAAGACTACGTGAGTTTCCCATCCATTCCTCCGTATGCCGTCGTTGTATGCACAGGGATAACGTCACTTTTACCTTTGAAATACTTTATACTGGTATAGTTCCAACACATACGAAGATACTTAAATAATTTGAGTACTAAACAAGTTGAATCATGAATTGTAGTTATTATACAGTGGTTTTCCTAAATTTCATTTACCTTTTGTACAAAAGAAAGTTCTTGCACATCCCTTAACCCCAACTGTTCAGGGACAGTCCTGTTCAAATGTCATATTGCATTGGCATACAAACCTTAGAACACAGTTGTTCTGTTTGACATGTTCTATGGCATATACAAATACCAGTTTTGTTTAAAGATGTGCATTTTACATTCCAGGTTTTTGATGAAATTGAGCCATGAGACTGTGACAATTGAATTAAAAAATGGAACCCAAGTTCATGGAACAATAACTGGTAAGTGTAAAGTCTTTGTTCATCTACCGGAATACAAATAGCGTTAATCATCCTGAAGTGCCAACCATATCGGCAGAACTATGAACGGTTTGTTTCCTCGAGGATGAGCATATTTCCATCTTATGACCAGTAGATCTCTAGAGGGTAACTGCAGACTTCAAAAAACTAAAGCAGATTTAAAAGGGAAGAAAAGTAAATTAATGGTGACATGTGATAACACAGTCTTATCAGCAGAAAATGATAATAGGTCACCAGAGAGCAAAAAAGGGCATTGGGGACAAAGACAACTCTGGTACTTTTGTACAATGTTATCTCAGGACTGTTTGTTGCTTGAAGAGGGTGGCATTGAAGCACAATCTGCAGTTCATCTGGAAGCGAAACTAGAACCACACAAACAATTCTCACCTATGTAATCTGAAAACCATTGTTAAATTTACTGTGAATGTAGTTAGTCAACCTAATCACCCCATACAACATGTGCTTGCACAGAAAAAGTGAAAATTTAATACAGGGATGCTTTTTAAATCTGCTCTGTGTGTACTGTCAGGCTGAATATGTTGCTTTGAAATTGTGCATAGTGTATGGTGAAAGTGGATAATTCAGCTGTTTTGAGATTAGGGTTTTTATGGCAATGGAGGCACTAGTGCCACTTTTCTCACTCTGTTTTTCCTAACCCCCCCACCAGCAATTTTTCTTTTCCTGCACTATATAAAGCAAAAAAAATTAAATTAGCTTGGTACATAGACTGTATTCGTGACTCTTCTTTTTATAGGTGTGGATGTTGCTATGAATACACATTTGAAAGCGGTAAAAATGACTGTAAAAAACAGAGATCCAGTGCAGTTGGAAACCCTGAGTATTCGTGGCAACAACATTCGCTACTATATTCTTCCAGATTCACTTCCTTTGGAAACACTTCTTATTGATGACACTCCAAAGGCCAAGGCCAAGAAGAAGGAAGCTGCACGAGGTAATCAACTCACTGTTGTAAAATCTTCAATGAAACAGTACTTTAGAGGCACCTCAGTTAATGGAGGATAAAATTGTGATGTAAATCTTTGAAAATATGACAGAGTTGAAATATTTGTAAGTGGCAGTAAGAAATCAAAACTGGGTTCATTAAGACAGTGCAGGTACAATTCTAGCATTGATTAACTGTCATTCATTTTAGTATCGTAGGAACATAAATGGAGGGTGTGTAAAAGAAAAAGTGTTGAGGGTAAAGAATGTTTAGATCAAAAAGAAAGAGGAATCTGGAGAAAATTACATACTTAGAGCTTCTTTGTTTTTACTGTTTGGCAAATATGGTGATGAGATCAAGGAGGATGAAATGGACATGACAAAGCATATACAAAATTTAGTTGTGAAGTCATAAATGAAGAGACCACATAGATCTTGGTGCAGATAATATTAAATGGATCTTAAATAGGGTGTATGGATGTTGATGGAATTTTTCTGGTTGAGAATAGGGTTCAGGCCTAAGTTCTTGTGATAGTAATAAACATTCTGGTTCCATAAAAGACCAGCTGAACAGCTGTGAGGTTCTAAAGGATGATTCTACTGCATGGAGTTGGAGAACATATCCAAGATAATGTAAGCTCTACCTTAAATGTGGATCAGTCCCAAAACTAAAGAGCTGTAATTAATTAACAGGTGCAAGCCGAGGTCGGGGACGTGGACGAGCCAGAGGAAGGGGTCGTGGAAGAGGGAGAGGAAGACGATGAAGACACTTACTTTGTGTGTGTGTGTGTGTGTGGTGTATTGCAGTTTTTGAACAGTTGTCATACTGCAGTTGTGAACAAATTATGTGGCATTTTGTCTTGTGATAAGTGGACACAACTATGGAGACAAGAAGCACAGCCGTTCTACTAAAATGTGTATCAGATTCAGGTGTACGTTTTTACCACTTGATGAAACTTTTTTTAATGTGGCTGTAGTAGCAGCATTTGTAATCTGAAGACTTTTTGTCAAAAACCTATATTTAAGTTCATAAGAAATATACTTAACAGTTTCTTCAGCTTTTGAATATCTGATGTTCAGTGATTCCAAACAATCCAAGGGACGTTCGGCATGTTTGCATGTAGGAAGCTGATGTTCATCGCCTGGTGGTTGCAAAGAAACCATTAGTAAACGAGCAACTCAAAAGTTACACGGAGAGACTAATCTTAAGCAAAATTTTGTGAAATTTGAAGAACAGAAATAATTACTGGTAGGTTTGCAGCTTTGAAAAACTTAGGAGTTGGATATTATGAAGACTTGGGGTAGTATTAGGATAGTAAAACTTATACCAAAGAAAATCTAGCACAGGAGGTGAAACAGCATAAGCTGTGGTTTGATGAGTGCTCAGCATTATTAGCACAAAAGCAGATTAATATTACTTCAGTTGTAGAGTCCAAGTCAAATAATGGGAGAAATATGAATGATGTAGAATGTAAATTTAGTACATTTTGGAGGGTGGGGGTTATATTTGAAGTGTTTAAGATTCATGAGGTTGAAACAAAGGGTAAGAACAAGAATGTTAGAGATTGGTATAACAGCATAAATGAATAAAAAGGGTTACCAGCCTCACACTAACTTGGTAAAGAATGAATATTTTGAATAGGTGGAAAAATTGCTTCTGTCAGCCGCTGAATGTGTGTGCAGTTCATAATTGTCAGGCAGACTGAAGTACATGTAGCTGAACCACTAGTAACCAAAACTAGTACATTATAGAGTTTGAGATACAGTATTGTCTTAGATCCATAAAGTTACTAATTCTATAATTCTTGAATTGACACAGCAGTGAAAGGAGTCTGTTACTTTACATACTCGAAAAGGGGCAATAAAACTACGTATGGAGGAATAAAGGTGTTATCAACGTGCATACAAAATTTGATCCAGTATTCTTTTTCATGGTTAATTCCATTGGTTGGCTAAATTATAGTTGTCTTGAGTGTGAAGATCTGATCAGGTATTCTGGATTTATAAGATAACTGCAGAAATCCTTAATACCAGGTAGAACATACAACACCCACTTTAATTCTTTTTCCATGTTTTGACTGTTTTAAGTGAACCTTTTCTCTTGAAGATGTATCCCCGTACACACACACACACACACACAAAGACACAGACTACATAGTGATCATAACCTACATCTTCTAGCCCTTTCTCTGAACACTACAAAATTTGCATGCTATGGTGTGTAGTATGCACAGTTCCAGAAGCCTGCTGGAAATGTCCAATGTGTTTCTTCATCAGATGCCAGAAAAATGGTTTCAGTATCTGCCTGAAAGACACAATGTCTCACAGACTTGTTTATACATACAACATGGGGCCAGTAATATCCTCCTCCTCACTCAATCCAGCTTTCATATCATAGTGGAACTGTCCATAAAAGATGATTTGTGCTCCATTTTGTGTTGTAAGTGTTCACACATCCAAATAAAGAACCAGACTTTGTCTGAAAAAAATGTCAACTACTTTGATTCAGGTTTGCAACCTTGAGTTAACTGGGGCATGGCTACTTCATTCCACATCTTTCCATTTCCATTTTACATTATGTAATGCCACTATTTAACTGTATACAGCCCGAGACACTGATAATGTTAACCTTTAAATGACCTGTGTTGACACACGCAATTTCATGAATTTAGGCAACGTAATTTTGCCACGTTTTTAAGACATGTTGCCTAATCTGTTTTATTTTGCACAAAATTACACTTACTTCATAATTTTCTTTTACTGGTCAAATAATACTCAAGTTTTTCGTACCATACTCTAAAATTTAAATACCAACCTTCTGTTTAAAGGTTAAACCATAAATAAATAAGCCAGTACAGATTGTTTTAAAATAGCAGTTCCACATAGTTCTGGCCATTGAATAATGTGGCTGAAGAACGTTCAAAACCACAGGTTTTAAGACAAATTTTTCACAATTCCTTGAGTGAAACATGCATCCAAAATTATCTCACAATTTTGAATAAAATATATCATGCAATGAAATATGATATACACTAATGTGAACAATTCTGAATGTGACCATACATATCTAAATTTGAAAACCAATGACCACAACATAGTGTATATATATGGTCTTGTCACACTTCAGCTGACCGATCCCTGACTCATTTTATTAAGCTATCATAGTGTGTAACTAGGAATGGTACAGAATATACACCTTGAGGTGAAACCCACTCACAGCAGTCAAAGATACCAACCACTCCACAGTACTTGGTCCTTTGTGAACATAAGACTGTGCACCACACAGCAGATGACACATGTTGATGCACAGTGGCTAATGGCACCATCTGCTCTGCAATACTCAGGTCTGAATTAAGGGACTCTCTGTATTATAAGACTTCCCAAATTAAAAACAGAGTAACTTTAATAAGGAATTTATAAAATGCAATCAAGGTGCACATCAAAATTTAACAAATGTGGATGACTGGATCCAAACTATTTGAAACAGATCACAGTTACATGTAAGCTAATAACTCCTACAAGCATATCAAATCAGAGTCTGAGACACTAGTCCCTTCCACTCTTCACAAGTTTAATTTTAAGTGCCTTCTTATTGACTCATCTGATTCCTGAAAGAATAATCATATTACAAATTGCAGAAAATGCTAAACTGCACAGTCAGTAAACAAATATTTCACACTTATGAATGTGCTATACACTTGTCACTCGATTTGTAATCATTACATATAGCCCATATATCAAAAAGGCAAAGAACATGATAATCACAGCCACTGCAAAAGTCTTACTATTCTCTTTGTGTAGGCTTCGTAGTTCAGATTCATTCTGAGTCAGAAGACGCTTCACATCCACCAGTTCCTTTTCCAGTCTCTCCCTGTGAAATGAAAGACAATGTAAACTGAGTCACTTGTCTTATGTTGTCCCTGTAAATGAAAATTAAAGATTAAATAATGAGGAGCTTAGTGATCTGTACTCCTTACCCAATATTGTGGGGTGGTAAAATCGAGAAGAATGAGATAGGCTGGGCATGTGGCATGTATGGGGGAGGGGAAAGGCGTGTACAGGGTTTTGGTGGGGAAACCTGAGGGAAAAAGACCATTGGGGAGACCCAGGCATAGATGGGAGGATAATATTAAGATGGATCTTCGAGAAGTAGGAGGGGGTTGTGGGGACTGGATGGAGTTGGCTCAGGATAGGGACAGGTGGCAGTACGGTAATGAACTTTCAGGTTCCATAAAATGCAGGGAATTTCTGGACTAGCTGCAGAACCAGTTAGCTTCTCAAGAAGGACTCTGCTGCATGGAGTAAATAAGTAAGTAACTGATAATAAACACATCTGAATATGGTTTTTCCTCTTTCACAAGGAACTGCATCACATATTCTACCCAACTCACTCAAATTTCTTATACAGGGTGTCCCAGGAGGAATGTGAAATACTTCGGGAGAGTGTTCCTTGAGTTAAACTATACCGATATAACCCAAAACACCTATATCCAAAG
>JGI20166J26741_11799584_pt1 | contig 10176 bp, 6 predicted proteins | sample TergutCu122P5_FD_26741 | JGI IMG/M metagenome (IMG submission 26741) | reverse complement strand
GCTTTACTAGGAGCTCCATATATATACGAAATTAGTAGCCTAAGGGTTAACATTATTAAATGGCAAGTGAAATTTAATCCGGTAGCCTAAGGGTTAAGGACCTTAACTCTCAGTTCAACTGAGCGATTTTACTGTGTGACGTCATACCTGACGGAAAAACTGAGTAAACTGCGCAGTTTTGACAGGCAATAGCGCAGGCCTCAGAAATGTCCTTTCCAGTCGTCTCTCATACAGAGAACTGCGCAGTTCACTCAGGGAATCCCAGACACATTCAGTTCAGTTTTTCGTGCAGTTTTTTACACAGTTAAACTGCACAGTTTAACTTAGAGTGTATGGGACCCTTTATATGGTGAAAGAGTCTTATTAAGGTGATCGAAACAAAGATGAGGTTTACAGGGCACGCAGTAATAAAAAGTACACACAAGTGTTCGGAAAACCTGAAGAGAAGTGACCATTTGTAAAACTCAGGCGTAGATGGAAGGTTCATGGTTTAATAGTTTAATGAAGAAAAAAAACGTAGGAAGAAATGGATTGGGTTCCGTTGGCGCAGAATATGGATTGGTAGCAGGCTCTTGTGAACACGACAACGAAGGTACCGTTGCAATAGCAACTGGGGATTTTCTTGACTAGCCGGCGATTATTAGTTCCTGAAGGAATATGTTCCATGCCATTATTTAAATACAAGATAATGTCGCCCTTTGCAGGACCCACACTGGATACAAACCACTGAAGTGCAAGTTCTGCCTCCGTCCCTTCGGTGACCCCAGCAATCTCAACAAACACGTCCGGCTACATGCAGAAGGCGAAACCCCTTACAAGTAAGCAATATACCTAGCATCTGCTCTTAATTCATTTCCAAATCGCCATGTTCATATCGTTATTTCGACACTCTTCCTGCAAACCAGCTAGCACAGGGCTGTTACATTAAATTCTAGAGTAGTTTTCTTCTTGTTATTATACTTCCTGCAGTTGAAACATTCACGCATTTCAGCCAACTTCCTTTTGTGCAGGAATTAACATGATCACTCTAATGACAATTCAATTTTCTGGGGGGGAAAAAAAACTAGTTCAAAAAGTAAGAATTCGAAGCAGAACGTCTGAAGCCTGTTTTTTCTATTGCACATACGCCCAGCCCTGCAGATCTCGTGTTATTTATGTCATGCTTAGGGAAGCCTACTGTAAACAAATCATCAAACGACGACATACACATTAAGCTCATTTTGCTCAGAACCGTCCGAAAAACTTTGAAATGTCTAAGTGAACCATTCTCATGGGTTACGACAACGTACAGTCAGTCTCGTGGATGAATATAAAGAGTATGATGTTAACAGACTGTACCGAAACGTCGGTAACAATATATGAGGCTACAAGAATGTCATAACCCACAACTTAAATTTCCACCACCTCAGGAACCTCAGTGTCTCCAACAGAATGGTTTCACAAGCTGTTGTTCGCTCACCACTGCTGATACCCCAAACACTGTTTACCGGGTACGTGGCATTAAAAAAACTCGAAATACAAAAAAAAATAAAAATTTTAAAAGGTAAATAAAATATGAGTCACATATTGTGCCAATATGCAACATTGCTGGCTACATTATATAAGTCATCTCCGCTGTAAGCCGGTCTTTCCAATTTCAGCTTTATTTATTTAAATACAAAAAATACTTCAGTGGTACATTCACACTGTTAGATTTTACATCCCAAAACAAAAATTCGTAATCACGTCGTAATTTCAGCAGCGGTTACGAGGCCCACGACCACCCACTGTACAAGCTCCCAATACTAAATATTTACATCCTTGAAACCAGAGCGACAAAGGCACGGCTGTTCTCTCAGTATACGATAAGGCAATAGCAGGTGTACGACAAGTAACATTGGCTTCGTGGATTTGAGTCTTGTTCGTGTTATTCATATTTTGCTACCTGTTGTCTTTGAAGGTACTCGTAAATACATAACGATCGAACTGGTAGTATTTAGAAAGTATATACTTCTACATAACATCAAGGCTGTAATGTTACGCGGAAAGAACTCTACTGCACTCAAGAGTGGCAAGTTCCTCCCTTGTGCATGTGTAAATAATGTAGCATTTTAACCTCTGTTTCACTCTCTGGCCCTTTTAACCTAAAAATTACGTATTAATTTTGCCTCATGCCACGGTAGGGAATTGTGTATTAAATTTAGATGGAAGGAACAGTCATACACAGTGGTATTATTTCATCTGACAGCTGTCACCAGCAACTTCCCATCGGCTGCGTAACTTATAAAATCATTGCGTACAATGAACAACGCATAAATTAGATGCGATGCGTGTCTACGAGCCAGATGAAACCATTTCCAACGCCTTTAAATATAGCTAGTGCAAGTAAAATCCTAATATTAGCATAAATAATTTAAACTAAAACATGTGGATCCCGACACACGGTAAAATTGAATAGCGGCGAAAGTTGCGCTGCCTTCCGTCACGCGGAAGGATCTGAATGAAGTATTGATACTATCTGTCAAATAAAATAATATTGCTGTTTCAGATGTGACCTATGTGGTAAGATCCTCGTGAGACGCAGAGACCTCGAGAGGCACATCAAGTCTAGGCACTCTCCTCATATCGACACGGAACAAAATCAAGAAACTAACAAGAACCAAACCTTGTAGAATTCACATAAAACTGGAAGCAGAAATAGATTTATCCGACCTGCCCTATATCAAGGCTGGCCAGGCACCTTGCAAGTTCCAATCACTGTAAAATACATACTTCAAACCTGTTAAGAAAAGTGTGGAAAATTACTGAATTAAATACACAAGCTCAATTTTCCTTAATGGATTTACAGAACGTTCATGGCAGTGTGTGCAAATAATTATGTAACTTACGTAATTTAATTACCCCAAACCTACTTTATCTCCATTCTCTGAAACTGTTTCTGTGATATTAGGTGTACCTAGAAAAATAGTATCCAGCCGTCAACAGTTTCGTTTCTCAGGTAGCCTATTTTTGGTAGAAAAAAGAAACATGTAGAGACTTTCGTACAAAAATCGTGTATGGGTAAGCTACTACTTGGAACACACAGAGGGCAAGGTGAAAACTAAAATAAAAATAATCTCGTTTAAACTGATTTTGGTAACAGGAAATGGCTCAGGATTGTGTTCAGTGGAGACTTGTGGTGCACACCAACTGTGGAGGGACCCTGGGCATTAGGAGTACCTTGTCCTTTACATGCACGTTACTATCATCCTCTCATTAAATCTAAGTGCCTACTTTAAAGTATGCAACTTATTTACTTCCCATCCTCATCACAGCTGACCGAAATTACTTCTATGCACATACACCATTACAGTGGCAATCCTGAATGAGTTGCTGCTTTATCAAGTCAACATTCAGAGCGATATAAATGCTAAATTGTGTTGCGCCATGATTGGTCCTTCCAGGACTGAGTCTCGCGTAAATGGCACACCTGGCAGTCATGCTATACAGCGAATGACACGGAAAGTTAAAATACGTCATTTTGTTGAGGCCGGGTCGCTATATAACACTGTGTACGAATGACTCCTAAATACATCACTGTTGCTGGGAATGGTACAATAGTCACAACGTCTTAACTCACCTGAAACAGTTGGGTTACCAATGCTATGCAGCCAATCACACGCCTATCCAGAATCCACATCCCACAAAGTTTCCAGCTTAGAACTATTTATGTAAACGTGTGCGTTCATCCAGACTCACACACTCTACACATAGAAACAGTGAGTTCACAAAAAACTTTCAGTTACTCGTACATTGGGATTAATGTACATCACTTACAGAACTTTCCAGGATTCCAAAACACCCACATGCCTCACAGTCTATTTTCATTCACGGTGGCTACTTGTATTGTTCTTGTATCTTAGTCACTACCTTGTTCGTTTATATGGCAGTTCAGTGTTCATGAGGAAAGTTTTTATAGCAAAATAAAGCACAAGAAACTCTCATTCGGACACTTTCACATAACCAAAGGCGCGAACCATTTCTGACAAAATGGCATACTGCTGCTGCTACTCGACTCATCTGACTAAAATGACCAAGTCGATTCCATGGTAGCTAAATGATTCGACAGCTAACCTCGCGATAGTAGACCACACACGAATTCACTCAGCCAAGCGATTCAGTGTAGTAAACTGATTAAAAAGAAACAACTAAGAGATGCATACGTAATGTACTAATTGTCGTGTTCGCTCCTTTTCGTTAAATTACATGGAAACTATGAGTCAGTCGAAAAATTGTATATATAACGAAGGTTCCAATCTTCTTTATACTTTTTCTGGGAAGCTTTTATTTGCTGCGATAAGTATCTAACGAGTTTCGCAAGAGTTGAGTGAAAGTGTCCATTATTGTTCTCCGATGGTAACCAAAAGTGGAATATGTCGACAAATATTGGTAGATACATAACAGTTTTCATTTTCATGTAGATGTGTAGATCTGTTCAGCTGTTCTGGTTTTGTTGCATGCGGTAAGCTGGGCAGACAAGCACGACGAAAGTACTGGGCATATATTTGCAACTTTCGTTGTGAACGCGCATTATTTTATTCGTGTTGTCTCTTCGTCTACGCCCTATGGTTTATGTATAATAACCGACAAGCATTTGTCCGTTGCCAACCAAGTATCGCAAGCGTAATTGCACGTTTGACTTCAATGTTATTTTCCAATTGAATTTAAAAAAACGAGCAAGGCAAAAGATTCAGGTTATCTGGAATATGACCATGTGTCGACAGGCGAGTGGTTCCCGAGGTTTCATCGTCAACGGTGAAGAGGTTCATGGACCACTTACTAATAGAATTCAATCCTCACAAAGAACACTTCGCGAAACTCACATCGCATCTGAATAAGGAGTCGTTTTGTCGGTTGGTGACCACTTCTTTGTGTAATTATGTCATTCTTTAGATAATTTCATCATTACCCATATGTGAAGACCTTCTGGGATGGAATGTCTTCTTCGATCAGTTACTTTGGTAACGAAATTAACCGCAACGGTGGACTTGTTGAGGCCAATTTCTGTCACGTACAGTTGGCGATGTTGAAATCAGTTGGCTAAACTGCAAACATGCGAAATGTGAGTCAGCTGAGTAACGTTGAGCAAAGATCAACTGTGAGTGACTGTGTCAAGTGTTGCGTAGTGAGTGAGGAGAGTGACAGTTGTAACGTTGAATTTGATTTAGTAAGATACACGGTTGTAATTAGTGACAATGTTTTCTAGTGGACCAAATTACACAAAACTGAAAACACATTTGCGATTAGCTATTAATCGTTTGAAACTGTTGGAAAAAAAGAAAACAGAACTAGCTCAAAAATCAAGGAAAGAGATTGCCGACTATATTTCAGCAGGGAAATACGAAAGAGCAAAAATACGAGTTGAACATATAATTAGAGAAGATTACATGGTAGAAGCAATGGAAGTAGTAGAAATGTACTGTGACTTGCTCTTGGCTAGATTTGGTTTGATTCAACAAATGAAGTAAGTTATTTTTAATATTTCTAACCTAAAATTACTTTATTATTTCACCTTCCCTGCGTAGGACAGGTTGTGTAATTATATCTTATGTTGGTCTTCGAATGGATATCGTGTTTTTGTTGAGTTTATTGAGACGATTGCTGTTGAAAATAATTGTACATGAGTTTGTTGTAATTTATGGTTTATTTAACGATGTTGTCTGGTAGCTCAAAGAATGTGGCATAGAGATTGTTGTTAATAGTGCATTCACATTCTGAATAAATGACAAAGGCACAGAGAAATAATGATGCTAGTGTGGAGGTTTGTGTTGCAACTGATCTTAAATATATTAAGTTGGCTGGTTCTTACCCTGTTAGAACTTTGGATGAAGGTCTTGCAGAAGCCATATCAAGTATCTTGTGGGTGGCACCAAGGCTTCAAACAGACGTTGAAGAAATGAAAGTTATTGCAGATCTCCTGATGGCAAAATATGGTCGACAGTATGCAGATGTAAGTGTTGTTACTTGTGCTCATTCATCTTTACATTGAATTCATGTTTATTAAAATCTGCATTTAAAGTGATTAGTATTTTTGGTAGCTTCAGACATCACACTCCATAAGTGTCTTAGCTGTTGGGTGGCATTTGTTGAAATGATGCTTGTTCTGCCAAAAGTAATAGTTTTATTACCTTCAGACTCTGTATCGGAAGGTATTAGACTGAGGTATCTAATGTTTTTTATAAGTTAATTTCTGTGTAGACTTACAATGCAGCTAAGTCTTATTTAAGTGATGTTGCTTGGGGTTGGTACATAATTATTTTCATTGTTGATGACTTAATCTTGAGTGATATATGTTGGAATATTTTCAAAACATATTCTTTTTGCATGATGGAGGTCCTTGGGTAATTACACATTCTTCACATATAATTTTGGGGCAGTAGGACAAAATAATGGGAGTGTCATTTACTGCATGATATGCTCAGTGGTATCACATTCTGTATTATTCATTTGCATCATTAGATTCACACATTACAAGAGTGAGGTGTTAGAAAAAGTGAAAATTGTGAAAATATTTATTGCCCCTTTTTAGGCTTCTTCAGCACTGCAAATTTCTTTTGACTTTGTAGTCAGACAAATTCAAAGATGCGTAAGCACACTATTCATGTGTGTTCCTTGCACATATGCCATATGTTACTAAATTCTCAAAAGTAGCTGAAGACTTAAAAAGCAATGTATTGAATTAAGTATTTTATTATATTTCTTAACTTCACTCACAAACAAAGCCTGATTTTATTCTCAAATGTGTCTGATTCAAACGATAATTAGTCAGTCGTCACCTTACCTTGTCAACTTACTCCTTAACAGGCATGCAGAGAAGAGGCTGTTGCTTCAATATCAGAGAACCTGAAACACAAGATGAGTGTACAGTCACCTCCAAAACTTCTTGTGGAGAAATATCTTATTGAGATAGCCAAGAATTACAACATTGAATATGAACCGGATCCACAAGTATGTATGTTTCCACCATTATTCAAACACTGTAAATGAAACTGCTAATACAGTATAACTCTTTTAATCTTGAAGCTGGTAGTCCTAATTTCCAGATTGTCTGTCAGTACAAAAGTTTTGGTTGATCTCAGGGACATGTTCAAAAAAGCCCCCAAGAGTATCTGTTCAGCTGTTACGGTATCTCCTGACTCCTTGTCTCCTGCTCCATCAGCTTTTTCAGCTATGAAGATTTTCTGTTCAGCTGTTATGTTATCTCCTGACTCCTTGTCTCCTGCTCCATCAGCATTTCAGCTATGAATATTTTCTGTTCAGCTGTTATAGTATCTCCTGACTTCTTGTCTCCTCCTCCATCAGCTTTTCAGCTATGAATATTTTCTGTTCAGCTGTTATAGTATCTCCTGACTCCATGTCTCCTCCTCCATCAGCTTTTTCAGCTATGAAGATTTTCTGTTCAACTGTTATAGTATCTCCTGACTTCTTGTCTCCTCCTCCATCAGCTTTTCAGCTATGAATATTTTCTGTTCAGCTGTTATAGTATCACCCGACTTTTTGTCTCCTCCTCCATCAGCTTTTTCAGCTATGAAGACTTCTGATCCACAGTTTCCTGGTCTTTCAGCATGCCTGTTAGAAACTCAAGAGAGTCCAGAAAACATAGAAGGGGACTCGGATGTCCCTGAACCAGCAGCTGGCAGCTGAAGAGATATCCAGATGGAACATGCCTGTAATTAGTTGTGCAGCCCAAATATATTAGCAGTAACAAAAAATTACCTGTAGGAACTTAGGTCAGTGTTAGTACTGTTTGACAGTCTGGCATCTCACCAGTCCCCTGGCTGCTGGATTAAAGGAATTTTGCTGTGTTCCTCTTACTTGTTTGTGTTTTGTGCATGTATTTCTTGTATGAACAAGAAATTTATATTTCTCTTTTGTCATTCTTTGTTACTTCATAATATAACTCTATGCTGTGATAGTAAGGTATTATTTTGTTGTATAGCACATAGATGTAGTTTTTTATAACAAAATGTAACATTTATTTTTTACACGTTCTTTTGTCACATAAATGTTGAAGTTATACGTTTTTTCATTTATGTTTTAGTGCCTGCTTTCCTTGTTACTTTATGTGTAAAAACTTCCATTGTATGTTAGATTTTCCTAAGTATAACATGATAAAACCAATAATTTTAATGTGTTCTTTTCAGATAATGAAACAGGATCCGCAGTCAATGGGTGTGGATGCTCTGTTGTTTGATCTTGATTCTGAGAAAAACAATCTAGATGGCGGTGACAAAAGGAATATCCTGCCTCCTCAGCCAGCAGGATTTATTGGCTACCCACAGGCCCCTATGTTACCACAACAGCTTCCTCATTTTCAGCCGTTCAGTTATCCAGTAAGCAGTGGTTATCCTTTTCTTTGGTATTGTATCATCTACATTCTTGTAAGATGTGAATGTGGCATGTGATATTTGCTGTCTGAAATAATTACATTTAATAAATTATAAGAACACTCTTTCAACCCTTGCTTTTCAAACATTTTTTCTCACGTACCACTGTCACAATACAAAACATACATGTACCATTATCGCAATATACAACATGTATGCATGCCACTAGGTTCTGCAGATATTAATGCTTGCTTTCAAGATACTGGTCTTCCAGAATGTTTTGCTGGTTGGCAGGTTTGAAGTCTTTGAACCTGCCAACCATGCAAACAACAACAATGTGGAGACTTAAAATTTTGCAGTTGCTGCTTTTCTAATGTAGCACGATTAGATGACAGAGGAGAGTCTGTATTTTTGTTCGAACTGTGAAATAGTATCTGATGTACACTTTATACATATTTTTCTCCGCATTTTAACACATTTCAAACAATTTTTTTAGTGCAGTTAATGTTTCTAAATGTTAATTATTGAAAAAATGTAATTCCTAAATTTCTTTGCATACTGCTGTTTGAAAAGCACTTTTTTAGACCATACCTTAGCTCAAGACAGACAAGTTCAGTGTCATAGCAGTCTATTTAAGTTTTTGTGGTAGACATTTGCTGGGAATGGTTTGGTTTTCACTTTACATTTAGCAGTCCATAAATGCATACTTCATTGTCATCCCTTGAGCCATGTAACTGCGTGTTTTTAGCATGGGGCCATTTGGTGAGTCACTGCTACATGAAGTGTATGTCGTGTTTTGTACTGGCCAGCAGATTGAGAGGTTGAACTGCAAGCACCGTCTGTCAAAGAATAGAACAAATTATAGTAGTCCATGGTTTATCTTGGTTAACATTGTCCCATTGTGTATTTTTCAATAAGGTGCTATATTAGCACCATAGTCCATGGTTTAGGTGGTGGGTTGAAATAATGCCATCATAGAATTTTATTTTGGCTTTCTCTCTTACCATTAGTAAAGTTTTGGGATAATGCCGATATAGATATACGAGTATACTATTAATTTGTGTATGCCAGTAATAAGGAAAGTAATTTTCATTGAATGCCAATTAAAAATTCAGTGGTACTTTTATTTTAACCCAAAGGAAACCTGAACCAGACATTCTAAGTAACAGATGTTAATCTTTAAGTATGTAATATTGAGACATATAATTTAAAAACTAATGTAGTTCACATTTGTAGAACAGAGTTTATGATACATTCCAGTTGAAATTTAACTCTAGCACCCCTTATGTTCAAAAGCAGTTTGTAAAATTTAGTAAAATATCATTCAGAACATGCCATTACAGAAGAACAGCAATGAAAAATATTACCGTTCCAACATACTGTGTTATTTCAATGTTTTTCCTAAGGTCTGCAAACTCTGTGAGCGCACACAAACATACTGCAAACTGGCAGAGAACATAACAGTTGCTATTGCCATCTAATGGCAGGTATTCTGTTAAGAAGGTTGCAAGTTATCAAACATCACAATCAAATTTGCATCATACTGACAATCATAAAATTACCATTCCAGTTGTGTCTTAGAGTGAAACAGTGTGATGTTGCTAGTGTATGTCAGTGTATGTTTATTTTTGGAATTCTTTTGTTTTTATAATAATATATTTTGTATCCTTTTGTTGTCTCCTTTACAGGAATTTAATCTGTGTTTGAACTTCTGAGTCATTTATGTATTAAATATGTTTAACCCTTAGGCTACTAATGTCATATATATATGGAGCTCCTAGTAAAGCCAGAAATGCTAACGTCGTATATATATGGACCTACGTTTGGCAAC
>JGI20166J26741_11799473_pt1 | contig 10178 bp, 3 predicted proteins | sample TergutCu122P5_FD_26741 | JGI IMG/M metagenome (IMG submission 26741) | reverse complement strand
TATTTCACCAACGTACTCAGTCCATACACATGACTGATTGTGTGACAGTGACATCACTTTTTACTGGCTTCCTACAGAAGATAAGTACAGACACGAATCGCCTATGCCAAATTGTGTTGAACTGAAAATTATCGTATAAGTTCTAAAAGTTGTGTAAATTTTCAAGTCATTAAAGTGAACTTACACAACAAGAAATCATGTAAAATGAGACTTGCCCATATATTAAATTTGCACTCATAATTTTAATGGAGATTTTCTGCATCTTATAACTGATATAAAAACGTATAATTTTAAACATCAATTCATAGCCCAATGAGAGATATCAAATATGTATGCATAATGTTCAGATAGTGACTACATTATACAATTTTAATTACTGACTGCCAACTTTTGTAAAACTATTGATATTCTAGTCCTTCTAAATTCATTCAGTATCATTTTCATTCTCTGTATCTGTTTTTATGCAGCATTACCCAAAAGTAGCCTTTGTTAAAGGAGCCAAAGCGTGTAACCTATTTCTGTGTGTCTGTAATACTGATCAGTAAAACGTTAATTCGATATTGGTTTCACTCTGTAAGGAGGAGGGCTGCAACAATGGGGATTGTTAAGGGATGATAAAATTGGAAAAAATTGGAAAAAATGTAGGTTTAGCGAAAGAGACTATGCTTGTTCTGCCGGTCTGCACTTAGACTTCCGGTGGGACAGTGTGGGATTGGAGCAGACAGCATTTTTTCTTGTGCCGTGCGCGGCTGTAAAGGCGCACTGACACCGCGTTCTCCACGACTTAGTTTGTAGGAATAAGGATTTTTACTGGTTGAAACCGGACAGAGGGACGCGGGCGGAAGTAGGAAAACAGCGTCCAGAAAGAGACTTGGTCGCCAGTCTTCGTCGCAGCAAGTCGAACCGCCCACAGTATCTTTCCTCAGAAGACTGTGGCGCGTGAAAAGTACATCAAGGAAATTGTACAAGTATTAAACTTCTCAAAGTAAAACAAGTTTTATTTCAACGGATTTAAAGTTACAGCGTTTGAATAAGAGCAGAGATACCAGCACAGTGCTCCAGTGAAAAATAAGCTGAAGGTGCAGCTCACATTTGTGTCGTTACCTCGGTGCATTTATAGAGGAAATGTGGATTTCCTATATCTTACTAGGTAAGTGGAGAATGTTGGTCAGCTCTGCGAGTTAGAATGAAGTCATGGCAGAAAGCTCTTAACAGCAGTGTCGCGGAAAGTAGGGATAGCACATTGTAATTGATATTTTAGTTAAAGTTGTGTACCCAACACATATTCATTTTGTTTCAGATTGTATCATAGCTAGACTGGTAGTGTTTAGAATAGAGAGGTTACCAACTGTTTCAGTTTGGTGTATATGTGTTATGTGAAAACCCCCTCCCTCTCTTGGCTTCCCAATGGTAGCTGTTCACAAATCGCTGACCGGCAATTCCCACACCAGCGAGCGACTTGTGTCTGAAGGAAATTTATCACTTTTAGTAATTACTGTAAGGTACTCCTATTTTTTTTTTCCTATTTTTAATAATATTACGGTGGCAGCTAAATTAATCATATCAACCTAAAACCCCACAACCGCGCAGCCTTACGACGGTCACAGCTACCAAAGATACGTCGAGGTTGTACAAGTCACCCGCCTAAACCAAGTGGTGACGAGACGGCTGTGTTGCCAACGGCAGAGCCGTCCCGTACAACTCAAAATACTAGTTAAGTAAAAAGAAATGCCATTGCTCAGCTTGAAGTACAGCATTTTCAGTATAATTTAAAATGGTTAATTTGAAGTATGGTTAATTTTTAATTCCAGTGGTATTCCACCCCAAGAGTGACTTAAGTTTGGCATATTCAAAAAAATTTTAGTGTACACTCATGTTATGTGAATAATATCTCAGTAGTATGTACTGTGTAAACCCCTGAAAACTTTTTCAGCCAAGTGAGAGTGCAGTTGTCTCTGATCAGTTGTCCTGTTAAGCACCAAACCATTTTGAGCATCACATTGATATATATGAGGAGCTGCCTGACCAGGAAGGTGCTAAAGAGTTAAAGGGAGGTAACTTTCAGGGAGGGAAAGGGTGTAAGGACAGAGTGATGATCTTGTTAAGTTCCAATGCTGATGGCAACTAAAACTTTGTCCATTATTTGTCAGCCAATTTGAAAAGCCATATTACCTGCAGTTTGAGGCACTACCCATGTGATTACAAATTGTCCAAAAATGCGTGGGTGACAGGAACTTTGTTTAGAGTGTGGCGGGTCTCTTTCAAGAGGAAAATGGCTTCCTGGAACACAGATGTGCTTCTGTTGATGGATCAAAGTGCTGCCTTTGATGACAGTTGCATTACCCTGACACATGTTCCTTTTGTACCTTCTGCTAAACACTACCAGTTACATGGAACCAGTGGAGCAGGGCATCATAAACTGTATGCCATGGGAGTGCTGAAGGTGTGTAATACATTTTTTGTTGCAAGAAATAAGAATGAACCTGCAGAAGACATAAGAAAATTGAACATCTTGTATGTCATGCATGGTGTTTCTGTGGCATGGAAATCCATCATGCCTGCAGTAATTCAGAACTGCTTTGCAAAATGTAGCTTTAGCACCGAAGTTCAGTGAACACCAGTGATGATGAAAACTGTGAATGGGTGGAACTGAAAGGCCCCATTGATTGCTGCAGTACTTTTGATAAGTTCCTTAATGTAGACAAATCTCTTCTTACCACTGGTGATTAACCCACCAGTTTGACAGCTCTGGCCCCAGCTCCATGTACTTCACAGGTGAGGAATAGGAGAATACAGAGAAAACATGGCCCCTTCCATCACACCCTCTTACAGAGATGCTCCTTTTGTGTCAATGCAGGATTTGGTAGTAAATTCAAGTGATCAGGTGACAATTGCAAGAGCCATGGATGAACTGCAAGAGTTTTGTGTATGAAGTGTATAAAGCAGCCTAACACAAAGATTCATTGGCAACTATTTTAAGAAACAATGAACATGAATCTAAGTTTGATGAACATGAAGATTTTTTGTGTTCTTTTTCATGTGTAACTTACATTACTGTTGTAGGTGTGTAAAAATGATCTAAAGGAAAGAAATGAGTTTCTGTTAATGCTACTACATAAAAGAATCATAGACATAACAACATTACTTTGTTATTTTAACTACCTCAATACCAGGTAAATGTGAATTGAGGACACTGCATTATTCAGTCATGTAATGCAGAGTTTGAATTTTTGGTCACAAACTCTTTGTTTTAATGAGGTTTTGCTGTAAGAAAACTGCTAACTTAAACTTGTTTTCCATAACAAGATGTTGTACACAAACATATATAGTCGTACATTCGAAAAAATTACATTGCCAATTTTCATTGCCGTGAGAAGCTTATAGTGACTACACTTCCTTTCAGCGGGCCTCTTTGCCCTGGCAGGCATGTATCAGATGACTGTATGGGCACTGGGGAAGCACAAGACATACAAGAAAGAGTTCCCAAACTACCCCCGTAGCCGCAAGGCCATCATACCGTTTATCCTTTAAGTTATTTGTCATCTGGGATCAACCATCAGAAGAAATGTGTTCTATATTTTCTGAGCAGTAAGTACTGTGTTTTATGTGTTTGGGATGATTGGGTTCTAGGGTTGGGGGTGGAATATACTGTGTTAATTTAGTGCATTGACCCATGCCATAAGAAGTAATGTCCAGGTGTCTCATGCTTCCACTGGGTGTACAATGTGCAGCTTGGTTTGGACAGCCTAGGAAACACAAGCAGTGCCATTTTTGTTAACAGTCATTGTCCAGAATAAAGGATTAAATTGTGTTGTTACAAGTGGCTTAGCACCCTCTGAGGTACTGAAATTGTTTCAGGGATTTTCCTAGAAAAATGGGCAGTGACAGATAATTTGCATGCTGATGTTACTGCAAGTGCTCTTCTGGGTTGTGTCAATAGTTCCATAGGTGCGATGTTTAATTAATTTCTTTTTGTGGAGGGGGGGGTTTGCCAGAAATGATCTGTGAAACATGAAGAATGGTTACTAGCCAGATTTCTATCAGTAGATGTAAGGGGAGAGAGTATATGTGGATTTAATCGCTTATAAATTGAATGATCATATTCACCAAAGCTGTTGTCCACGGACACAGTGTCACATATGCCCCTGTCTTGATAAGTGTCCCTTGGTCTGATGACTGGAGGCAAGTAAAGCAAAAATGTTTTTTCCATTCAATAAAAGCTATAACCTTATAACATATGCATTGTGTTATTATAAGCCACAGCATTTCTGATCTTTCTGTGTCCCAGGCTAGGAGAATGGGTAAATCATTATTTGACTAGAAGTCCCAGAGTTACGCTTTCCCATTTGAGAAGCAGCTGTCTTTTGTTCAGTTGCATTCATGCATGAGCTGACTTTTATGGGATTTGTCACTGCTGTGCTTAAGTTGTCATGGGTTTTTATTTATATGGTAGAAGTCGTATGTTGCTTCTAGAGTTTGTACAAATGAATGTTATCATTCAGCACATTATATTCAAGAATTCAGCCAAAAATGATTAGCCATCATCAGGCCTAATTACAAGAATACAAAATGGAGTGTGTTTTACAACTGTATTTCAGGTTTGATATCTCAGCATTTACAAAGCTACAATACACAGGTAGTGTAAAAGATATTCAATGTCTGAAATATATAATTTGAAGTTTATAAAACATTAAAAAGTTGTAATCAGATATAAAATTCTTGGAAGTGACATGTACATGTTGCAGTTGGATCATCAAAGTGTAGAAAATGTGTGTGTAAAGTAGGACTACCTTCAAACCCGTAATCTTGTTTTGTGATGTTTTGTTTCTGTTACTTATTTTGAGCGTGTTGTTGAGGTTGTTTAAAACTTGTTTAATATTATTTAGATCTTGGTATAATATAGTTTTACAGATCCCAGTACATGTCTTAATTGCTGTGTGCTTAAATGTCTAGAGTAGTCATTTACACATGAAGCACTTGTTGTATGTGTCAATGATCCAATTGCAATATATATATATATATATCGTTTCCAAGAATTTTATATGTAATTGCCTACGTCATATTATTCTATTTGCAATTTTTTGACGTTTTATATACTTAAAATTATATATTTCAGTCATTCTCTTTCTTTTCCACTGTTATGTTTAGTTTAGCTTTGTAAAGGTTGAGATCTCAGACTTGCAATCCAATTGTAAAATATGCCCCCTCTGTATTCTAGTAATTAGGCCTGATAATGGCTAATCATTTTTAGCTGAAACATACAGGTTTATTCCTCTTGAATGTAATGTTGTGGTGACTGATTGCAACATTCATGTGTACTTAATAATGCAGTGGGGAGGTGCCACCTTAAAGTACCTAGAGTTTGATCTGTAAATCTTATTTGAGTATTAAAATTTTATAATATGTAGCTAGTTACTGCATGAATGTATTGGGATATGATGCCATGGTAGAAATTCACTGATGTTGTGGAGAAGCATTGGTAAATTTCAACTTGAATACTTAATGTCACATCCATAGTGACAGTATTCTTCGTAGTCACCACTGAAAACTCCATATCTGATGTGGTTGCAGTGGCATAACTTTGGGGGTGATGGTGTAGTCACACCAGATGGCAGAGAGTATGGGGCAGCAAGTGTGCATTGAAAGTGAAAAAAATTGGTAAATTTCAACTTGAATACTTAATGTCACATCCATAGTGACAGTATTCTTCATAGTCACCACTGTGAAAACCCCATATCTGATGTGGTTGCAGTGGCATAACTTTGGGGGTGATGGTGTAGTCACACCAGATGGCAGAGAGTAGGGGGCAGGAAGTGTGCATTGAAAGTGAAAAAAATTGGTAAATTTCAATTTGAATACTTAATGTCACATCCATAGTGACAGTATTCTTCTTAGTCACCACTGTGAAAACCCCATATCTGATGTGGTTGCAGTGGCATAACTTTGGGGGTGATGGTGTAGTCACACCAGATGGCAGAGAGTATGGGGCAGCAAAGTGTGCATTGAAAGTGAAAAAAATTTGTTTTCTGTGCCTGACAAATTGTAAATTATTCAACCAAAGAGAAGGACATTCAATAAAGTGTGATTTTTTAAATTAATAATTTTTCTTGGGGGCAGCCATTCTGATTATTCGCTCCAGGCACCAAAATCCTAGCTATGCCACTGCATTTCTGAACATCTTGTGATTAGGTTCAAACTGTTTATCTGTACTATTGCTTATTTCTTCTACACCACCATACTGAATTATTGGGCTAATGATGGAGAGAAGACACAAATAATTGAGAATATGAATAATACAACATATTTTGTTGGGTGCATTCACAACTTCAAAATTTATGTTACATTTTTGACACAAATGTCATTCATTTTGAGATAATAATTATAATGGGCACTTGTTCATTTGAAATGTTGGACTCCTCCTCATGGCATCTCCAGTTTTCCTGGCAGTTGTAGTCACTGTATTTGAACCTTGACTAACACCTCTACTGTATAGTAATTCCAGGTTAGATTCCACACTTTTTGGGAAATTTATGTGTGTTTTATTATATTAAGAGTTGAAAGAAATGGGATTGTGGTCAGTAAAAATCTGGTTTACCTGGAATGTAGGTACAGGAGAATCTCAAGAGAAGACACACACACGCAAAATTTGAATTATGAGAGGTCTGTTTGTGGCATCTGTCTCCTAGGAGTTGGGGATATTCACCATATCTGTAGAGAGAAATGCCACCTATATGTAACTGAAGGCATATGTTTTATTTTAAACCTAAATCATTAATGTAGGTTGGAAAGCACTAGTGAAATAAAGGTAAAATGTTTTGTATTTGTAAGAGAAATAACATATTTCATTTTTAAACACACAGGTAGAAAATAGACAGTGAAGAAGTATTGACTAAGTAAAACAGTTTAATATGTGTACTTGAAGGCAGTAATGAAGGATTTTTTTCCTCGCCATTTTACATAACTAAAAATTCTCGGATGGAACATAACAAATCTATTTTTAAGTGGACAAAAATAAAAAATACAGTAGCAGAAGGGGTGAGTTTTGCTTTACTTGTTACTTGTGACATTGCTATGACTTGGGCCGCTGTTTTGGTGCTCTCATGCTGAGAGGTTCTTAAGAGTAAATTGTTTATTTTCCAATTCTTTAACTGAAGAGTTTCTCCATAGCCTAAAAACTACCAGTATCCAGAACAAAACAAAAATGTCCCATTTCACTGATGCTGTTCACCATACATTTGCCAATTCATGTCATGCACAGAAGTTGCCACAGTATTTTAAATCTGTTGTTAGTTTAACTGAACAGCAATCAAGAAATATCTGGAGGGATTCCCCTCCCCCCATATTTGAGGTTTTTAGGGACCTTTGTATGCATTATTTAACTATGAAAGCAGGGCATTGTTGACACCCTAAAATAATAACATATTCATAGCTGACAAATATGAGCCTTTAAGTGTTAACGGTGGGTGATGCTCTAGTTACCAGTTATTTTAATACATGTCCTGTAACTATAAAAATAAGTTGTACTTTGTCTGTCACATAGATTTTCTATGTTTAATGCAGCGTAATGCTAACAATATTATGTTTTTTTATGGTGCAAGAATGGAACTAGTGTATTTTCATGCTTCGATACATTCCTGTTTTAGAAAGAAGGCTATTATGATTTCATTGTTTTGTCATTGAATAAACATTATTTATATTAATCAGTTGTTAGTTTTGATTTGTAGGCCATTGACTTGGTGTTCTCCCTCCAGCAATTCTGCACCAATTGATCCCCATGGATTCCTGAAGATTAATGTCTTCTGGGCAGTGGCCATGTTGCTGGGTGAGTATTTCCCAGCATTTTGAAGGATCATTGTGCCTTTATCTTGAGGGTCAAGCAGTCCAAAAAGAACTGGTATGTGCCAGTCAGTCAACAAAATAGCTAACTTATGGCAGAAACTGGCACTTAAATTAACAGCTTTCCCATCTTAGCTGAGGGCCTTGATGTCATACTGAAGACTTCTGTTACCTAAGACAGCGTGTTTTTTTGTCATGAAAGATGTGTGCTTGCATGAGTGTCTGGGGTTTGACCCCAGTGTAATTTGTTCATGTTGATGCCTTTGCAATGGTTGGGGTTCATGTTTGCTGAAAGCAACCATGATTGGTGAGGAGGGATACAGTCCATGCTGCACTGTTAGTCAGGGTAGCTGAAAAGTGTTAAGCACAGTTTTCTTGACTTGGCTTCACTTTTCTCAGCAGCCTCATTTGGCCTGCTGATTTTGAGTTACTTTCTGTTAAGGCCTCAAACAACTTTGGTCATCCTTCATTTGGCACTAGTTCTTCCAAGTTGCCACAAGGGGTTCCCTGCACCAGCTAACTTGGAGTCAAAACAGTTACTACTTGGATGTGTTTTGTAAAAAATAAAACCTTTAAATCCTCTTGATTTGCTTGTTGCCTGCATACTAAAGCCCTTTTGTTGCAATGCAGAGACGCTTGGATTGTACCACCTACAGCTTCCTGACATGGGTTCAGGCAGCACACATCCAGATAGGGCATGCATAGTCCACGAAGAATGAATGAGCTGGGTATAGAGCAGAACATCATCTCTGATGGGCAGGCCATTTTTCCTACTAAGGAAAGGACTTTGCATGCACAGTCTCTTGGGTCCCTCCACCTAATCTGATTTACATGAATCAACCAGGCCAGCTGTGTATGACATGTCACCCCCAGATAGTAAAATGCATTGACAATAAATGTGGGGGAAGATAGGGTATATTACATAGGTGTGAGTGATAAGGGTGGCAAGCCAACAATAGTGGTAGTGATGTGCATTAGATGGGGTTTTCGTGCATCTATGTAATAAACCCCGTGTTCCTGCACATCTGTTCTTCAACTGCTAGACCTGCTAAGCACTGTAATCCTTTGACTTGTCAGAAAATACTTGCCTAGTAACATAGTGTGATGGTGAGTTGCCATTTTTTTTTTAACCATTATGGCCTAGGTCCATTGGAAAGATAGTCTATGTAAAATTTGTGGTGGACAAAGTGACAGTAGGACAGGCTTTTCTTCTAGCACTCTGATTTTTTGCACGTACTGCTCCACCCTACTTAGCGACTGTTTTTCCACTAATATACACAATATATATGCATTGGGGAACTTGTAGAAATGGTTGGTGAGGAAAAGCACACAAATAATGAAAGAGGAGAGTCAAATTAACAATAATTACTATTAAAAAGTATGTAGTGAGACAGAAGGTACTTACATACAGTGATAAATCATACCATGAAAAATCTCCCTGCTCTTGATGAATACAATAAAAGCATATGAAAACAAAAAAAAAAGTACTTGCATGGTGTTGTAGTAAGCAGTCATAGAATAAATGATGACTTCCAACAGGCACAGGCAAGATTCTGGTAAAATGCCTCATTCTAAGCCCAGCTTTAATTTATATTTATGAATCCATACAGAATATCAAAATGTGTTAGCAGTTAATCCAAAGAAAGAAAGGGCGAGGATCTTGGTGACTGATAACAGGAAGTAGGGATGTAGGAGGGAGGAAGTGAAGGGAAGGGTGTTGGTGCATATATATATATATATATACACACTCACACAGTGATTTAAAGGATTGCAAAAATGGCACCACAGAACACCATCATCAAGGCTGGTACATACAAGTATAATAGGCTGCACTGCCAATGGACTCTCACCCCACTGCTACAGCTGGTATGTACAACAGACTGAGGTACCAGGGGCTACGTTTCACCCCTAATAGACTACATTCCCAAGGGACTCATTCTCACCCCACAGCTACAGCTGGTAAACAGAATGCAGTAGAGTCCATTTGAAACGTGATGGCACACGCGCAGAAACCAGATTTTGTCTTTCGCCGAAACGGACGAGTCTATTTTAATCAGCGGGGGCGTCAATTCAGTCGACTGCTGGCAGCCGAGGTGTGCCCATCAGCGTTAGTAATGCTGGATACACCACATTTCAAGGTAGTGTGAGAGTACTGGCTACCCACTCCATTCGCCAGGTTCCCCTTCACTTCCCCGCCCCTGCGTCTCCATGTGCCATCAGGTTTCAAACGAACTCTACCAAGGGAACCCTTTTATTACCAACTGATGCACATAATGTTAAAAAACACAGAGTTATTAAAACATTCTAAAATTACGCTCCAACATGTTTCGGTTTACATAGAA
>JGI20166J26741_11799362_pt1 | contig 10181 bp, 7 predicted proteins | sample TergutCu122P5_FD_26741 | JGI IMG/M metagenome (IMG submission 26741) | reverse complement strand
CCCGCGTAATGTTTCGATTTTGATGTACGCGCGCTGATCGTCACTAGTCACGGTACCTGAGACATGAACAGCTTCCATTTCAACGCTCTGTCGTTTCGACATGCACACACTTCCGGGAGGCGAAACACACTGCACTAGCTTCCAGATGTTCTCAAGTACAACTGCTGAATTGGCGGGACCGATGGCGCCATTAGTTATGCGGTGTTGCCAAAGTGTGCATTTCTTTTGAAATGACCTACGTATGTACATCCAAAACATCCGCCATTTTACACTGCTCCTGTGTTGAGTGTACATGACTGACTGGCACACCAGTGATCCAGGTGGAGTTGAGTTGAACAGTTTCACTATTCAATGGGTGAGGCAATAAATTACCTGGCACCCCGTTTAAAAGAAAAACAAGAGACATTATTTTAGTACCGACCTTCATACTTTGGTTTGTGGCAGTAACGTATAATAAATTAATTAGGTGGCTGATCTGTGATGCAAAATTGTGATAATATATAGACATAGATATTGACCAAAAGACATATATCAGAGGAATATTCTGTCGTGTGGTAAAGGTATATGAAATCTTATTAGCTAAATTGCATTTTTTGTGGCTTCTGAGTAACTGCTGTAAACTGGTTCAGGTCCTGCCTTAAAGATAGAAAACATGAAGTAGTAGTAATGCATCTCAGCATTTCTTTGGGATCTGGGGACAAGTAAGACCTGGAGATTCGCAGGGGTCAGTTATAGTGTCTTGGTTTTGCATCACATAGAAGAATGATTTTTCTCTAACACGAAGTACCTCATGACAACCTGTAATATTCTTTGATGATTTCTGTACTACATATTGAGTATAATGAGCACTAAATAGGAGAGTTAATAAATAGGAAAGTCCTTGGTTGTGAACCAAGTAGGTGAGGACAGGATTTCAAGTGATTGACCTTCGGCTAGCAGTTGGCAAAAGAGGTAAGTGATGTCATGAAACTTTTATGTAAGAAAAGTTTAATTTATTTACAGGACTCGAGATGCAACGTTCAATGAGGAGGAAGGTACTGTACGGTTCTTTCTCCGTGGGCGCCCAATTGTCCTGCATGCTCCCACAGCCATTGCTGAGAACTATGATGTGATGAAAGTGGCCACAGCACCCCAAACTCGCCTGAAACTTGAATGGGTGTATCCTTTGAAAGTTCAGTTATATTGTACATTTTGAAACCATACACATCAAACACATTGTACACTACACCTTAAAATACCACCAGTTTGCCACGTAATATACTGGAAACATGATTACTCAGTTATATCAATTTAAAGATGGAGGATATGACATATAGTATTGTGAACAGTGTAATTTTCAGTACTGAGATATCCCATAATGCAAGCTGCAAGACATGACAGTAGTGTTTAGCAGTTAATTGAAGCATATCTTTTTAATACAAAATTTGAGTGTTGAGCTTGGATGTAGAGTTAGAGTAGTAACAGAAATAAAATTGAAATAGTATATGAATAAATAAATAGTAATTTAGGAAGTTTTAATATATTAAATAATAAAACATAAATCAATGTTTAATAGATCATTGTAAACTTTGTCAATTGCATGGAGATTTGTGTAAGTGTATTCCCTGATGATGGACCAGAAACATTGAAACTTGTTGGAGCAGGAATAAAAGGGAGGTGCTTTTACCACACCAATGTGTGTACTAAAAATGTAAAGGTAAATTTTTGCCGTGTGCACATCATGAAGACATTAATGGGAGGTTGGGGTATAACTTCACTCATACCCAACCTCAGCACTAGGTGGACATCAGTGGTTAACTTTGTGCCCCAGCTGCTTCAGCCCAGGAAAGAACTGTGATACCCGTTGGACAGGAGGCTGTCTGAGCTCCAGAGCAAGCCTGGACATTTTAGAGCAGGGAAAAGTCTCATTCCTGTACTGGGATTTGAAACCTCGACTGCAGCCTATAGCTTCTTATACTAGCTACCTGATCCGTGCTTCCCATACATGTGTACTTGGGACAGTTTTTATTTATGACATTGTAATTGAGGTCCATGGTAGATAATGAACCAATTTCAGATAGTGGCAGTTTGGTACTAATAGGATGTTATACAGGTAGCAGGAGGGAAATGTGATGGCTTTGAAATGAAATAGACTTAAACCAAAAAGAAAATATTTTGTTATTGGTAGACACAGTTAAGTAATTTTGAAGTGTTTTAAACACATTGTGTACTTTTCAGCAGTGGTATCACTAATTGTATGGTGACTTGCATCCATCTGTATACATTGTTATCCTGTGGAGTGTAAATTCTCCATTACTTGCCATTTTTTATCAGTGAGTGCGGCTGCAGTTTCTTCTCTGATATGCTGCTGCAGTTTAGCAGTAGACCTAGGGTTACAAGAATGTTGGTCCTAAGATAATCCTGTATGGAAGCAGTCACAGGGGGACGAATCAGGACATACTGCGGGCCACTGAGCATTACCATTCTCTGAATCTCGTACAATTATTTAAATTTGCAGCCTTTCAAAGTATGGCTACAAGTTTTAAACAATTATGCTTGAATAATTGCAAATCTTTTGTGAGCACTTTTTTTACATCTTGGGTGGTGTTGAATTAGTCTTCATCATATGGCAGACAAAGCACACTTCTCTCTCAGTATATCAATAAGCAGAACTTCAGTTATTTTGAGGACTAGAATTCCACTCCACCATTGATTGCTTCACAGTAAAAATTTGACAGTGGTATGATGCAGTATGCTGTGTAGTGATTGTTCCCTGCTTGTTTTGAGATGATGAAAGCATTACAGTAACTGTAACATCGGAAAAATACACCTGATTGTTAGTCCAAAATTTGCATTTCCAGCAAGATTGGTCAGCAGCTCACACATTGCATGACACTCACTGAAAGGTCTGCAGAAAGTATAATGTGTATTTTGTCCGCATGTGACTGCTGTCTTTGTGGGTACCTCCAAGCAAGCTATATGAGGCCCGATCAAACAGGACCTGGACTAAGTTCATTTTTCTAGTACCTTGCATCGCACTGTAAGGTTTTTGATGGGGCCTCATGTATTCTAGTCACCCAGTAGTTACCACAGAAATGGAATAGAGTTTTAGGAAAGGAAATGGAACAATACTGGTGGAGATGATATGGCGAGCAGTGGGAATTTTACGTACCATAGTGCAACAATGTGGTGATGTAAGTGATGTCATTGACAGCCTGTGTGTGTAATGTGCTTTCTAACACATGGGATTTTGTTAAAAAAATAAAATGTGGAAATATTAATCTTGCTTGTAGTTTGTTTAAAAACTCTTAGATTAGTCTGCCACATTGTGTATGTAGCAGTAAGGGAAAAGTTATATAAAGTGCTGCTTTAAGGAAATTTTAAATTGGTATAAGGACAGCTTGTATGAGGATCTGGAAGGGCACTAGAAGGTTTTTATAAGTTTAATTGGAAAGGAGGAAAAGTAGATATATTCAGAACCACAACTGAGAATAAGAGTGTGCATTAAACTAGTAACCCTTTCAACACTGGGAAGGTTTTTACTTTACAAAAGAAAATCATCAGCACTGTGGCTGGTACACAACCTAAAAATACATTTAGAAGTCTGTTTAAACAAGTAAAGATTCTGCCTGTTCCATGCTAGTATATACTTTCATTAATGAACGTCTTTATCAGTAATCAGGAAATTTTTCAAACAGTTTTATCTGTACACAGTATTAATACAAGAACATCATCATCTTCATAGACCAAATGCCAACCTATCTTGTTTTCAAGAAAGTACATTCTATACTGGCATAAAAATATTCAAAACTTTGCCACCAATTGTGACAATCCTCAAGAAGGACAAGGCAAAATTTGAAGGAGCCTCAAGAAAATACCTACATACACACTATTTTTATTCTGTAGGTGAATTTTTTATGTGTTAAGATGATATATAATCCTGTTTTTGTAAAATGTTTGTAGTATTTTTACACTGTAAATTTTTGTGTATTTGTATATTTGTTCCACATTCTACCATCTTTATGACATGAAATGTATGTTTGTTTGTATGTATGTATGTATGCATGCATGCATGCATGCGTCTGTGTATGTATGTATGTATGTACTTGATATCCACCCTTCTATTGCTATTGTGATGTGAGGGTCTCACGGTGGTGACAAAAAATTACTGTCGTTCGAGATGCGATGCTGCATTATTTGGTAGATAGACACCATTGTTTCAGAGGTGCCTGCTGCCTCAGTCTTCTGGTTAGTCTCATTTAGTCTTACTCTGTGTCAGAACTGTTTGCTTACTATATGTCAGAACTGTTGGTATGAATATAAGGATCTTAACAGCATACAGGTATGGCTATCGAGGTCGTGACTGCCGTTCCAATCTGTATCTACTTCCTACGGGAGAAATGGTATATTTTGTGGCAGCTGTAGTTGTTCTGTATAATGTAGAAGAACAGTCACAGAGACACTATCTTGGCCACACTGATGATGTTAAGTGGTGAGTCTGCTAGAGTATGAAACTGCATTTATCTAGAAGTATGGTAAATGGCAGGATTATTTGAAAGAGAGTAAATGTGTTATAATTTCAAGACAGTTTGATTTCATGTTGCTGTGAGGCTGTATTGTCAGTCAGAAAATGAGTTTACACACCATACATCCTAAAGTTAGTGAGACAGTATTTATTTTGGGTAATACAACATCATTATAAGAATTGTAACCGTTTTTCTATGTAGACCCTGCAGAGACAGGCCTGAATGCCCTCAGATAAGCTTTCTTATCCACTGTTTGTATACATCAGTTTCTTTTCCTTGCAGCCATCTTTCACCACACTTCCCATGTCATCATTTTTCACTTTCAGAAACTGCATAATTTGCATGAAAACACATTAAAAATTAATGGTCTGGAAGCAGCAGTTAAATGATAGTTTATAAAAACAAAACACAAACATATTGACAGGAGACAGGGAAACTCAAAACTATGGTGTTATAGTGTTGTGGCCTTCATAGGTACTGTACTGAAAAATAGTTCTTAACCCAGTGGTTCGTATTCAATACTGACTTTGTAACTTTTTAAGATACATGGCTTTAAAACTCCTTTCTGACTTTCTCTCATATCAGAAAGTTATAGTGAGTTAACTCCTTTTGGATTCCAGAACATTGATTTCAAGGCAAGTTTGTTGGTGTCAAGTGTGCCACCGTAAGTTCTGTAATACAGTAAAAGATTATATTGCTTATAATGTAAATTAAACGTATAATATATAATAAACCAACAAGTTGCAACTCTGGCAGTATTGTGTTTATTAAAAACAACATGTATGCTCTACATGTTTCGGATGCCATTTGCGTCCATCTTCAGGAGCACTATAAACTGTAACAGCAGCCACTGGTGTTAAACTGTAACAGCAGCCACTGGTGTTACAGTTTATAGTGCTCCTGAAGGTGGACGCAAAGGGCGTCCGAAACATGTAGAGCATACTTGTTGTTTTTAATAAACACAATACTGCCAGACTTGCATCTTGTTGGTTTATTATATATTATAGACTTGTGATGCACGGAAACTCAAATATAAAAAAGTAAATTAAATGTCTCTGTTTTGCAGCCTTACTGTTCACCCCAACAAACTTCTTGTAGCCACAGGGCAGACTGCTGGGCATGACAGGAGAGAAGGACGGGTTAGTAGCTCAGTTATAATGTTAGTGATGTAATTATAATTTAACCCTGGTATAGTGAGATTTTATAAACTCATGACATGCTGTTATACTAGGTTCTCACAGTGTGAAGAAAAGCTAGTGGATGTACCTCGATACAGCACTGAACCACTTAGTTTTGGACATGGAAATATTTCTTATTTTTTGAAGTGGTTATTTTGATGAAAACGAAGTTGCCCTCATGCATACCATGAAGACACGTGGGATTTGAAGATACAGTTCAGTCATTCTTAACCTTGGCACTAGATGGGGGTGAGTGGTCACCTTCATTTCCCACCACTTACCCCTGGGGAAAGTGTCATGGTTCCCATTGGTAGGAGGGTGGGTGGTCCAAAGAGCCAATCTGGACATTTTGAATATGAGAAGGATCTCTTACCATTGCTGGAAATTGAATCATGATTCCTGGAACATACAGAAAATAGTTGAGGTAATATTTGAAGTGTGCTATCTCAACTTTCAGTTTTTGTGGAGAGATCAAAATAACAGAAGTACAATTCAGTGTTCTATACCTACTTAGCATCATTTGCACAAAGAATTTAGATTTTCTCATATTTACATAATCTCATACTCACAAGCAAGCAATGCCAACCCATATCATCCTTTTACTTCACTCTTTGGTGAGCTCCTGACTTCACAGTTATGTAGCACGTATCAATACAGGAGTTATTATTACTGTCCTCACAACTTTATAACTAATAACAGTATCACATTAAGAATAGCAACATGTTTCAGCCACACCAGTCTTCATCAGGCCATCAGTTGTTACTAAAATGTAAATCCTAAAATACCAAGAGTTTGGGTTTCCAGAAGTTACTGATGTATGATTGAGATATTGTATAAAACAAAATAAAATATAGGTATACATAAGTAACTTCATGGAGCAAAGTCCTTTCTGAGAAGCTAACAGGTTCTCAGCTAGTCATATCCCCCCCCCATTTTGTAGAACCTGAAGGTTCATTACCATATTGATACGCACTCACCACCTGTCCCTAACCTAAGCATAAAATATAGGTATTGTAAAATGTTGCTATTATTTAAAATTTTATATTCCACCAGATTGTTGACATTTTGGTAGTAGGTGGTGTATAAAACCCTGGTAAAGTTTGTGGTTCAGAATTAGACTCTACAAAGATAAGGTTCAATAACTGTTATATAACAAATGTATTTTGTATGTTTGCATTTCATAGGTTCCAGTCTGAAGAAGAAAAAGAATAGTATAGTGTGATAGTGTGTGCAGTTAAAGAATAGTAGTATGTGCAGTAATATTTAAAAATTATGATATGAAGCATTGGGTAATCAAAACCACTTACTGTTATTATATTAGGCAGAGATTATTGTACTGCTGTTTCTGGTCAAATTGGTGTAATGTTGTATAAACGAAGTGACTTGCTAGTATATAATTCAGTGCCATATATGACCTTCAGTTCTCACATAAATATAAACAAAAAACACCCCAGCAATGCTTCTGAGTTACTAGTGGTTGGTTGCAGAGCACAACAGCCATTAATGCAAGTACCTGTTTTTCATTGTCTACATAGTTTGTATATAAAAACAATATTGCCTGCATGCTAATTGTTAAGTCACTAAACTTTATAGAGTGTCAAATCACTAAATGCAGGAATTACATTTTCTATCCAGTGTAAGTAAAAACGAAATTAGTGATAAAACAATTTGCTGGAAACAGCAGTATAGTAACTTCAGCCTATATAATTACAGTAAGTGGTTTTGAGTAATTAATTTTCATATTGTAATATTTCAATATTGTTATGGATACTGTGTTATCATTTAACTACAGTAGATTGGAACCTGTAATATACAAAAGTACACAACATATTTTGTACAGTATACGCCAGTTTGCTGAGATACAGTGGTATAACAGCCACTGTCTGATGTAATAACAGTAATTGGTTTTGATTTTCTAATGTTCATTGGTGGCTGGTGACTAGGGCTGAGGCTGGGATTATTTTATGATGAATTAGAAGGCCCAATAGAGTACTACTTTCAGCACAGCCACCCAACCATGTATGTTTAGTATGTATAGCAGGGTTCACTTTTCTGACACAAGTTTGTATTCTGCTTGATGGTGAAAATTAATCATGTGTTGCAATACCTATATTCTTAATCTCAGTCTTCTTGGTAATTCAAGCCATTCTTGTTGCTTGATTGGTAGTGTTGTTCAAAACTATATAAAAACTAAATAAAGAAACAAGTGTATATGCAAAGTGACACGAAACTTTGTATCATGCTGATACAAACTGTGAGTGGAGATGGCCTATACGCAAAGTCATGTGCCCATGCATTGTGTTCAGCCTAATGCAGCGGGATTTTACGATCCCAACCAACAACAACTTTGTGTGATGCAGCAGATGCAGAAACTACACAGAGGATGTCTGTCTACAATCAAATACTGCAATCAAATATCTCAGGAAGAATCTTAAAGGAACTACCAAATATCAGAATAAGAGCTATCACCCAAATATTTAACAGTGTTCTGAGAATCAGGTACTTCCCGGGTCAATGGAAGGTTTCCCAAATTATCACAATTCTGAAGCCTGGGAAACCAGCTGAAGAAGCAAAGTCGTACAGACCCATTAGCTTGCTCCTGATCCTCTCAAAATTATTTAAGAAACTCTTCCTAATAAGAATTAAACCAACACTACAAGAAAAATGGATTATACCTGATCAGCAGTTTGGTTTCAGACAGAAACATGCTACCTTTGAACAAGTCCACTGTATAACCTACGTCATACACAACACACTGGAGAGTAATAAATATTGTATGGCTGCATTTCTGGACATCAGCCAAGCCTTTGATAAAGTGTGGCATGAAGGACTACTATACAAGATAAAAACAATATTTTCAGACATTATATACAAAATCCTAAAATCATACCTGGAAAATATATACTTTCTGATAAAATACAGGGAGGAATACACATCTCTTCACCCAGTTCTATCTGGTGTGCCACAAGGCAGTGTACTAGGCCCACTTCTCTACCTACTTTATACAGCTGACTTACCTACTATGGCTGACAGCACAACCGCTACCTTTGTAGACAACACTGCCGTCCTAACTACACATGAAGATCCAGCAATAGCAACACACGGACTACAAACTAACTTAAACAAAATCCAACTATGGTTAAAAAAATGGCATATGAAGGTAAATGAAACAAAGTCCAAGTTACCTTTACCTTAAAAAAGAACATATGTACCCCTCTCCAACTAAATAACAAACAACTGACCCAACCTGAAGATGTAAAATATCTTGGTATACATCTGGATTGAAAACTAACCTGGCGTAAACACATATCTACAAAGAAAAAACAATTGGATTTCAAACTACGCGAACTGTACTGGATCATTGGCCGAAAATCGCAGTTATCACTGGAAAATAAACTACTAGTATACAAAGCAATCCTGAAACCTATCTGGACCTATAGTGTACAACTGTGGGGATCAGCATCAAACTCTAATATAGAAATCCTGGAAAGATTTCGGTCAAAAGGATAATTACTGACACACTGTGGTATGTGCCAAATGTGGTGATAAAACATGACTTAAAAGTGCTATCGGTCAGACAAGAAGTGCTGAACTACAGTGTCACTTACCGTCAAAGGCTTGATGATCACCCCAACAGACTGGCAAAATCTTTATTTCAAAGAACTCCTTACAATTGTAGGCTTAAGTGGTATTACCCTGCAGATCTAGCAACTAGATTTTAACTAGTACTCTGTATAAACCCCAGACACCATAAATAATCAATTGTGATTGAACTTTAATAGGAGATATATCACTGGATATATCTCCTGCATACCATTAACAGTGACTGTCAATACTATTGCTGAATGTCTTCGGACAGATTGCAACATTCTGGGAGATAATAAAAAAAATTGTTTCTTGGCGAGGTGTAATTGTAAAATATGGACGTCTGCTACATACTTCACACTATTCTTGTTAATGTTTATATTAAAATTGCAGATATTAAATTAAAACATTCACAAGTGTGGGTCTTAAAACAGCTAGATAAAAATGGTTATCAAAATCCTTGCTGTTGAAACATTACAAAAGGTAAACAGATATTCTGAATCCTTTAAACCTTCTGAGGGCTGCATTGGCTGCAGACTGGCCCATAATCTCCCTGCAGCTATTGTCCCACCAATCACCTTAGCTGCACTGACTCATGGAGCAGTGTCTGGAGAGGGCACAGCCCTCTTGCTTTCCACAGTGCTTAGAGTTTATTGGTGAGCATTTTAATTTGAAATTACTCTGTATTAAGGAATGTACATATCTCCTAACAGCGGCTTTGGTGGTCTAGGGCAGGCATGTCAAACTGAGGGTCCCCCGAGGGCCATATGGGTCACATTTGTGTTGTCGTGAGGGCCACACATGACAACTAATTGAAGTCATTTAATAAAAATTATTGCAGAATATTTTTATTACTTAAACTTAGAAACATACAATGTGCATTCATGAATGCAAAATAATGTAGTTTAACAAA
>JGI20166J26741_11799140_pt1 | contig 10182 bp, 4 predicted proteins | sample TergutCu122P5_FD_26741 | JGI IMG/M metagenome (IMG submission 26741) | reverse complement strand
TTTGCGCAACAGTGTTGTTGTGGGCTTTCTGGGATGTGCAAGGAAAACAGTTGACGATGTTTCGGATAAACTTTCTGCCTCAGTTTTCAGTGTCTGTGCAGTTTAAGAAGAGTGAAAATTAAGACAGAGAGCTCCAGCACAACGCAGCTGACGGGACATCATCATAACGCAGAATCTTTGAATATTTAGAGGACAGCACTCAAAGAACTGCATAAGTGGCAACGCCAATTCGTTCCTCTTATTACTTTACTAAGTGAAGTTAACAATGACCTGCATTACATGTATGTAACTACACCTCTTGTCTCCGTATGTGCCTTCATGGCATCGTGTTGTACGTTACTTTATACATTTTTATCTCATTGACACTGGCGTTGAAAAATTACTAACGCGATAATTCTTTGGGGTGCTTGTTTCTTATTTTAGAATATAACTATGTTTTCTTATTATTTATACTGACGTTTGTGAAAGTGTACAAATTATTGCAGAATCAAATTTTATTTATGGCAAATAAATATTTAAGTACCTGTATGTTGCTGGACCGTTTGGCCGTGTTGTCATCTGCATATTGCTTGAAATAAATGTTAACCACATATTTATATTACCCGCCTAACGAAAATTTTTCTTGACCTATCTTCCTTTTCGTTCCTGGAAGGCATTTTGAAAGTAATCCTGCCTACATGCCCCTAATAATATGAAGTCTTGATTGAAACTGCACTACCGTTTTCTCTACCTTTGTGCGGGAAGAAGCATGCGTGCGAATTTCTTGCCATTCAAACTCCAGAACATAGAAAACATAAAGTACATTCCTGCGTGTATTTGCTAGAAGAAGACACCATATCACACATTGTCCTTCGCTCTACATGTTTCGACAGTTCATGTCATTCTCAGATATGAACTAATGCATGTTAACCCTTAAGGTTTACATTTTTAATGTTCCTTACATTTTAAAGTTAAGCACATTTATTGACATCAGGATTTTTGGAATTAATTTACGTAATCCTTATCTCTCTACATAAAAAATTTGTATCAGTCTGTACACAACTATAAAAATACTGTTTGTCTTGGCTTGCTGGTTATCAGTGTAGGGTGTTTTTATTCTGTAACCTTTGTAACATTTTTGACGAGTTTATGAACATAATTCTGCGTTCTAAATCACACAGGATTTGTCATACTTACTTTTTTACCTCCGTTCCATCAGTGTTTGTCGCGTGTTTATTATGCCCTTAAACTGCACGGTATTATAATCTTCGACTAATTCTGGTAGTTGACTAATAATCTCAATAAATGTAGTGGACAATAAGTTGTATTTTTGTGGTAAAGACATGTTTATTATCTGAAAAGAATAAACCGACATAGATTTCATATGTAAAAGAACTGCATTGAAAAGGGAGAATTACCGTAAAAGTAAATCAAAACCTATAGTAATATTCTCATGTCGAAGATTATGCAGATTTGTATGGTTGTTGACGTTATACAGCGCCGTCAGTAACTCAGGATGTAAACTCTGTTATCCACTTATAGGGCAATTCATGAATTGGAAATTATTTAGAAGGACACGGAAGCCTGTTTCAAATACTGTCCCGGGATTTACCCTCAAGGACTGAGCAAGACCAAGCGAATTATCCGCAGAGAAAGATTTTAATTGCATAGCGTTGCCGCTGCATTAATCCATTCGGTGAATTATTATGGAATGTTTGGTTTTTCTCGTTAATATCCTATATATTTTTTAACTGTGCATTTTTATGTCACCTACTCACAGATGGACAGATCGACAAGAGATAACTCTTTAAAGACGAAACATAATATAGTATATTTTAGTTCAAGGCCCAGTTCGTACCACGCAGTAAACGTTCTCCATCTCGGTTATCGTAACCAATCAGTTAATGCTGTAGAGGATAAAAGTCGCTGTTTGTTCTGAGATATATACGAAACACATAAATGCCCTCTACAGACCGAACGTAGAACTAATGAATGTTTTAGCCCTCCGGTGTGTGTTGTAAACGTTTGGCTTAAACATTTCCGTGAATCACCTCAAATTATTTTCATTTGCTTTAATTGACAAAGCTGCCTAGGTATAATATTCTTGTCAGTCGTTATACAAATAAATTGACTAATTAAATTGTTCAGAAAAATAAGACCCCCCAAAAGTTGTTTTCGGTAGTTAGTGCTTTCTGTTCATATCGGATTCGAAGTCCTTATCATTTACTGAAACAAGGAATTACTCAACTCTGGTGACTCGCGATTTAATTTACTTAAGAAACAAGGGGCAGTACATATCGTACGTTTTCGATAATCGTGCATTCTTCTTTACGTATATTGATCGGCAATACACTTATCATTCAACCCAACGTTACAGCCTCTTACTTAACATCTCACCAAGTACAATATAAACCCAAAAATTAACTTCGCTCCTTTCTGTATCCTCCAGCGTAAGTCTTTGTCTCCATTGCGGCTGTCATTTTCATATAAAATTTTAAAACGAAAATCTCTTTTACAAGTCTGTGTATGCACATGTGGGCAAAAATCATGTTTGGCAAGTTTGTAGGCCCGAACTTGTAACCATTGAAAGTCCAGTTGTAGCTATATGTACCACTTGCTACAACATTTAAAATTCTGCATTTTGTCGACATTGTATTTGTAAGTTTCGGGTCATTCGCATAACACGTACCTGTTATTGTCCTATACACAATTAACAAACTGGTCCTTATAATGGACACGGACTGTTTTTTTTTTGTGAACCTAATTATGATATATAATTCAGATGAGCAACGGTCTTGAAAGGGGTGAATATTTAACGAAATTTATAAAGAAGTGGTCTCTGCTGGCTGCTGCTGCTGTCGTCGTACAGTGGGTTTTGTTGACGTTGTTGCCATGAAGCCTTGTATGTCGTTCGGACTCAGCGGAAAGTGTGCTTATTCTTCCGTGAAGTCCGTGCACACCACTTCCCTTTCACATATCGCGGTATACTCAATACTTTTCTGAATATCGCTGTGGAAAGTTTGAGTTTCGACACACATCAATCTTCATGCTAGTGCATAGAAGAATATCACTATTAAAAAGAAATTTTTTTTCATTTTAGCTAAAAACTAACAAAATGTATGTAGCTTACAACTCCAACACTTTATGTATTCAGTTGACAGAACAATTACGATAATCATACTAATGAAAATACCGGAAAATTATTTGGAACATGGGCGAGCTATAAAACTCACAACAAACTTACTCGTATTTTAACTTCTGCTGCTTTTTTTTTTGACCACTGTTTAAACGAATACTTACAGAATACGTATAAATGTGTACTGGGAAATTGACGAAATATTTAAAAAGGTGGTCGATGTGCGTAGACCTACTTAACATAACATAGTGGCACTTTCGCCTTATTACTGTTGCACTGGAAACGGAACGGTTATTTATATGTGTATTGTTAAGCTGTTTGTCATTTCCAACAATAAAACTTATTCTTTGTTGCACAACAGTGCTGTTACGGTTGTTTTATGTCACCTCCAACGACTTGTACCTAAGTCTGCATATCAATCGCCCAATATTTTTGCCGATTGTAACCACTTCTGGATATCTGGGCAGGTTTTCATAGAATTCCTCAGTATCAAATTTCACGGAAAACCTTTAGTCGGCACTGCGCTGATACATGCGGACAGACGTGTAGACGGACGGACATGACGAAGCTAATAGGCGCTTTTCGCGACTATACTTATTCGCCTAAAATCTGGTATATCACTGAATTAGTCTGGATATGTTCTGTTTGTCTTGGTTTAAATATATAACCGAAATTTCCTGAATCTCTGTTAAGTTAGTGATAAAAATCTGCTCTTGGTAATCACGTGCTTCAGTGGAAATAAATTAATTACTTAATGTAGAAGAGTTGTTTGTGTGGCAGCATTGTTTTATTTCTGTAGTGTTCAAGTTTCAATGAGGAAAATCAGATGGTGTTCGACGACTGTGAGTGATTCGTAGGTTATTTAACGGCGTTTTTACAGTTGGAGAAATTGTGCGAAGTCACATGGAAATGTATACTTACCATAAATTGATTTTTAATCCATCCGACTTATTCTTGTGAGACATGCCAGTACTTAGAATTTCCCCTGCATGGGTTACGAGCCCAGAGTTGGTTAAGTCCAGTGGTATCCTGTGGACAGGCGTGTTTTGGGATGGCATTTCCTTCATTCCTGGTAAAACAGTTATACCGATGTGACTCGGTCGTCATTGCCTCGTTAGTGGGAACAGGGTATACTGCGAGAAGATGAGGATGACTGTTGGGTAGGAGAGGCTGTAGTATTACACATCACCGCCTCTTATACATTAATAAAAAATTGAACAACTATTTGAAAATAGCAGGCGTTACTAACAATATGTTTAGACCACAGTAAACTTTAAAGAAAACAAGATTAAAACTATACAGTGCACTAGCCGTTCCAGCTTTGTTATACGTTTGTGAAAATTGGACCGTTAAAGCAAGAGACACAAGAAGAATAACAGCAGAGATTAAATATATGAGAAAAACAGCAGAATGCACTTGGATAAATGATTAAAAAAACACAGATTGCAAAGGAACTAAATATAACCCCAGTTTTGGACAAAATATAGGAATACTGAAAAATTGGTTGTAACATACTGTGTAACCAGAATGCCTCATAATATATTGCCGAGGATAATAAAAACCTACAGACCAAAGGCAGAATAAACCAGGGGAGATCATTAAAGAGACTTCTAGATGTGTGAGACCGGAACGGGTTAACAAGTGGCCCATACCCATGTTAGCTAGATGATGATGGTGGATTGATTTTTACGTTAATTAACAAATCTGCTTCAACTTAAGAGTTTGTATGACGTCTCGTGTAATGATAAGCTTACCATAAAATAATTTGTACGTTAATTAACAACTCTGTTTCAACTTTAGGTTTTGTGTAACATCTGATGGAATGGTAAGCTCACCCTCAGGTTATTTGACAAATGTTTCAAAGATGGAGTTGATACTTAATACAACATTAATTAATTATTAGGGTGTTTAGGGATGCTGTTTGATTGTTAAGGTGCGTCCGGCATGCTCGTGGTTATGCTCGTTCTCGAGCCCTGGCTTCTTTATTTTCGTAACTATGTACAATTTCATAAGCCCGGGCCCATGTAACGTAATCAACTGGAGCCCTGGGCTCGAGTGGCTCGGCACAGAGCCGGTACTTCAGGATACTTCTGAGAGAGGCTCGCCAGAGTGTACAGCATTTTCGGTGTTTCAAAGCACTGAATGAGCAGTCTGTACACAGCCGGGACCAATCACTACGAGTATCGCGAGCGCGCGCACAGAAGTAAAATGAATTGTTAACATATAGTTAAATGTACTGTGAGTATCCGTCTGCCACACGATCGAAACCATTTATTTTAAATTTTTATTTTCTACACCTTTACGAGTGTATGAAAGCTGGTATTCACCGCTACACAGAGTGCGGCTGGCGGAATAATAGGTTGTTGATTAAACAGTATAAGTTATAGTGGAAATGTAAGGAAGGCTGATGATATGAGAGTAATCAGCACACAGTATTTCATGGGGTTAAGAAAACGGAGATAAGAAATGGGAAAATTTGTACAAAGGCAGTCAAGAGGCGGGTATTAACTGCGAATGTTTTATACAGATTCATTGAGTGCTGCCTTTTTAATAACGTTCATACTGCATGTATATATGTATACATACACACACACACACACACAAACACACATACTATACTGCACTATACTATACATATACTATAAAGGATTTTCCGGCCGCAAGTTTTATCTCCGAAACTACTGTGCCGATCTTAGTTAAATGTGGCGTCGGGATCTGCACTGAAATTTCTTGGGGCACTTTGGTGTACTTCACACCCAAAGCTGGATTCGAAGTTTAATTTTCGTTGCATAAAGCTATTAACCATGTAGAAAAATAGGCACATACCATGAAATATTTAACGTGTTCGTAATTTATTTTGTTTAATGAAATAAAGGAATTTTTATTACTAGGGTACTATATTTTTTTGGTTACCTTTTCGCCAACGTACTATGTATATTGTTTACAGTAAATGAACATCAGAATCTATTTTGTAGTAACATATGCAAATCTTGTTCGCCTTTAAAACGAATGTAGTTAGACGAGATAATTTTGTAATACTGAATATTATTCTATCCTTTTCAAGACAACGTTCAACTAACTTTTGCATAACTTCAATCCCGGCCTCACAGGAAACAGATTTCCTCTCCATTAGAAACACCAACCGATTAGACAATCAGGGAAATAGCCGTTGTTTATTTTGACGCTAGAAGAGACACGTAAGTGCAGTCCGCGACAAAATACAGAGTTTCGCTATTGCAGCGGGTGCCACATACAGCTACAGCTGGTCTCTAAAATTTTAGAAATTTTAAAGATTCAGATCGTACGTCACGGCAGTCAAGTACGTCTACATTACATTGTCCAAGTGGCGAATAATGCACCTTAGAAAATAAACTTTTTATGTTATGAGAAGTGAACGCAAACCATAAACACGGTCTGTGCACATTACAGAGGCCCTGCCCCGCTGGGGGTTGTTGCACCAAAATAAAAAAGACAACAAATACAGAGAATAAGCAGGGCCACAGATCTTAATTTTTCACAACCAAGGAACCAGTTCTTCATGTCTATATAAGGCCTGCAAAACTGCTTTTGTTGTCCGGGGAAGTTCTGCAAAATATGGCTCTATGCGGGTAACATGGAGTTCGGTACGTGCAGTTTTTACTGTATAAGTCTTGCTTTCAATTGTCACTATGTCTGCAAATTAGTAATCTCATTACCTATTTCGCTCGCATTTTGCTTTGACACAGAAGAAATAAGTTCAGATCCGTGACTTACATCCCGGTCTTGAGAGGGGTTAATATTGCAAGACGCAGGGAACTTCATGCGCTTAGAGTCTTCAAATCTTTCTTTCATACTCTCAGTACAGGGAATGTAGACAGGCGCTTTCTTTCATACCCTCAGAACAGGGAATGCAGACAGGCGCAAGGAATGTAACATCACCGAGACTTCGAAAGCTTGTAAAGTAGATTATCTCACTTTTCAGGAGTTGAATCTTCCATAAAGTCTGTTCTCTTCTGAAACAATCAATGGTGCCAGTCGTTTGAATGATGGATATATTTCGCCGTTGAGCCCAGTATTCAGAGCATTCTGATTAGCTTTACGATCTGTGAAGAAAGCAATATCAAGCAGTCGCCAAAAATCTTTTAATCGTGAAGGTGAATCACTTATGTTATGAAGTAATTCCGTAATGATTGGGTAACCCTCATGGAAACTGGGTAAAACTTTACCTCCACTCTGTCAGTGGACGTCATTGTGTAATATCATATCCCAAAAACGCGAATAATTTTCGACCATTAAGATTTTCAACGGCAGCATAGCACGAAGTGACTTTATAATTTTCTTTTGCTCAAAACAACTCATATATTAAAAATCGATTACTTATGTAAATAAAGATCCCTGATGAAAGACATAGTGGTGGCTAAAAGTGGTCTCGGAATGTGGGATGGCTTTGTCAGATCCCATTGAAGCCAAATTTTTCTACCAATCGCCACAGCGCCGTCGATGTTGACTGACACAAGGTAAAAAACAGGAACATTCATTTACAGAATGCTAGGATGAAGGATGAGGTGTTTACCTGTAATCTTGCCATGTCATGCCAGACATTTCAATGGATCGTAGTACCTTAATCCTGAATAATCAGGTAGCCCAGAACTTTTCCTTGGAATTTTTGACTCTTGAAGACGAAGGCACTACGATCCTTCGAGACTCGAGAACCACTCACTCAATGACACAGCGTTACATCATAGAAGAACTAAATCCTTCAATATATCGCTCTGAGAACCTCAAACCTTGCGTGGCTGGGGAGTATCACAGACATTATTTGACTCCTTCAACTGAAGGTTAAACAAGATAGAAAATGTGCTCATAACGTAACATTGAGACGCGTACGGATCTTGCATGTGGAACCTCTCTCAGATTGTCATACCGTTTAACCCAGTATGGTCACACATTTTGTTGTTCAGTGTGTGCACTTGCTCTATTTCCATAGTGCACAAAAACCCAAACGAAAATGCAGCGTTCCGACACGAGTGCTGGCCCCATGACTGTGCAGTCTGGGTTAGGTACCATTGTGATATTGACGGGACCAAATTTAGATCTGCCTTGTTCGTTGTAACACACTTCCTGTTGACATATATTGCGATTCAAATGACAGAACTTACCAGCAGCAAATTCCTGCGCAGGGATTATGTCGCTATTTTGAAGCTAGTAACTCAAACAATCCCAAAGCAGTTACAAACATTTCCACGAAATGAACCTGAAGAGTGTATTTTTATGTTGCGTCCACAAGCGATATAGGGTGACTGCGAAACGGCTTGCAGGCTTCAGTATATAGCCCGTTAACTTGCTCGTGCCGTAGATTGTTGCAGTTTGCTTACACAGAGATCTGAGGTTCATTGCAGGAGATGCAATCAATGAGGACGCTTGTTAACTTTTTTGCGAAGACGGTTCCAGCGATGATTCTCTTCTAACGTGACGTCGCGAAAATGTACAAACATGCCATCATATTTCTGTTTACATATAAATTTCTATATCTTTCTTTCCTAAGAGCAACGTCAGCGAAATTATGTTTTGACCACAATCAACCGAATAGTAGTGAAGAGTCTAACATACACTGTCCGCAATTGAAAATATATATCTGAACAAAAAACTGATACGAAACTAGATATTGTTCTTTTTATCTTTAAGGTGTTGTATGTATAAATATGTTATAATCCTCACAACAATGGATTAAAATTCATCACGTTTGAATGTTTTACTACATTTTAGGTTATAGAAAATTATTTATTAATTCATCATTCCGTTCTAGTTGTTATGTTGTACTATCTTTCTGTGGCGCAGCAGGCAAACTCGGGCCCTAGCCGGCTCATTGTTAAGGTTTCTAGATCACACACAATCACACACACCCGGTAGGACTCCTCCGAACCAGCAATCAACTCGTCGTAGAGTCCACTACCTACACAGCACACAACAAACACAAGAGACCAACATCCACGCCCTCAGCAGGATTCGAACACGCGACCTCAGCGGATGCTGACCTACACCTTACACCCCACAGCCATCGGGATGGGCTATGTTGTAATTTTGTTATATTATCGTTTGTCTTGTTTAGAGTGTGTTAGATATTGCTTAGTAATTGTAAGTAGATGCGACAAATGATAGGTGTATGTGTGTGTGTGTGTGTGTGTGTATTGCGATCTTTTATATTTCTTTTGAAAACTGCATTGAACAGTACCTATGTAAACTACATAAATTACCGTTTTGACTGAGAAAATAAAAACCCGAATGAAAAGTGAACTGGTAACAAACAATCGAAATTGATGAGTTTTAATCAGTTTCTTTGAAATTTCGTAGTAGTCTTAGTTACGTATAACACACTTTAATATCGATTACATAAAACATTTTTATACGGTTTTCATATTCTTCGATGTCAAGATGTATGTTATAATGGTGATAGTGTGTTAGAACCTTCATTACTCTTCGTTTGAGTGTGACCTAAATACGATAGTGTCTGGAATGACTGATAGATGTTCATATGTGTTTAAGATAATAGTTGTTAATTACTATTGCAGAGTTCGTGATGAATTACTCTAAACCATAACGTGTTTCTTCTTTGACTCATCCTCTAACATAAATGAGTACTAGGAATTTTTCCTGGGGAGTAAAGGCAGTCTGTATGTAGGGTTGGCCTTACCGCCTTCATGTGCCGATTGTCTTGAAATCTGGAAGACTCAAAATCCTGGAACCCTCAGGGCCTGGCCATGCCTGTAATAGGATTGCTTTACTTGTACATTGATTTCGTTCTGCCTGAAGGCATCTAATCTTGAGCTGCATCCATGATTACTGGTTAACTGATGAATAATTAAAATCCGTCCCCGCTGCTGTCTTATCAGTTGAAAATCGTGGCGTATTTCAGATGTCCCTCTTTCTATTCTTGGCTGGTAGGCCACCTTTACACATACCTACATTTTCGTTGCACACTCTAGATACCCTAACTTACTTACTTACTCCATGGAGCAGAGTCCTTCTTGAGAAGCTAACTGGTTCTGCAGCTAGTCAAGAAATTCCCCGCATTTTTGGAACCCGAAGGT
>JGI20166J26741_11799029_pt1 | contig 10182 bp, 7 predicted proteins | sample TergutCu122P5_FD_26741 | JGI IMG/M metagenome (IMG submission 26741) | reverse complement strand
AAACCAACAAGATGCAACTCTGGCAGTATTGTGTTTATTAACAACTACGAGTATGCTCTACATGTTTCGGACGCCCTTTGCGTCCATCATCAGGAGCACTGTAAACTGTAACAGCAGCCACTGGTGTTTGTCACGAGTTGGGATGGAATAAATCCTGTATAGATGTTCAAGGTCGGTAGTGCACTGTACTATTCCATGGCCATGCTGGTTTATTATATATTACAGACTTGTGATGCACGGAAACTCAAATATAAAATGCTGTACTCACATGCCTTTTGACCACCAAGTTCTTTACCCCCTCCATGACAAAGGATGAGCCCTGAGAAACCAGCTTTGAGAACATTCCTACTGTCTTGGTTCCACCTCCAACATACTGGCTTGGTGTTGTGGCCATCTTGGTATATGCTCTGAAAGTTTTTGTCATTTTACTAAATTATGCTTTTGTAGTTGATGGTGTAAGATAAGACTGAGTCCCTTTGTAATGTGTCTGGTAATGGACAGGATATTGTACCAAACCCAGATGATGAATGAATACAGAACAATGGTGGAATGACAATTATCATTTGCTCAAGTACAGTCCTTGGGGAGAAATCTGTCTCACTGCCAATTGGTGCAATATACATCCCACATTGCCTGTCCAAGCACAGAACCTGCATTTCCACTGTGACAAGCCAGTGACTAACTGTCTGACCTAAGGCATGGCTATATCAGAGTCATTAGATTTATTTCACTTGACAGAAAGACATAAAATGCATATTTCCCTATTTTCACTCATTTCATACAAGTACAAAATATCATCCTGCATCCTGAGGAAGAACAAAGACTGAAAGCATAAAAAAGAAAATATTTCAGAAAATCTCTGAATCTACAGGAGATTAAGTAAAGGAAATGTGTAAAATTACATAAAGGCAGAGTATGTAGTTCGTATCACTTACCAAGCACTGTGGCATTAAATCACAGAAATTTAAATAGACACACAAACAGAACATGTAGAAAACAAATTAGTACAACATTTCAGCTACAGATCCTCACAGAAAAAGACTAGTTGATAGATGGAGAAAGGGAAGGATAACATTTAAAATTAATCTGGTGGGAAAAGTTGCACTGTCAATTTGATTCGCTTCTGTAAATGATGATGTACTTGAGTACATGATATTAAGGTGTGACAGTAATTTCAAGATATTCTTACAGACTTAGAACTATTGCAGTGTTGTGTTTACTACCAGTGCAGTACAATATGCGTATCACTGGCAGGCAGTATGAATTCCTACACTCAGGAAGTATGTCTGTGGTGAAAACAGTGCAATTCAAATTTACTTAAAAGTTGTCATTTTCATTCACTTCAAATTAATGAGGTTTTACTGTGGCACATTTCCAGATGCAGCGAAAGACTGAGCTGTTGATCTTAACATTGCATATACCATACACCTTATTCATATCACCTTTTATTGACCAACTTGTGCACCACTTTTTGTATACAAAAATTGGTGCACAAGTTGGTCAGTAAAAGGTGACATAAGCTTTTTTTTCTTTCTTTCACATTTTGTGGACTGTACATTGTGATGTACTTGCATAATAAAGACCAACAAGATGCACTTTTCTTTCCTAATTTATTTCAATAATCTGTCCTCTACATGTTTCAAATAGAGTAACTATTCATCATTAGGAGGCAGTTATTGTTACGTGCAGCATATGGTATTTACCATGCTGGAAAAATATATTACAATTGTGTACAATTACTTATATATACTTTGTCACTAAGCATAAAACATTGTTTGGTATGTACAATTTCAAATTATATTAAAAGATATTTTGGAAAATAAAAGTATTTCAGAAAATGCAGTACGGTCTTACGTTATAGTAAAATGTTGTACATACCATCTGCGTTGACTAGCTGCTACCAAGATCAGGGTGGAAATGGTTTTAGGTTGTGTTGATGTTGGAGTATTGATCGGTTAGTCTGGTGGGAAGTGATGTATTGTGTAGATCATGGTTTGGCTGAAATATGGGATTATGTTCGCCGATGTGTTGTTCTGGAATGAGCTGTTTGTGATGGTAGTATGATTGGATGTATATGTGTTCAAATGGTATTAACAGTGTGGTTTTATTGATATGTTTGAGTAAGGTCTTGGTGTTGTTGATAGGACCGTATTCATGCTTGTTGTTTAAGATAATCTGAATATCTGATATCTAATATAATCTGAAACTTTACATACCAAACAATGTTTTATACTTTCAGTGACAATGTATATATCAGTAATTTTACATAATTCTAACATATTTTCAGCATGGTAAATACCATATGCTGCATATACAGTAACTACTTCCTGATGATGAATAGTGACTCTACTTGAAACATGTTGTTTAAGCTTTCATTTGACTAGCAGACTTGGTAGCGAATGTATTTTCTTCTCTGTTTGTTATGCTTATTCAGCGCCAGTCTTATCACTGAGGTAATGTGAATCATGAAGGCAGTTGGAGTCCAGACTTGGTAGCCGTATGAGCGAGTTTGTTGTGCTGTGTGTCGAGCATTGAGCAACACTGTAGCTGGAAGAGCAGTGTGTGTTTAATAGTGCAATTGTGCCCCCACAATCCAGAGATTTGAACCAAATACAGTCTACTTTATGCCCCGCTACACATGTAGAGGACAGATTATTGAAATAAATTAAGAAAGAAAAGTGCATCTTGTTGGTATGTATTACACAAATGATATGAGCTGTTGACTGATGAAACACCTAAATGGATATGGGACTTACGAGATGTAATAAAAAGACTGGTGGAAATATGAAAAGAATCATTTCAAAATCTGTACAACATTCCATGGAGAAAATCTCAAAGCATAGTACTAGTGTGTTACAATACAAATGCATTAAACACTAATTACAGGACAGGCCCAGATAGTGTAGTCAGTATAGCAACTTGCTACAGGTTGGATGGTCCAGGGATTCAATCCTGGTGGTAGTGAGATTTTCGTCATCCATCCAGACTGGCCCTGCAGTCCACCCAGCCTCCTGTAAAATGGGTAACTGAGTCTCTTTCCCAGGTGTAGAGCGGCCTGGGAGTGGCATTGACCACCCACCACCATCTAGCACAAAGGTTAAAGAAATAATGGAGCTACACCTCCGTTTCCCCTCTGGGCTTTTATGGCTTATTCTGGGGTGAACTTCACTTACTTAATAATTACAGCAAACACAGAGATGTATTAAAACTGTCCATACACATTCATTCATTACATACTTACTTCCACCTCTTGATATACGACAGCGGTTGAAGGTCACAACCGGCGTTCTGCAAAGCTGTCTCATATCGGTCAAACTCTTCCTACAACCATACAAAATATAATCTTAGTATTTACTAGAAAGTTGTGAGTGACGAGTCTTAACCTTTTCATTCAACAATCCTGGGAAATGAAAAGTACAGTTAGTGTCTGTCACCCGCCTAAGTTTAAAAGTCCAAGGCCTCTGATCTTAATAACTGATTCTGCTGTTAAATTAAAAGACATGGCCCATACCTTTGACATTGAATGTGAGCATATATAGTAGATTAAAAACAGTCTCATCTTGTCTTCTGGGTTACCAGCATCTGAATCTGTAAGCAGGTCCATGATGTTGCGATCCAGTGTTGTAGGTTTACTCATCACCTTTTCCTCAAATTCAAACAGTGTGTCCAATCGACGAGATTTGATATGATTCAAGATTGCTATCAAAAAACACATGATATAAATGAGATGCAGTAATATCTATGAAGATTACTGCCTTGTGTGATGTGGGCCAATTAGTCTGTTAGCAAAGTGCCAATGATCTGGGAGGAACTTGTTGCCTCCATCTACAGGATCAAAGGAGGAGATATTAAGTTCCTCCAAATGTCAGCACTCATCTACTGGCCTACACAATATTGCATCTCAGAAGACAGTAATTTCTATATATGGAGTACTTAGCAATCATTTTCTTACTGCAAACAGATATTACTTAACCTTCTCTCAATGAAGATTATCACTGGTTGGAGTCCTGAGTATAACTGGCATGACAGCAATGATTTCTGGGTGATAAATCATTCACATGCTTATCAGTTTCTGGAGAACAACTTAACATCAGACCCTCCCTCCCCTGTATTACATAATATACATTTACGCAGGTGTGTGCACACATGCACATGCACACACACAATGGAGGAACAGAGCAATGCATCAAGCACAAAATTAAACTGTCTTTCCAACTATGTGAGTCTCACAGTCCCACATTTCTGTAAAATGAGACTTCTGTTATGATTTTGTTTGTAAACAGATGAGCAGCTGGGACAGCACGGCTAGTATAGTGGCACTGGTCAACCTAGGAATCGTGGTGTTGGTTACTGGCATGGGCAAAAAAATTTCTGTTCTACAAGTGTCCAGACTAGTTCTGGGGCCCATCAGGCCTCCTATTCAGTGGGTATTGGAGGCCTTACCTGGGAATAAGGCAGCCACAGTGTGAAGGTGAACACTCACCTCCATCTAGTGTCACAAAGGTTATGAATGAATTGAGCCATTTACAATCATGGCCTGTACAGGGGCAACTTTACTTTTACCTTATAAACAGCTGAATAAAATAATAAGTTATTTCACCTGATGCAACAGTTGTATGCATGTCAATAAGTCTTTTCTTATCCAGAAGCTGAGGCAGAGAATTTACAGCTGATGTGAGGCGAGCTGTGGTGTCTGACAGCATAGGAAATGCTACATCACTTTCGCTGTCAATCCCCTATCAGAAAAGCAAAGATTAACTTCAGTGTTGTAATTGCAAAGTGATCACAATGTTAGAGGGGTCACTGAAAATGGATTGTAAAGAATGAATAATACTTGACAGACTAAAAATATACGGAAGATCACACTCGGTTAAGTTACTGGAGTGAAGACAGTCTTATCCGCTGTGTGGGAATGGCACGTATCTCAGCATCCAATGGTCCTTTTGGTTAACACACAGAATGCAGCATATAATGTTTCTGAACAGTGTGCCACCAGTGACTACATATTATGAAGCAGGTTTTGTAGGATAACCTGTTATAATTAGAAAATTTATTACCTAAATAATAAGTTACTTATATGTCTGCACCCTTACAGAACCATGAATTATAGATTATAAATACATGCTGACACATTCATATCTCTGTGACGCACTTATTAAAGCTGCTGTCACACTGCACACCTGGAACAACCTGAGAACCAATGAATGGATTTTCATCAAATTTAATCCTAGGAAGTTTTAACTGAAATTTGTCAATACATTTAATTTTTGGTTATATCCAATAACAGTAACATGCATTTTACATGATGATCTAGAACCAAGTCTACAACAGTTCAAGCTTCCTTGTTAAATAAGTGAATGAAAACTATCTGGAACTAGGGCTATAGTGAAAGAAGAAAAACATGTTTTTTGCTCAGTACAATTTTTCTATACTCCATACAGTATGCCAGACAGACAAAGGGTACTGAACATGCCACAATTATTACACTATGCATAAGTAACTTGTCAAATTATATAGTAGCTGGCAAACTCTATACCACTCCATAAAGAAACAGGCATACATATATTTTAGATGACTTTATTTAAGAAAGAAGCAAAAATAATCATATAATAACAGATGGGACAGTCTGTATGCAGATATTATCTACTGTATATAAAATGAAAACCTGTTACACACCATTGAAGCTTTCAATCTCTTAACCTCCTCCTCCGACGACCTGTATTGTTCCAACTCTTCCTGTATTGCTTCTGCTACAATGGGAAATGGACTACCCTTTTGTGACATCCAGAATCTGTCTCGTGAATCCAAGTCACAGGCACGAGTCTTCACTTTGGCACCACCTGCCGGAGACCGGCCTACATTTTCTTCAACCACTACTCTGTTAAGAGTTAAATCCAATACATCATGTGCCAATGCCTGCAAAAAGCAATGATATTCTATTGTCACATATACAGGACACACACTGTATACAATTAGGATTCTTACCTCATTTTCCAGTTTTTTTTAACTTATCACTAGAAGAACCAGTCCAAGGAAATGAGATCAGCATTGTCTTTAAATAAATACATATTCTGATGGTCCAGATAACTTGCTAAGCTGTAAAGTGATAAAGGGGCATGCAAAGCCATGCCAACAAATGTATTTTCAGTAGACCCCCAAATGGAGAAAATAATGTAAATGTACTACTTTCCTCCTATCTAGAACTCAAGACTTTCAACCATGTTAATGCTGTATGGGCCAATTAGTCGTTTCTTCTAAGATATAACACACAAATACACTCTGTGAGCAGAATGTAGAATTGTTGAATGGTAAAACCAGTTGTACATAAATTAACTGCAAGGCTTTAGAATGCTAAAGTTTAATCATCCTCCCCACTGCAATTCTCTTTTATTCCAAAGTGTCTACTTCCCTTCGGTTCACTGGAAATAGGCTAACCTACTGACTTTAAACAGATATCACATTGTGGATGCTAACTCAAACTTCTGCTCAATAGACTAAGGTTCATAAGGAAAATAAACATGAGTTATTGGGAAAATGTTCAGAATCAAAGGAGGAGTATTGTAGGATGAACCATGTCTGGACCAACAGGAAGAGTGTAATGGAAATACCCTAGCCAAGGAAGGTACCCAAGTACAAGACCACACGGTGTCACAATCCTGAAGGCTGCTGTCTGAATACTCACGACTGTGAAAATGAAAACTTATATGCGGTATAAATGTTAATCCTTTGGCACACAAACGAGATTTGCAACACACAGTGTGATAATCAAAATACCAAACATCAATTAATGATTGTTGCTCTTATGCAGGTCTAGTTCAAAATCTGGTCTTTTGAAGAACACACCAGTCATTTAATTCTAGTGCCAAAGTGTCAAAATTGTTACAAATAATTTAAAAACCACAGTTTTCAAGGTGTTGACCATACAATATCTAGAGATGTATGAAGTAAGTCAATCCCTCCCAGAAACAGGTGGCAGCTTATTCAGAATATTTGGTCTTTCATTTTTCATACAAGATGGGTGTCAAAGCAGACATCACACTTCTAGTTCTTTCTGATACAATGAAGTAAAAAATACCTGGTATGTCCACGTGTGATGAAGAGGAGTTGCCATATCAACATTACGATCCAGGATAATGAGAAGTGGCCGCTGAAAACTAAAATGTCCTCCACCTTGAGATGTGGCATCCATGAGGAACAGACTGTTACGAGTGTCTCTCAGATTCTCACGTAATTTTTTGTCTAGTTTCTCTGCGACCATCTCTGCAGCATTTCCACGTGGACTCCTAATAATGGGAACGGTACCTACAAACACAAAGTATATATTGTACAGACCTTTTGAGCACATAATGACACATAAAAATTTACAAAGATGTGTAAGAAAAATGTATGAAGGTTGTAGTGGACAAGCAGCCTTTATGTTTTTTATAATAAATTTCCATGTGTCAACTATTCGTGTCCCACCCCATACTACCAATGTATATACTTGTAAAAGCAAACCATTATTCTAATTCTATTCTATTATAATGTCTCAAAATAAAACACACATCCACAGTCACATTTAATCCAATTTATGACAGCATGATAGAGTATTGCAATAATACCCCCCATCTGCTAGCTACTGTTGAAATTTTGCAGATACTACTTCAAACAATTCTCCAAAACAGCTCAGCAACAGATTTTCTGTAAGTGACACTACCAACTTCTTCCATTTGTGTACTAGGCTGAACTACCTTTAAATCATATAATGACAACTAATAACATTTCCTGAGACCACTACAGAAGTTTCAGTAGCAAGATGACTTCCATGCATGAAGAACAGAAGTTTTGGACCTATTTTCTGTACTGTAACAACAATCACTCGCTGAAGCATTTAAACACCTAAATTTATTGCAGCCACTGTAAAAAAACATTATGCCACATTTTCCCAAGCATTTAATAAAAAAAAATTGGTTTATAGGGCTGGCAATGCATATACTCATACTAGACAAAATATTTACCTAAAGTCGCAAACACTGAGAACAAGCTGTCAACAATTGTGTCCATAATAGCCTCCATGTCTGTGTCCTTGATTTCACCTCGATTTATGGCTGCAACAAATAAGACACAAAGATAAAATAATCTGTCTTTAGACAACACAGCCAGGATACTTTGAATTTACATATAACAAATAAAAAATAACTATTAGGTGGCAATAGCAACATACTGAATCATCTTCAAAGAGTCATACCACAGAACTTTGGAACAAAGGCATCAGAATTAAATTTACTTAAAATATATGGACTATTACAAAATTAACATACAATAACTTGCTACAAGGCAGTATTCTATAAATAAACTTATCCAGCATTCATAGGCAAGTTTTAAACAACACCAACAGTGGTACACACTAATAATGAGCTGTTCTGATGTGCAGAAAACTAATTAACCTTTCAATGATGATGTGCTTATATTCCTCCTATCCCCCAGTCTTACAAAGTACTAAAAATGTATGCATGTCCATATGGTGCACAGATGTCAGGAGCATTTGAGGAATTAAAAGTCTGTACATTCAGCCAAGGCTGGTGATGAAGGATTAATTATAGATCACATTTCATCAGAAATTTTAATACTTAATTGACCTGATGCCTGTTCAACACAACACAGAAATAATCAATATTTTGCCACTGCTCTGAACTACAAGGCACCCCTATCTCCCCATGGATATTTTCCAGAACAATCCTGGCTATGTTGAAGAAAAAACCCAGAACAAACCTGCTGGAAATTAAACTATAGCCAGCCACTATAATGATCAAAGACTGAAAGCTACTTAAAATGCTGTACTGGAATTAAATGCTTATGTATAAAACTAATTTTGATCCATCAACTCTGTCCATCATCTTTTGCCTTACCTTCTTCAAGAAGTTCTGCTCAGTAATGTATGGGGGTGGAACTGACTGCTTTAGAGACCTTTCATATCCCAGGACTAACTCTGGTCAAGCTAACGAAAACCCCAATGTTCCTGTTGGGAACGGAGCCCCAGCCATATAGTTTGTACACAGCCACAGCCACTTCATTACGACATCTTAGTTAACTAAAATATTACATGTCTACAGTAAATGTTCAGGTGACAAAATCAGTTAGATCTGGCAATATCATCCACCATGTTCTGCCTCATCTGCTTTCCAATATTTTGGCACAGCATTCATGTCAGTACGCATGTTTGTTCACATGCAGGTTGCAGGCAGAAATAACTGACCTATAAATATTTTATAGCATTCCACTACTCGTGCCAACATTTATCACATGAGGAACTGACCATAATATGAGATGGCATCACTATTCTGATGTTTCAAGACAAACATATCATCCTCCAAAGAAATGAAATTCAGGTACTGATCGAAGACCTATAAAGAAGAAAAAATGGTACATTTCAACTTTTGAGGTCCATGACTGTTGAAAATTTGTACATTTTTCACAAAAATGGCAGTACATAAATGCATATCATACACGAGTACGACAGTAACCAACACCATAATTAAATATGTATGTGTATATACACTGTATTATATATCAGCACCCAATGGCTCACAAATGCATTAAAACATGTGAGTAAGAATACAGCACCTCATGAATTCTGCAACATCACAACATTCAGCATTCAACTATATAGGGGATGTACAGCACTAATGTACCAGCAGCCAACAGAATCTCTCATGAAACTCTTATAAACAAAATCAATATTGCTATGATTACTGTACTCTAAGCAAAGAATGACAGCATTCAGTGAGGTGTGATTGCAATGTGTGGCTCTCTCCTCAGCCCCATTTTATACAGAGACTAACAAATGGTGAGCTTTACTTCCCTGCCTTTGGAGTCACCTTTATTTTGCAGACATTTAGTTTCACACAGCCTTTGTTTCTATAGCATATAGATAGTGGATCCTTTACCGGTGTCCCAGTTTGTGGAATGCTTCGATAATTGGCTATGTAGCAGAACAATGAAATTCAACTTCTGAAATCTATAATTCTGCAGCTCTCCCATCTACACCAGATATTCCTTATGATACCTCCTCAGATAATGTCTTGTAATGTGTTTTAGTCCACTTTAACCTTTTGGAGCCGGAATTTTACATTTAAAGTTTAGCACACTCTGTAGGTAAAATGCGAATAATACAGGAACCAAAAAAGGTAGCGTTATGAAATA
>JGI20166J26741_11798918_pt1 | contig 10183 bp, 11 predicted proteins | sample TergutCu122P5_FD_26741 | JGI IMG/M metagenome (IMG submission 26741) | reverse complement strand
TATGTCACTGAAAAATTCCAATGACACCATCGGGAATCGAACCCGCGACCTGCCGGTTTGTAGCGTAGTGCCTTAACCACTAGGCTACCGCGCGCCCCAGTACTAAATGTAAGCCACATTATTCAGCTTGATAATAAGTACAGAAATATTCATTATAAAATGTATAATGACGAATGTATATGTCATTATTATAATACTTCAGGTATTGGTGTTACCGTGGAAGTGAAAATGTATAACGGAAAGAGGGTTTCCTTTCAATAAGACGCTGTGAGCGCCCGTTATCTGCCTAAAACAGTAAAACAACTGTAATGCGACACTTCGGATATGAAATTTCACGTACCCAGCCAAGTTTTCGGGACAGCAGACTCCTCGAAAACGTCGGTAATCATCAACGTGACTAGGCATCCCAGAAGACCACACACTTCAATTCTGTAAAATATTTTACCACAGTTCATAACACTACCAAAAATCACACTTGTATAATAGGCCTGCTATATTTCTCTTTCCTCTTGTGTCTGATATTGTTATCATCCTCCACTGTTAGTACAGTTGTGTCAGGTAATACAGTTCAAGTTCCATCTTCATCCTTTGGCAAATCAACAAGTTTCTTTAGATGGTGCTATAATTTCGTAGGAAAAAAAACACTAAGACAGTACAGAAATATCCTAAGGTGTAACCATTTATTTGTTTCTTGTTAAATGACCAACTTGACGCACAATTCTTTTCTATGTATTTATTTCAGTTCTCTACATGTTTTGAGCAACCTCGTGCTCATCATCAGGAGAATCAATTGTATCCATACAACTTCTGGTATATGTCACTCTGTGTCGGTGACATATACCAGAAGTTGTATTGATACAATTGATTCTCCTGATGATGAGCACGAGGTTGCTCAAAACATGTAGAGAACTGAAATAAATACATAGAAAAGAATTGTGCGTCAAGTTGCTCATTTACCAAGATTCATAACGTGATACACGGTCAACAAAATATAACATGTATTTGTTGTACAGAAGACGGTTAATAGACTTATAATTAAATATGTATGTTATTGCCCAAGAAAGGACATCGTTACTTTAAGCATCTTACACATTAGCGCTAATCGTCGGAAGGTCTCGATTTGTGCACATTTTGACATATCAGGTGTGATAATCTCTGAGAAATGGCGTTGTTCTTTATTCGGCCTTGTTTGATAGGTATGTACAGGGTGTAACAGGAGGAATCTGCTATTTTCGAAGGAAATTTTCTTTTAGTTTACATTACGTAGATATTACCAAATGAACCTTATCCGAAGTTGAGCGGTTACGGGGATGATGAAACAATAAACACGTAATATTCTTGTGGTTCCCCCTACTGTACCTGTTTTAACACGGTATGTTTTCCGTACACTGCGCATGTCCGTTTTGAGCCGACAGCTAAGCCAAGCCATACGCAGCCCAGTTCATGCTAGGGCTTAATAGTCAACAACTGTCTTTGTTACAATTAACTGTGAGGTGGGAAACACTGCACTTTCTGCTTTCCCACAGCTATTAGGGCATGTATTTCGTATACGGATTTTGCGATGGGAATGCACGCGATGCTGTAAAAAAATACCGAAGAGTTTTTCTACCTCAGAATACCCCGTAAGGACGAATTTCTTCGTACCCACCAGACAATAAGTGAAACTTGTTCTATTTTAAATATTTCCTGTGCAGTTTTGCATGGGAGAAGTAACTGATATGAACATACGAAAGAACAGACGTTAAACCTCTTGATTACAATTCTTGGGGCCACATGAAAAAATTGTTGCATGAAAGAAGGGTTAGGTCTGGAGCAGCACAACTTTTTCTTATTTCTGCAGCAGTAATCACACATGTAGCCATCCTGACAACACTGCCTCATCAGCCCAGTCTCTACTTACGCATGCTGGAAAATGCATAACAACTAGAGGAGGAAGATTTCATATTTGTTATGAAACTCTACTGTGTATGGGACACTTCAAACAAGTAAATTTAATCTCGAAAAGTTATTTTAGAACTGGCAAAGGGTATACGCTAGTACGTAGTCAATTAATTTAAATTAAGTACTACAATACTACTGTATATTTGTGTGTTATGTAAAGTACTTGAAACTCCAAAAATGATTGTATGAAAATAGTGCGAATTATCCTAACTTAATATATTTTTTTCTTGCGTCGGGCTCATCACTTGTCCAGAGGAGTCCCACTGATTGTAGTGTGTTTGACAGTGATGGTGAAGCCTCAGTAATGTCGAGGCCATGTCTTTTTGTCACATATGTGTTAATTATATGTTAAATACAGGCTTAAAAATTACAGAAATTACAAATTCCTCCTCGTTTGAATATGTATTTGGTAATGAAAGAATGTTTAAGCGCTCTCGTTCTTTAAAACTTATTATCACCATTATTATCATCATAATCATCATCGTCATCATCTCCGTAAAAGTTCAACTTGTGATATCGGTATGTGTAGGTATTTCCATGTAATTAAACCTTGGAAACGTTTCCCTGAAGCATGGTGGATTGCTCCTGGTACACCCTATATATTCATCTACAAGGAACTTTACTTTAAATTTTCAATGGGCTTCTTTCACAAGTCTAAATAAAAAATATAGAAAAACTAAGAAAGATTTAAAAGTAGTTTTTTACATAGAAATGAGTCTGCTAGGTGCTTTCGACCAGACAGGTTGTGTGAAGAGAGGACAGCCTTCTCAACGAAAGCGAAAATAGTCAGCAAGTGTTGGCGGAGTGTGATTTACGTTAAGTTTTGTTTGTTTGTTTGTTTTTTGTTTTGTTTGGTGATGGTGGTGAAGTTCAACTTTCTGCAGTAATGGCTGAGCGACAGAATACAGTAGTCTGTTCCTTCGACCCATCAAGCCCACGCATTACTGCGTATGAAATCCATGAGTGGATCCACGCAGCCCTTCGGATCCAGGAAAGTACAGTAAGCATGATTCAAATTGATGGCATAAAACGACAAGTTTTCATTAAATCTGTAGATAAAGAATCAGTGCATGCATTGCTTCGAGACACGGCTGGTCGTGCTGAATACAAATACCCAAATGGGGAAATATCCATTGTGAATATAGATACGGCAGGGATGGGCACTAAACTTATTCGGGTAGTAAATTTGCCCCCTGAGGTACCTAACGATACACTTCACGAGTCTCTTGCTTCCTTTGGAAAAGTGCTGAACATACATGCCGAAACGTGGGCCAAGATCTATGGATACCCCGTGTCAAATGGGGTGCGGCAGGTTGTGATGAATTTGGCCCGACACCTGCCCTCACATCTGACCATAGCTGGATATAGAGTGCTGCTATTTTACGAAGGCCAACGGCCACATGTTATGGCTATGGCGAGATAGGGCATCTGTACCAGGCATGCCCCCCGCGCCGGGCAACTGGGCCGGAGAGGCAAGGCCGAACTACAACTACGTACGCATCCGTTGTTACAAACACAGCCACACCCCCTGGCAGGAAAATGGTGGATACGAACACTACTGTGGGAAATAATGATGCCCACAGCAACACTGTTGACACAACAACGACGGCCATGGTATCGAATAAGGAAATAGGCACTCGTGCGACGGAACAGGAACCCACCCATGACAATGAACGTGGACACTACGCCCGCCCTAGCGGACGGGAACGCCGATGGCTCACTCGGCACACCACTCCTCGATGACCGGAGGGAAGGGAATGGACTGACGGCGACAGACCTGCCGCACAAGGACCAGTGTTCACGACGGAAGAGTGACAAACAGACACAAGACGTAGCTCCCGGAACCTCCAGTATGGTGCCCGCACCCCCTGACTGGCAAAGCTAGGCGGAGTGAAAATAAGGACACGACAATGGATGATACTGATACTAGCATTACACCCCTCACCCAGGAAGGTACACAGGAGGAAATACGACACAGCGCTAAGCGGACAAAAGTTTGAAGATAGAGAAGGCCGGTGAGCACCACTCTGAGCGGAGTCGCAGCCTGTCCCGACTGGTGCCCTGTAATGGTGATAACCCTGAATTATCCCGGCCCACGATTATAATCTTCATCTATCAAGAATGCATGCCATAAAAATTGCAACGCTCAACATCAATGGGGTGACAGCGACGACGAGAGTGGAGATGCTATTGGAATTCATAAACAGACGTGAACTAGATATACTGTTCCTCCAAGAGGTTACAAACCCCGACAAGCTGACCTTTATGGGATATAAAATCCACCACAAAATCGGGATCTCGATGCGTGGGACCGCAATACTCGTGAGAAACGCGATGCCAATCACAAACGTACATAAGCTACATGCAGGCCGCGCCATGTCAGCTGAGCACAGTGGACTACGGCTAATCAACGTGTATGCTCCATCCGACTCAGCACGAAGAAACTGAAAGAGAGAACTTCTTTAACAACGAATTGTCTGCCTTCTTCTATACTGCCCCCTCCCACACGATTCTTGGAGGAGAATTTAACTCTGTACTGAACCCTGCCGACAGCACCGGCTCCATTCAAACCAGTACAGCACTCTCGGAAATCGTCACACGACTCGCCCTAGTTGACACCTGGACGCAGGATCCCTTGCGACCGACCTATACACACCACCATCCCACCGGAGCTACACGAATATACCGCCTTTATGTATCCTCAGACTTGTTGCAGAGAAAATCCGGAATACAAATCATACCTGCGTCCTTTACTGATCATCATGCCGCAGTGCTCCGCGTAACAGCACAGTACTAGACAATGCACAGGGGGTTCCGCAGATGTAAAATGGACCCGGCCGTGCTGCAAGATGATATCCTCAAACGGAAAATACGAGCCAATTGGATGCAGTGGAGGAGTCGTAGGCGTCACTATCCACATGTAGCAATGTGGTGGGAGAGACGTGCCAAGAATCAACTACAGCGTTTTGTGCGGGCCGAAGAAGGAAAGAAACAGGAACTTCCGACATATGGAGAACCACCTACATGAATGCCCTTATGACATCATACGCAGTACTATGCCCGAGACGGACAAATTCCTGGAGCTAAAAAGGTACAAGGCAAAACTCGTTCAGCTGCACGCCACGCGGAGGAAAAAGACCATGCTGGATACAAGCGCACATGACAGGATGGATGAAGAAGAACCATCCCTCTTCCGCCTTCTCAAAACGCTTAGACGTCGCAAGACGAGAGCAATGCAGCAGATTCAGGACTCACACGGAAACATCGCAACCCGTCTACAAGAAGTGGGCAACATCTTCCTGAACCACCTACGTCAAAAATTTGGGCCTATCAACATAGACCGCGATAGTTTCCCCGCACTGCAATTCCATATACAATCACTAGACCCCGCGTCTGCAGAGAGTCTGGAACAACCCATAACATTAGAAGAGGTCATCACAGCGATCCGGTCCGGCTCGAAACACAAAATCACCGGGTATCGATGGCATCTGTCATGAATTCTATTCTGCAAACGGGGTGGCGGTACACCTCGACCTCCTCGAACAACTTAACCAAATGTTCCCGAGTAACTACATGGCCCCCGCGGTAGAAACACGGGGTCCTCATATGCATCCCGAAGACGGACGGAGGTGACACCCCCAACGGTTACCGCCCAATATCGCTTCTAAACACTTATTACAAAATCTTGGCGCGGATTCTAGGCCGACGGATCCGGCAGGTTATGGCTGAACAACTCCAACACACAATTCTGTGGAGTCCCTGGCAACTCCTTCCTAGATGCGGTATCGCAAGTCCGGAACATAATTGCACACGCAGAAAACACAGATACCCCTTTGTGCATACTGACATTGGATTTTCACAACGCCTTTGACCGCATCGCCCACTACTAACTGTTCTACATTTTGCAAACCTACAGCATACTGCAGGATCTCATAGACCACCTACGCGCAATATACAGCGAAGCCACTGCCTCAGTCGAAATAAACGACACTCTCGCGGGCCCCATACCGATCCAGTGTGGTATGCGGCAAGGCTGCCCACTGAGCATGGCCCTATACGCGTTATGCTTCCACCCTCTCCTCAGCACGCTGGACCACAGTCTACAGAGACCACGGGTCGAACGGAGGAAGAGGTGCCGACCAGTGTTGGCACATGTTGACGATGTGACGGTTTTCGCTACCCATCCAGCGGAGTTCGTAACCGTACGTCAGGCAATACAATGCTTTGAAAAAGCTATGTGAGCACATCTCAATCCTTCTAAATCGAAAGCCATGGCCCTTGGCAGTTGGATAGCACCGGCGACTGAATTAGGAATTGCATTCCATGACAGCATTAAAGTGTTTGGTGTAAACTTTGGGCCGTCTATACCACAAACCATGAAATACAGCTGGGCAGGCATAATGCACGCAGTTCGAATACAGGCTCGGAAAGCATACACTACGAGCCTGTGTTTCGCGCAGCGAATCCGGTACGTACAATTTTGCCTACTTGCTAAGATTTGGTATATGGCGCAATTTTCCCCCCTTATCACCAATCATGCACAGCAAATTACGACAATATGCACTTGGTTTATATAGCACGGGGCTCTCTGTCGGATACCTGTGACGACGCTTCAACGCCCAAAGGAGGAAGGCGGTTGGGGTTTCCCAAATATAAGTGCCAAATGTAGGACGCTGCTGTAAATCAGATCCAGATGAAGGAGGAAAGGGACGGAACGGTACTTGCGGAGCAGATAAGCAACTGGGACCTTACTCACACTCTGGCGAACCCACCTAACGTGGCCCGGATCCCCCCTCATCTTGTACATATAAGACAGTATGCGATGGATGTGGCATACGTCCTCCCATACACCGCAGCTGAAACGCACAAGACCTTCAAAAAGCGTATATATGACGTGCTGATGAGTATGGATGAAGCTAAACACAGCACTCCTTAACTACAGATAGTGAGAAAATACCCTGGGATTCCTTAGGCGGCGCATATGGACAAACCTCCACGCATCCATTGTGCCTGACATGGTGAAATCGGCGTTGTTCGAGGACATTCATGGCATTGTGCTCACCAAATACAGATTGGTCGCCATCCGCCTAACGAACACCAGCTCCTGCGCACGGTGCGGAGAACCAGACCCTATTCAACACACCACTGCCGAATGTATGGAGGGGCGGCTCATCTGGACTTGGACGCGTGCAAAACTGGGGATGATACTTCGTATGGATCCCAGACACATACCATCCGACTGGTCGATACGACCTGCCTTCCAGTATTGGCCTCCGCAAAGGCAGGCGGCGCTCTTAAGGATCTCTGCCCACCTAATCTACTATCGCTTGCAGTCCAGTAGACACTTTTCTTTCAAGGACTTAATGATTTTTTTAGATCAGCTCGGCGGAAGGCGTATCACCGATCATCCAAACGCCCTAACACTGGCGGGTACCTGGACCTCCTCTGACGCCCCACCATGGTGCCGGAGAGTGAGGAGCGACATCCCGTGGGACGGGACCAACCGGAATGCATGGCATGCCACGGCTCTCTCGCTTACCACATGCTTGAGCCCACAGTCCAGATCGTCCTGCTTTCTCTCCTTCCTTTGTTCTTACAGCGGGCAGGAGTTTGCCACCTATGTACGATAACGGACGGATAATAAAGGAGTTTTTTTTAAAAAAAATTAATTCTAGAGATTCACACAATTCATCATGAAGGAAAAATGACGGAGATAAAAAACATTCTATTATTAACCTGCAGTACGATGGGAAATCATGAAATATTTGTTAGAGTAACCCGTCTTCCTGCCAAAACTGCGAAAACAGGCTTCCAGAACAGGAAACAGTAACCTTACCCAACTCACAGTCAAATTCTGGCTCTTCAGTTGTGGAAGCTTTTTTAGTTACAGATGGGTCAGATAAAATGATTGTAAATTTACCTCGCGCTGACTGAGAAGGAAATAGGAAAAGTTTGATTTTAGAATCCGATGGGTACAAACGGTGGTAACAAAAAGATAGAAGCGTTGAATTAATTGTACTTTAGGGGTATCGAGATTTATATATTTCTTGTGAAATAATTTATGCAGAAAATAATAAATCTGAAATAGTTTTCTTTTTCCACTTACATCATTACATAAACAAAATAGGTGATAAAAATATGAGTATTTTAATTTGACTTTGTTGGATCTACTATGAGATGCATATTGCAGACATTTTGTCTTGTACTTTTCATTATTTACAGTATAACAGAATAAAAAGATACAGTAAAAGTAAAGAAACTTGAAAATCTATATTACAAACATGAGCAAACATGCAGGAGCACACAAGGTATCTGTTTACTTATACAAACGTGTCCCTTTATTAATATGTGAATAAAATGATTTGTCATATCTATTAGCTTCTACTGCCTAGTAGTATATATTTATCTATATGATTCTATGTAGTGTTCTACTATGTCAGTGGAGTAAAATAGAGTAGCGACACTTGTGAAGTAAAATAAAACTTCATTGCTTTGAAAATTATTATTTTACGTTCCTTCAAAGCAGTCCTCTTTCATGTGATGAACCTCTTCCAAAATCTCTGGAAGCCGATGGAGCTCATTAGCAGAGAGATAGTTTGTTTATGTCTACGATGGATTGCCATACTTCTCACACCATCTCTGCCAGGCTGTAAAATAGTTTCTTCGTGGAGGTTCCTTTACTTCAGTGGACAGACGTGTCACAAGGGTTCATTACTCGTAAGCTGAGAGTATGTTTTAAGTTTTCCTTTGCCACATGTCAGAAGTTTGTAGAAGATATTGCCACATGGCAATGTGCAATTCGTGCAGCACAAGTGGTCGTGCACAAAATGCAGATACCTTGGCTGCACTGCCGGTCACGGGTGATTCTGCAGAAATTTTAGTTAGTTCTTAATATTTACAATTCAGACCAATGACATGTAGTAATGAAGGACGAAACCAATGCTGTCATAAAAGATGGTCAACATTACCGTGACTTTACTTGATTTCTAGCGAAATTTCTTCCAGCGTCGACATCCTGGGTGGTATCATTACTGCCGTTTCATTTCAGGATTATGTACACCTCCTCGTCAAAGATTACCGTATGGCGCAGAAAATACCATATTTCACGTCGTACCATCCAAGTTTTAAGTTAGCAATAACGTAACTTCGTCGCTTGTGGCCTTCAGCAAGGTGCCGTGCGATCCAAAATGATACCAATGTTTACGTGTCTGTGAAGTCGGTAATAACGTGACACGAACTAAAATTACGTATCCCAGACCAGAGCCAAATAACTTTTCGTCAACTTCTGCCTATCTCCAGCAGCGACTTTACGATCTGAACTTCCTCCTCTGGAGTGATGAGTCGTCCTGCACTATGATTATACTCCACAGCAGCCCAGCACCGGCGATAGATTTTCACCATCGTGTGACAGATCAGTACAATAGAGCAACTTCGCCATAAGCTTCCTGATCATTCCAACAGCCTTTCCCGCAATGACAGCTTTCCAACTCTATTTTGACTCGGGAGTTTGTTCTAACTTCGCAAAGGTGTCTTAAGTCCTGTTAAGTGACTCCGTTGACTGTTGATGTTCTGTTTACTGCTTGACGAGGATGAGATGAGAACAAACATACCAAACATGGCCTACAAAATATTGGATGTGTAAACTGTTGCTTTGACAAGGAGCTTCGATAGGAGCAATGTTCCAATTCATCGAATTAAATGTAAGCAAATACTGCAAATGACATTTTCATAACTTGAAGTCACATCGTCATTACCTACACTCGAAAGAAAAATATTGTACCTATACGTATGGGCTCGCCGTGTCTCTTATTTTTGTCCTGAATTTTGATAAAGAACAAAATTTCTAAATATAAAAACCGAAAAGAGTACCGCTCATGAAAACCACCATAAGTTCGACAAGGTTAGTGAAAGTCATCAGACTGCAACAGCTTACTTTGTCTTCCTTTTAACGAGACCGTCATTCACTTATGACCTCACCTTTCGATGTTTTATAAACTGAGCTACTTACAGCGTCATGCGAAATGCTATAATGTGAAAAGTAGTAAAATAAACATCAAAACAATATCTGTAAAAAATGTTTTTGAATTTCTGCAGTTGGAAAAAAATGCGTAATCATCTAAGGCTCAAGCAGTGCACTATTACAATTTATACAAAACCGAAAATAATCATACCTGCTCAGTTATATATATATATATATATATATATATATATATATATATATATATATATATATATACGTATT
>JGI20166J26741_11798806_pt1 | contig 10185 bp, 9 predicted proteins | sample TergutCu122P5_FD_26741 | JGI IMG/M metagenome (IMG submission 26741) | reverse complement strand
CGCCCTTGCAGTGGCACGAATAGAGTGGCTCCCGTGAGCGTGGACGGTACCCTGACCCCAGAACAGCAGGCTTACAACGCGGCGTCAGCAGGGAAACGCTCGGACGCGATCGCGGACGCCGTTCGGCGTGGAGTGCCCAACGCGTCACATCTGACTCTCCTGGACTACGGCTGCGGGCCAGGGCACATCGGGCTGCGACTCGCCGATCATTTCGGCACGGTGGTGATGGTCGACAGCGACCCGGCGGCGGTAGAACTGGTTCGGGCGACGGTGGCTGACCGGGAGAACATCACTGTGGCGGTGATGGACGCCTGCAGCGACAACGCGCCGACACCGCACGCAGACGTGGTCGTGGCGAGCCTGTCCCTGCACCACGTCAGCGACGTCGGCCGGGTGCTCGACGGCCTGGCACGGGTGGCACCCGGTGGACGCCTGTTCGTGTTCGACATGGACTTCGACGGTGGGGCATACCACGCCGCCGAACCTGAGTTCGCCCACATCGTCGGTTTCGACCGTGCGGGGTTGGTCCGCACGGTCACTGCCCACGGCTACCAGGACGTGACAATCGGCGACCTGTGGGAGAGCACCAAGTGGATCGGCGGCCGCCTCACACCGATGAGCCTGTTCCTGCTCACGGCCACCGTCCCGGCCTCACCGGCCCACAAGCTGGTTCACCACAGGCCGGGGATCAGCCGTGCGGATCGGTGCTGATAGTCGCGGTACGCCCGCCCGAAGATGTCGGTGAGCAGGGCCTCTTCCGTGCGGATGCGGTACGCGTACGCCGGGACGAACAGCACGACAACCACCGTCAGGGTTATCCAGTTGCCCATCGCCAAAGCCGCACCCCAGAAGATCAGCATGTCCGACAGGTACCCGGGGTGACGGATGCGGCGGTACACCCCGTCCGTGACGAGGCGGTGTTGGTCGGTTTCTTGCAGCGTACGGGTGAAGAACCGGCCCAGCGTCGTGAACGCCCGGTAGCGTACGACCAGCCCCACGATCCCCAGGACCACGCCGATGGCGCCGGCCACTGGGCTGCCGATCCGTCCGCATCCCCACCAGTTCAGAAGCGGTGTCAGCGGGATGATCACGAACGCGACAGCCATCGCGACGGAGACGAACGTCGTGCTGCCGCGGTCGGTGTCGCCCCGGCGCATGTCCCGTGCGCCGGCGACCCGGACGAACCGTTCCAGGACGAAGAACCCAGCCAAGACCAGGTACGCCCCGACGGCCCCCACCCACAACCACCCGGTCATGATGCCCCGCTGCCTCGACCGGCCTGACCCGGTACCGACGAGGGCGCAGCCAGGTACTCCGCCAGCAGCCCGCACTCGTCCAGCAGCTTCAGCAGCGTGTACCGCGAGCGGTAGTCCTTTCCGCAGCGCAAGGACAGGTCCAGCAGGTCCGGGCCGATCCCCTCGTCGTCGGGCGTCATGTCCCCGTGCAGGGTCCGCAGGGTGTGCTCGATGTCGGCCTGCGGCGGCATCGCCTCGATGACGGCCCGGATCTCCGGGAACCGCGCCTGCGCCACCCGAATGCGGCGCTCCTGCTCCTCCCAGGTGAGGAAGTCCTCCGGGTTCTCGCGCATGATGGTCCGCCCGCCCTCTTCGCCGAAGGCGCGGACCATCCACCTCTCGCGCTCTTCGCGGGAGATGCGGTTCCGCTGGATCTGCCCCAGATCAAGCAAGGAGAGGTCCTCGCTCGCGAACCGCCGAAACAGCGGCCACACCAGCAGCGTCGCCACCCCGACCGCGGCCCCGTGTTTCGGTGGGATCCTCCCCCGCTGCACCAGTTGCATCTCCCAGTACTGGGCGATGTTGTGCTCGATCGACGCCGCCGCCCGGGAGTGCCCGATGATCAGGATCGACAGCCCCGACAGGATCAGCGCCTCGACCAGGGCGCGCATGCCCGTCTCCGTCTTGCGGGCGATCTCGTCCACGTTGTCGAGGATCTTCGCGGCCGCTCCCATGACGAGGGACGCGCACACCGGGCAGTACGGTTCGCCGTTGATGATGGTGCCGAGCAGCCAGTCGGCGTTCGCAATGTACTTGCCGAGCACGTCGCCCGCGCCCGACGCGGCCATCGCCAGCGGGGCCGTGGCCATGACATCCAGGTCGCACACGATGATGTCGGGGCACACGCCGGCGCGCTGGATCTTCACCCGGCGCAGCAGCAGCGGTGCGACGACGGACGTGTAGCCGTCCATGGACGGCGCCGTCCCCACGCTCACGAACGGCAGCTTCGTCCGGGTGGCGTTGATGCGCGTGATGTCGGTGACGGAACCGGACCCGACGCTGATGAGGAACTCCGTGTCCGGCAGGATCGACAGCAGCACCTCGCCGCACGCCGTCTCGTCCGGCAGCATCTCGTCCTCCCGGCGCACCACGCACGGGATGACCTCGAAGCCGGCCCGCACCAGGGTCTCCTCGACGGACCGCCCGGCCACCTCATATGTGATGTCGTCGGCGACCAGCACGCAGCGCCGTCCCAGCCCCCGCGCCTCGATGAACGACGGGACGCGGGCAAGCAGGTCCTTGCCCATGTAGATGTCCTGCGCGGGCTGTTCGTGGTGACAGGCGCAGTCGCATTCCAGGCCGGCGAGGGTCAGGCGGTCGTTCTCGTCATAGCTCACCGATACGGACATACGCGTGCCCCCGTTTCGTGTTCGGCCTGGTGCTGGCGCCGATGATACGGCGAGCCGCACACCCGCCACAAACGCACACAGGCCGCGTCAGATCACGTCCCGCAGCACCGGCCGGGCGGCGGCCAGGACGGCGGCCTTGGCGTCCTGGGGCCCGACGGCGGACCGGGCCAGGCCGGCGAGTTCGCGGCACTGGTCGAGGGTGTGGGCGGCGAGCACGGTGCGGACAGCCCGAACCTTTTGGACGGCCATCGACAGACTGGAGGCCCCCAGCCCAACGAGCACCAGCGCGAGCCCCGGATCGCCCGCGGACTCCCCGCACACGCCGATCGGCCGGCCCGCCTCGGCCGCCCCCCGGCACGCCGCCGCGATCACATCCAGCACGGCCGGCTGCCACGGGTCGAGCAACTCCCCCAGCTCCCCCGCGAGGCGGTCCGCCGCCATGGTGTGCTGCTGAAGGTCGTTCGTCCCCAACGACGCGAAATCCACCTCCGCGAGGATCTGGCGCGCCCGCAACGCCGCCGCCGGGACCTCGATCATCACGCCCACCTTGGGAATCCCGGCCGCGCGGACCCGCTCGGCGAACCACGCCGCTTCGGCGGCCGTCGCGACCATCGGCGCCATCACCGACAGGTCCGCACTGGTCTCCCGGTACGCCGCCGCGAGCGCCGCCAGCTGTGTGACCAGGATGTCCTCGCGGGCCATGCCCAGCCGAAGTCCGCGCCGTCCGAGCGCCGGGTTCGGCTCGGGGCCGAGATCGGCGAAAGCCAACGGCTTGTCGGCGCCCGCGTCCAGCGTGCGGATCGCCACGTGCCGCGCCCCGAACGCGCGCAGCACCGCGGCGTACGCGGCCGTCTGCTCCTCCACCGTGGGTGCGTCCACACGGTCGAGGAACAGGAATTCCGTGCGGAACAGCCCGACACCCTCGACGGCGTCCGCGGCGGCGACCCTCGCGTCCGTGAGCGTGCCGATGTTGGCAAGCAGCGCAACGCGGTGACCGTCCCGGGTCGCCCCGGGGGCGTCGGAGGACGCCAGCACGGCGGCTCGCTGGTTCGCCCGCGTGCGGAACTCGGCGCGCTTCGCCGGCGTGGGGTCGACGACGACCTGGCCCGTGCTCCCGTCGATCGCCACGAACGTGCCGTTCTCGACCACCAGCCCGGCCGCCTGCACGACCGCGGGGATGCCGAGGCCGGACGCCAGGACCGCGGCGTGCGACGTCGGCCCGCCCTCGACCGTCACCAGCCCCAGGCACAGGGCGGGATTGAGCAGGGCCGTCTCCGCGGACGCCAGGTCGCGGGCGACGACGATGGACGGCACGGTGAGGACCGGCAGTCCCGGCTCGGGCAGGCCCCGCAGCCGGGCGATCACGCGGTCGCGCACGTCCAGCAGGTCGGCGACCCGGTCGGCCATGTACCCGCCGAGCGACAGCAGCAGGTCGGCGTACTGCCCGACCGCGTCGTGCACGGCCCTGGTCACGCCCGCGCCGGTCCGCAGGGCGTCGTCGATCGTGCCCGCCAGGCCCGGGTCGCCAGCCATCATCGCACCGGCCTCCAGTGTGGGTTTCGCCTCGTCCGGGGCGCGATCCTGGCGCCGGCGCAGGCCCTCGGCCACGTCCCGCAGGGCCTCCCGGACGCGGCTCGACGCCGCCGACAGCGTCGCGGGCGTCGTCGGCGGCTCGGCCGGGTCGGGGCCGACCGGACGTGCGACGACGGCGGCCGGGCCGACGGCCACACCCCGCGAGACCCCGATGCCCGTGATCATGCCGCGTCCTGGTCCCGGGCGGCGAACGCTTCCCGCACCCCGTGGGGTGTCGTGGCGGCGCGGGCCACACCGAGCCGGTCCGCGTCCGACAGGACCTCGGCCAGTTCGGCCATGAGGTCGATGTGGCCGTCGCGATCCAGCGCCGCCAGGCCGATCACCACATCGACCGGGTCGAACTCGCCGTTGCCGAACGTGACCGGGCGGGCCAGCGTGACCCAGCTCAGGCCCGCACAGTTCACCGCGGGCGAGGGACGGGCGTGCGCCAAGGCGAGGCCTGGGGCGATCACGATGTAGGGGCCGAGCGTCTCGACCGTCGCGATCATCTCATCTACGTACGCAGGTGCCGTCACACCGGCCGCGGCCAACGCCTCACCGGACGCCCGGACGGCCGAGCGCCAGTCCGCGGCGTCGACACCCAGGCGGACCGCCTCGTCGGGAAGCGGAAGAGTCATGCTTGCCTCGATTCACGGCACGGCGCTCACATCGCGTGCCCGCATGTCAGCCTAGAGCACCTGGCCGCAACGTCCGAGGACGTGCCGACAATAATCCGCCCACATCGCCACCCACCGCTCACGAGACCGTCCGCCCTTGACATCGGCGCGCGTGGCGACAAGAGTCGGTCCATGAAGACCCCGTTGTCGCAGATCAGGGCTGCCCATCCCCTCGATCGGGCGGCGGTCGCGACCGCGATCGCGATCCCACCCGTCGTGGTCCAGGCGTTGGGGCACGGCCATGCCGGTGCGGCGATGGACATGGCACCGCTGGCCCACGCGCTGTTCTCGTCCGTGCTGCGGCACGATCCGGCCGACCCCGCCTGGGCGGGCCGCGACCGGTTCATCCTGTCCGCCGGCCACGCATCCCTTCTGCTGTACACCCAGCTGTACCTGACCGGCTACGGCCTCACGCTCGACGATCTCGCCCACACGCGCACCCCCGGCTACCCCACGCCGGGACACCCCGAGCGCGGTCGCACCCCCGGCGTCGAGATGACCACGGGACCGCTCGGCCAGGGCGTCGCCGGCGCGGTCGGCCTGGCGCTGGCCGCCCGCCGGGAGGAGACGCTGTTCGGCCGGCGCAGCCGCCTGTTCGACCCGACCGTGTGGGTACTCGCCGGCGACGGCTGCCTGGCCGAGGGCGTCTCGGCGGAGGCGTCGAGCCTGGCCGGCGCCCAACGTCTGGACAACCTCGTGCTCATCTGGGACGACAACCGCATCATGATCGACGGCACGACGTCCGAGGCCAACGCCTCGGACGTGCGCGCCCGCTACCGGGCCTACGGGTGGCGCGTGCTCGACGTGCCCGACCACCTGGACGTGGACGACATCACCGGCCGTCTGCACGACGCGACGGAACGCACCGGACGTCCCACCCTGCTGGCCGTGCGCTCCGTGATCGGCTGGCCCTCGCCCGCCCACCAGCGACGGCCGTCGGCCCACGCCGGCGCTTTCGGCGAGGCCGATGTCGCCGCGATCCTTCAGGGCCTGGGCTTCCCCGCGGACGCGACCCTGGCCGACCTGGTGCGCGACGACGTCCTCGCGCACTGCCGCCGGGCCCTGGTGCGCGGCGCGGAGCTGCACGAGGACTGGGACGACCGGGCGTCCGCGTGGCGCGTCGTCCATCCCGCCCCGGCCCGGGCGCGGCACCGGGCGTGGCGCGGCCCCGACCCGGCCGAGATCGACGCCGCCCTCGCGTCCGTCCCGGTGGGCACCCCCGCCCCGACCCGGGCCACGAGCGGGGCCGTCCTCGCGGCGCTCACCCCGTCCGGACGCCTGTGGGGCGGCTCCGCCGACCTGCCCGCCTCGACGAACACGGTCGTCCTGGGGACGCTCGCCTCGGCGGAGGACCCGGGTGCCACCCTGCGTTTCGGCGTCCGGGAGCACGCGATGGCCGGAATCCTCTCCGGGATTGCGCTGCACGGCCTGTGGCGCCCGTACGGTTCGGGGTACCTCACCTTCAGCGACTACGCGCGCGGCGCGATCCGGCTGGCGGCGCTCATGGGGCTCCCCGTCGTGTACATCTTCACGCACGACTCGGTCGCGGTCGGCGAGGACGGTCCCACGTACCAGCCGGTCGAACAGGTCGCGTCGCTGCGCCTCGTGCCCGGGCTGGACGTGATCCGCCCCGCCGACGCCCGCGAGACCGTCGCCTGCTGGCGGCGCCTGCTGAAGCAGCCCGAGCGCCCCGCGGCCCTGATCCTGTCCCACCAGATGCTGCCCGTGCTGCCCGACGCACCCGACGAGGACGTGCAGTGCGGCGGCTACGTCACCTGGAGCGCCGGCCGCGATCCGGATCCGCTGCTTCTCATCGCGACCGGCAGCGAGGTCGCGTTGGCCCTCGACGCGGGACACATCCTCGCCGGCCGGGGCCGGAGCGTCCGCGTCGTCTCGCTGCCGTGCGTCACCTGGTTCGAGGAGCAGCCCGCCGCTTACCGCGACACCGTGCTGCCGCCGACGGCACGGCGCCGCATCGTGATCGAGGCGGGACGGACGACCGGCTGGTGGCGGTATGCGGGACTCGAAGGGGCGGTCGTCGGCGTGGACGGCTTCGGCGCCTCGGCCCCGGGGCCGGACGTGCTCGCCGCGCACGGCGTCACCGTCGAGCACGTCGTCGCCGTCGCGGAGAGCCTGGGCCGGCCCACGTGATCAGACGGCCTCCCGCAACCAGGCCACCCACTGGTCCGTGCCCTCGCCGGTGCGGGCGCTCACGAGGAACACCTGGGCGCGCGGGTTCACGCCGCGGACGTTCGCGAGGAACAGCCCCATGTCGAAGTCCAGGTGGGGCAGCAGGTCGATCTTGTTCACGACCACGGCATCGACGCTGCGGAACATCACCGGGTACTTCAGCGGCTTGTCCTCGCCCTCGGTGACCGAGGCGATCATCGCGCGGCGGTGCGCGCCGACATCGAACTCCGCCGGGCACACGAGGTTGCCGACGTTCTCGATCAGCAGCAGGTCGAGTGCGGAAAGATCCAGCCGCGCCAGGGCGTGCGCCACCATCGGGGCGTCCAGGTGGCACTCGCCGCCGAACCCGTCCCCCGTGTTCAGCAGCGAGATCTGGGCGCCCAGGCCGCGCAGGCGGTCGGCGTCGATCGATGTCGCGATGTCGCCTTCGATCACGCCGCACCGCACGTCGTCCCGCAGCGTGGCCAGGGTCCGGGCGAGCAGGGTGGTCTTCCCCGCACCGGGCGAGCTCATCAGGTTCACGGCGACGACCCCGGCGGCGTCCAACTCGGCCCGGTTCGCGGCGGCGGCGGCGTCGTTCTCGTCGTAGATGCGTTCCAGCACCTCGATGCGTTCCCGGCCGGTGTCGTAGCCCCTGTGGTCGCCGATCAGCGCGGCCCGGGTGGCGTCCTCGCTCAGCAGCGGGGGGCGCACGTGCTCCCCATGCTCGTCGTGCACGTGCGGGTGGGTGTGGCCGGCCTCGTCGTGGTCGTGCTCGTGAACGGTGCCGTCATCGTGGCGATGGAAACGCCCCATGGTCGTCCTCCACTTGGATCGCGGTGACCATGAACTCTTCGCCGCTCACGAGGTCCACCGACGGGCTCGCACAGGAGCCGCATCTGAGTATAGGCAGATCGGTCAGCTGCGTTTCGGCGCCGCAGTCGCCGCAGACGAGCACGCCGGGAATGTGCCGGATGACCAGGCGGCTTCCGGCCAGATCCGCGTCTCGGGCGACGACCCCCCAGCAGTGCTGGAGCGTCGCCGGGACGACCTGACGGAGCGCGCCCACGTCCAGTTCGACGACGGCCACGAAGCGCCCGCCGGCGGCGCGACGCACGATGCCAGCGATGGAGCGGCACAACGACAGTTCATGCATGGCGGTGCCGTCCCGCGTCCAGGCGCCGTCCGGCGACGGCCGAGACTCCCACCGTGAGCAGCGCGCCGAGCAGCAGCGCCGCCCCCTCGCCGGGCGCCAGCACACCCAGTTGGGTGCCGACGGTCACGGCGCCGACGGGCACGCCGAGCTGGGCGGCCGCGAGAAGCGCCGCCGACAGGGGCAGCCCGGACAGGGCGGCCACGGCGTGCGCGGCGAGGGCCCCGCCCGCCAGCGCGACGCCCAGCACGATCATCCGCGGGTGCGTCCCCAGGTCCCGCAGGTTCAGCGAGGCTCCCAGCCAGACGAAGAACACCGGGCCGAACAGGCCCTCCGTCAGGCCGAACAGCTGGCGGGCCAGCCGCCGGGGTGGACCGACCGCCGCGACCGCGAGGCCGAGACAAAAGCCGGCCAGCATGATCGACACCTGCACCGTCTGCGCCAGCGCGGCCAGCAGCAGCAGGATCAGCAGGCTGACGCGCAGCTCCAGGGCGAAGTCACGGTCCTTCGACTTGTCGTGCCACCGCGGCAACCAGCCCCGCCGGTCGGCCAGCCGGAGCAGCACGAACACGGCCGCCGCGCACGTGATCACCAGCAGGGCGCCGAGCGCGGCTCGGCCCGCGTGCCCCGGTTCGAGCACGAGCGGCAGCGCGACGATGCAGGCCGCGTCGGCGATCGCCACCTGCGGGATCAGGCGGGCCGGCACGGGTCCGGACAGCCCCAGGGACGTCACCACCGGCATGACGACCGCGGCGGACGACGAGGCGAACAGTACGGCGTACAGGGCGGCGTGGCCCGTGCGGAAGACCCAGGCGACGACGAGGCCCAGCATCGCCGCGGCGGCGACGACGGCCACGAGGCGCACCAGTGCGGGACAGATCCCGGCCACGAGCGTCTCGTCCCGCACGGGTACGTGGGACCCGGCGACGAACATCACCATCGCGAAACCGATGTTCGCCAAGAAGACGAGCGTCGGCTGGTTCGGGTCGATCCAGCCCAGACCCGTCTGCCCGACGACCACGCCGGCGGCGAGTTCGCCGACGACCACCGGGACGCGCCACCGGTCCGACCACGCCAGCAGCGGCCCGCACAGGCCGACGGCGACGATCAGGGCGAGGGTGGCCAGGCTCATGACGGGCCTCGCCGATCGGCCCGGGGCATCACGTTCGCCATGTCCTCCACGATAGGCGCAGGTGTGCCAGGCGGGCCCGGGAGTCTCAGCTCAGCTGAGCTGGGGCCACCGCACCTGACCATGGCTGGACGGGACGGTCACAGGGTGCGTTTCCCGACACTGTCACTTGGCGGGCCGGTCGGTCGCCGCCGCGATCCGGTTCGGCGCGTTGTACACGTACGCGCTCACGTTCCCGTCCGGGTCCGTGTGGGAGGCCGGCGCGGCGCCGCTTCCCTGATACGCCTGATACGCGAACGTCTCCGTCGCGCCCTGGGGACGGCGCCGGTTCCGGGGAGGCATGGGCCGTGGTCGCCGGGACGAACCCGGCCACCAGCGCCGCCGCCGTGACCGGCGCCGCACCGAACCGCACGCCGCGCCGCACCGCCAGCAGCCTTTGCGGCACGCCTTGCCACAGCGGGTTCCACCACGACGCCGCATGGCGCGGGCGATACCGCCCGGGCCCCGCCGAATGGCCGACGTTGACGCACACCACCACCCCGGCACCCAGGCTCAACGCCCCCAGGAGACCCAGCACGACCACCCGGACGATCACAGCCGCCGCATCCGGCAGCGCCAGCGTCGCCCACCACACTCCAAGTCCCGCCGCCCCACGACCAGCGACACCATCAGCAGCGGCCCGTACAACCCCCCGACGCGACGCCAGGCCGCGCGCGTCCACACGTTCACACCCGCCGCAGGTCGGCGATTCCCCGGGAAAAGCCGGGAGGCCACCGGTCTCGTCACCCCCTACGAGACCGGTGGCCACCCCACCGCCGACCCGGCATCGGCCGGGCCGGCC
>JGI20166J26741_11798584_pt1 | contig 10186 bp, 5 predicted proteins | sample TergutCu122P5_FD_26741 | JGI IMG/M metagenome (IMG submission 26741) | reverse complement strand
CAGAGTCCTTCTTGAGAAGCTAACTGGTTCTGCAGCTAGTCAAGAAATTCCCCGCAATTTTGGAACCCGAAGGTTCATCACCGTACTCACAAGTGCCCGCTCTTCCTAATATAATTTGTCTCCAGAGCATGCATCTCGCCTTGTGAGTATTTCATAACATGGGTTTTCACGGGGAGGCGTTGTTAGCACCTTGCCCAACCCCCAAGCTGGAGGACCACCCCTTGTCGGCTGTCCGCGACTGCTTATTCAATTTATTTGCAGCCACCCTCCATATTGGAGGCCATTCCTCTATCCACAACCTGAGGACGCGCCGTGCCGTGGTGACAGGGACCCACTTATCACATGGGATTATACTATACTTTAGTGTTTTCAATTAGACTTTGCTTGGATTTTAGAGTAACATATTTGTTCCACCACATAAGCCATGGGTCCATCAAATTTTATAAATATTAAAAGGGCTCCAGAGGTTAAAGTTTGGGACACACTGATCCCTTGATATATAGAAAATTAATTGCTGCAGATTGCGTGTAAAAAACATATTTGTCCTTCACCCAACTTTTATTTGCTTTTCAAAGGGTTGAATTGCCATTATTCTCTTTCTTTAATGTGTTGGTACCTGAAATTTTCACTGTGGTGAAGATTATTATGAACCATATTTATGGTAGGGGGTTATTGTACATCAAATGCCATAACTACTGTTGACAGACAATCTATACCAGGGATTCTTGAAGTTCATTCTGGTGTACCACTAAATGAAATTTAACACTTTCAATGTACCATCAATAATTTTTTTAAATTTAAACCAAAAGCTGAAAATTTAAAACAATGGCTAACAATGGGGACAGGTCATATGGTGCTGTGTACAGGCAAATATATGTGGCTAATGTTTTTATTTAACTTTGATAAATTTTATAATTTTTATGTTTCAAATTTTTATTAATGCTTCATACCAGTAAATAGTGGTTAGTGTACTAGTAGTGATGTGCATACCACTGTTTGAGAAACCATTATCTGTTCTAATATAGTTCCAGAAATAAGCTATATGAGTAGGGTACATGAACCATGGGGAAATGTGATAGAACCACTCTTACTGCAAGATTATTGTACATATAATTACACAAACTAGAATGAAATACTGCACAACTATTACCAAATTTTCATCTGTGTGTTTAAATTCGTCCATGTAATTTGATTCTTTTTAGTATTATCCTGTCACGGTTATTCTTGAATTGTATACCTTGCCTCACATAACGTTAAGGAACCATGGACCAGATGATGCCTACAAAAACGTATCCATTGAGGATACAAAACACAGCATCACTTTTTTATCATCTCCCCAAACAGAACAGCTTTATCACATAGAAATCCTATATCTGCCAGGATACACAATAAAAGGTGCAGTGCTTAGGATAATAAAGGAAACACACAACATAAAACTTGATTTGCACAAATACTTCTTCTGAAATTGGATGTTTGAAGGGAGTACAAGAAGTAATTGAACAAATTAAAGTTTTATTGGCACATAAAAGTTCTCAAACATGACACTGGTGACTGAAAACCAGATGCGTTTAAAACATATTCTCTTTATCTCAGTGCACAAGTGCAATGGAATGAATGACACATTATTTTTAAGCATTAAATGTAACTTTTTTTATACCCAGAGTTTCACATACACTACTGATAACAGCAGCTGGAACTAAAAGGTCTTCCACATGGCAAGACTTGTTAAGTAGCTCTTAAACCACTTTCTGGGGATACTCATCAAACAGAAACAATGACAGACTAGTCTACTTATTTTTAGGGAGAAGATGTTTCAGGTCAAAAGCGTAACCAGCCAACTTGCACACATTTTCAGTCTGACAGTGCATGAAATTTTGTTGCAGATACAAAGATACATGTAAAATTTATACCTTATGTGTGCTTATGACAACATTTGACTGCTAAGTTGTTTAAAAACTCATGCATAATCCCATTCCTTTTGAACGTGAATATAATGTGGAAATACCAATATCTAGATCATCGTAACCTTCAGATCGTCTCATAGCTCTGCTATGAATAGTAATAGCTTCCTCAGCTAATTTCTTCTGGGTATCAAGACCTTGAGCCACAGCACTATTTTCATACAGTTCTTTAACAGTATGATCCCGGGGCTTAATAAATCTGTCTGACATACCAAACTGGCAATAAGTGTATCAAAATTATATCAGGGAAAACTGCATAAATATTTTGACACATCTACCAAGTATGAGTGGGTGAGTGGTGTTTCATTCCTGACATATGCAATGGATTCCTACAACCTAAACACAACAGTCAATTTACATATTTTTTAATACAATGTGTTTCTTTGTGACTCTTGTTATATTTATACCTTTATGATATTTTTTGATTCAGCTGTCTTCATGTATAAGAACAGTTATAAATTTATCAATATGGAAGGCTGAATATGGAAAAATCTGTTGGAAGGGGGGGGACAGAAACAAAATGCAAAGAAGGACAGACAGCCAGACATTATGAGATGCTTCGTAATTTGAAGCCTGTGATCAATAATTTGGGAGGCTAAAACAACAGAAATGAGATGACTGGCGATCCAAAGTACACATGAGTACTGAGAACTGTGTAAGTAATTTCAGCTAGAGCACTTGAGGAAAAAAGTAAATAGATTGTCTGACTGTGAAATGCATAAAAATCTCCAAAGTTCCCTCATTAGGGTTTTGTTGTGTAAGCTCATTAATATATTTTATTACATTCCCCTTACCTTGAAATTATTTCCACAGTCTGAATAAAACACAATTTATAATAAATTAATTAGTGTCAGAATCCCCCACATCTTTGTACTTGGAACAATCAGTTTTATAGGACTTCATGCTCCTCACAAAGTGCCACTGCCAATAAACATGTACACAGTCGCAAAAACGCTAGTCTGTTAATTTCCTTTCAAAATATAATGTGAAAAATGGAGCCATGTGGTAAGTGCTGTTTACATAAGGGCATAGTAATTTCGCCCTTATTAACAACAGGCGGCCTGTTGTTAATAAGGGCGAAATTACTATACACGCGAGTGATATGACGGGATGCCACAAAGCGTTATTATATCATGACTTTAATATACACAGTGTATTATTATTGTATGTTACTTAATTATCCACGGGTATGGGCCACAGGATGTGAAACACGAATCCACACCTAAGCATGTTCAGCAATTATTAATTTCGTGCGAATCATCTCAGTGGAGGTCATACCGTTCCTAAGGGAATTGCTATCATTACTTTCCAATTTTATGATAGGAAAAACAATTGTACTTAAACAATCCAAAACCTTAGCATTTGGTAATTATGATAGTGGAAGAGCTGCAAGTGGTATTAACCCTCCGAAGCTTAAAAAATCGTTGACATTCCGTTTGCATGTCACAGAATAGCTGCATTTAAAATAAAACTTAAAAGACACCTATACATTTTTAGTACAGTATACCAATGTGTCATTATGAGTAGCCTATAAGGGTAGTAGCCACATACATTCCAAAAGTAAGGCCATGCCTTTTTGCGCTTTTTGCTTGCAAATAACGCAATTCACCAGCAAGGATATTGGCTGTGGTATGAACGCACGACCGCCACAGATCTTAAATATAATCTGTGGATCTTAAATGACATGGGCAAAGTAAATGAATTGTGACGGTATAGAGGCCTGTCTTGAAACAAGGCACGGATGAATGTTAATAGTGGCACTGTCCATTGCCGAACATCAGTTTTTGGTCTTTGTTGCTGTTTCTTAATAGCTCTGATACAGACTAGTGGACGGTTAGATTTCCAATTTGTGTTGAATGCCGTTGTATGGACATTAACGTGTGCACGTTAACACTGCGACTGATCCTAAATAATCGTAGCAATTGAGGAAAATGGCTGATAGCGCAGGAAATTGGTGTCTCATTGAAAGTGATCCAGGAGTTTTTACAGAACTAATCAAGGAATTTGGTAATATATTAATTTGCATGTGGTTACAGGCGATTAGTGTTTGTGGATTTATTTTATCTTTTTGCCAAATGGTATTGCCAGCAGAAGGAGTTTACACGAGATGCTTTTGGAAGTTCATAAAATAGTACAGTATAGTATGGTCCTGCTCTTTTCCTCATGCCTCCGCCCCTTTAGCGGTCAGTAATGCATATAAGCCGTACGGGTTTGCGGGATTAAGTAACTGAAAATGTCCTGAAAGTAACTAATATGTGTTTCAGTTACGCATGATTACAATACATGTCAAAGATTAGATTTTCATCCCCGGTTTTGTAGGAGTTTTAAAAAAATAAATAGCATGGGTGTACACCTGTATAACAATTTACGAAGTCAGTTAAAAGAATGTGCAACTTTTTAGAAGAAAACTAAAATCGTTTTTATTGTGGCCGATGACCTACCTGGTAAAGGAATATTTGTTTACAAATTTTTATCATGAAGGTGTAATTGTATACGAGATGAGGACTTGTTAAAAAAATAGAACCTGTGTAATTCTATCGAATTGTTAACATATTGAATCTTTGTTACACGGTATGTTAATGACAAGTATAATGATTCATATGAACAGTTGTATGTGTGGAGTTTGTATTGATGTGTCCCATACAAACGTTGTCAAATAGGATGAATGAAAGATATAGTACAGTACAGTACAATACAATACTGGTGCTTCATGTAGCACAGGTACAGTAATTTTTTTGCAGAAATCAGTCAAAATGAACAAAAAATGTATTACAGAACTCTTTTTAAGCCACTGAGCCATATTAACAGGTATTATGTGTTCATCTTTGACACCAGGATTAAAGGCAGATTGTAGTTTGAGCACTTGCCCAGACAGTGTCATATTTTTAATGTTATTTACTGGGTGAGTGTAATTGCATGGTTTGTATTTGTATTTTGTTTAGTCCAAGTATCATACATATGACAATAGACGTGTCAGTCTCTAACAATACACTTTGTAGTGTTAGGTTAAACCAGAGGAACTGTGCCACAGAGGACCAACTCATCTAGCATATTTCTTCACAGCACCTGTGCTCTTACAGGTGAAAATTATTGTAATTTAAGGTGGGCAAGGACTTAATCACACACACTTGGCAGCCTTATATAAATGGTGAATTAGGTAAAGTATAAATGCTTGAAAGCCCTTTACTTTGGGTCTCTCTAGAATTTTATCCCATGCAAACAATTTGCTTGACATCTGAATATTAATGATGAATTTGATGAAGTATAAACACTAGGAAACCCTGCGTTAAAGGGCACTATAGGATTTTGTCTCATGTCAGTGACCTGCTGTGTTTACATGTTCAGTGAGTAGGTAACAGTTAATTCTTTTCAGTAAATAAAGTGAGCATTGTAGACAAAGAAGTAACATATATTTTTAAGAAATGTTGTGTGTATATTTGTTTGTTACTGCATTATTTTTAGCAACTTTGAACTGGAAGTTAGGCCCATGCATTCGTTGTAAATGTGTTATAACAAAAACAATTTTGGCCTCCCTCTTGTGGCATGTGGCTGTCAACCGCTGATATGCACTGATAGTTGCACAGAGTGACCACTTGTCTGCTAATTATTTGTATCACTGGGTTTGAAGCATTGGTGCTAATAGTTATAATGTTATGGATACTGTCAGAGATAGGGTATAAGTAAAAATATTTTTAGTGTTATTATGTGAAGGAGAAAATATGGTTTTCTTCACATTGGTATTTTGGGTTGGTAAGTTTATCATCTCCTTCAAAGTGAACTGTATGTCTAAATTTAATAACAGACTCGGGGTTTGTATTACCTTGTGAGCAGTAATACAATCCATTTGCGTAGATGAACTCTGTAATCCCAAAGAAACGTGTGATGTGAATTGTATGTCCTTTGTGGCGCCAGCTGTAGCGTACTGTTAATCTGTAGTTTAATCATGTGGGTAAACGTAAATAGGTGTACAAGATCATTCTGTTCTGCTCTGTGCTTCAGTCTTGTGGGACCATCAATAGGAATACACGTGTGCACAAGTTCTGTGTGTGACATTGATGAAGTTAACATTGGCCATTACAATAATGACTGTTGTTAAAATTTAAAATTTCAGAATTTTTCCTATTGACCACTTGTTTTTTTTTTTGCATGTGATATCCTATTGAGTGTCAGTGATATATCTGTAATTGAGCAACATGTTTCAGCCTAAATTAGGCCATCTTCAGGTCCGTAACCACAATTTTAAAGTTGGTTATGAGCCTGAAGTTGACCTAATTTATGTCAAAACATGTTGCACAATTAGACAGACTGTATTGTCTAATAAAGGTACGGTTGTGTTAAGACTCATATTCATGCCTGTTTTTTACCACTTGTAGCGCTGTGTAACTCAGATGCATCTTATGAAGATATTTGCAATTGTTACTCAAATGCATCTTGTTAAAACATGTATTTACTGAGTGTTAACATAGTGGGTGGGCTAGCCTGTGGTGCCCACCCACTACATTTTACATTTTTAATACTGCTACATTAATACTTTCTTAACCATGCACAATCAAAAATCTCATACAGTTTTAATGTGTAAATATTTAAAATGAAAAACTTTTGAAATAAAATAGGAGTGCACTTTATACCCATTTGTGTATACTGAGGTGGTTTTTATTTTGTAATTATAGTAATTAAGGTTTGTACTGGTTATGAACCAGTTTATGACATACCAAGATCTGAACAAACTTACTAGTGATGGATTTCCCGAAATTGACTCACTTCCTCTGGTTGTGTAAGAAGATGGATGTTGCTGTGGATTTCATATTTTTACATTGCCGGTTTCCAGTATTTTATTTTAGAGTAATAATTAATATGTATTTCACAGGTGTGAAAGGCGTCCAAGTAGAGGAGCTGTGGAGTTTAGATGCAGAACAGTTTGAAAATCTGAAGTATGTATGTTTTTTAATGTGTTTGTGCTATGCAGTTTGATAATTTGAGAGGATAATCACAACTGTTATGATCAACATTGTCCACTGTCTTTTAGAGTTTTGATTAGATATGTTTGAAAACTGGACCTATTTTTTGAATAATGTGCTGAATAGGAGTCATGGTTGTTATAACACACTGTCATCAAAAGTAGGTCTGCTTAGAATTTGTACGTCTGATGCTTATGTCATATTTGTTACATTGTAATTCTTTCTTTATGTAGGCCTATTCATGGGTTGATCTTCCTGTTTAAGTGGGTTCAAGATGATGAACCCACAGGATCAGTTGTTCAAGACACCCGACTGGATAAAATATTTTTTGCCAAACAGGTGAGCATGTCTGATGTTTTTATTCCCAAGTAACTCCATGGACCTTAACCCTTGAAAAGTTGATGGTTTCTCAGATAGTCAAGAAATTTGCCGGCTTTGTGGCATGTAAAGGTTCACTGCAGTGTTTACAAGAGCCTGCAACTACCCTCTACTGCGCCAGATGATGAATCCTATCCACTTTGTCTTTAAGATCCATTTTAATACAGTGCATATGTGTACACCTAGTTCTTCCATGAGGTCTGGTGCCTTCAGGCTTTCAGCAGAATTTCTGTATGCATTCCGCCTCACTCCCGTGTGTATTGTATACATCTGTCTCATTCTTTGTGATTTTGTCATCCTAATAATATCTGGTGAAGAATGAAAATTGTGAATCTCCTCATTATGCACCTGTTACTTCCTTTCAGGTCCATATATTTTCTTTATTACCTGTTCTCAAACACATGAGAGTCAGAGTTTCACATCCTTATGTAGAATATTTACAGTTTGAGTGGGCTGTTGATAACACCGTAATGAACCTTTGACTTCATAAAATGGAGGGAATTTCTTGGCTAGCTGAGGAATTTTCAGCATCCCAAAGGATGTATTCTGTGGAGTTTCTGCAAGTATTATGGTTAGAAACTCACTGTATTTGTGTATAAGTGGAACATTTATATATAAATATCCAGGCTGATATTTTTGTTCTTGATTCTACTATAATTTTCTTATTTCTAGGTAATCAATAATGCCTGTGCTACTCAAGCGATTCTTAGCATTTTATTAAATTGCAAACACCCAGATTTAACTCTGGGCCCAACCCTTACAGAATTCAAAGAATTCTGCCAGAGTTTTGATGCTAATATGAAAGGACTTACTCTAAGCAACTCTCAGACCATACGCTCTGTACATAACTCATTTGCCCGGTAAGTAAACATGAAAATGAATATTGTCATCCCTTTTGTTTTAAGCTAGCAGAGGATGATGGTATGTTGCAGCTTGCTGTTTGCTCATGTTCCCAAATCATGCTGTGAAGTGACTGACATTAGTCATTCTCATATTTGTAGTAATGAACTGTAGTGCTGGTATAAATTCCTGTTGTGCAAAATATAATCTTCTACATTCTTATGAAATAGAACTAGAGAGAAAAAAGATAAGTCAGCTTGCCACACCATGGTATTGTAATCACACTACACATTGCAGCATTGTTGCTATAGTAACATCTAGTCAGTTTGCAATGTCTAACACGCTATAGTGGACAGTGATAATGGGAAAAGTGGAAGTGATAGTAACAGTGAGATGTAGCAGGCTATCTGTTCAGTATCCATGTGTTTGATTGAGTGCCCAGGAAAAGGAGGCCAATTTTGTAACGGTGATCATGTAAATATACTAAATGTTTGTAATGGTTATCATGTCAGTAATGCTGTATGTTTGTAAGTATTCATATATCTTTTAAATCCTCAGGTGTATGAGTCATTTGAGGAGTTACTGAGTATAACATACCAATTTTTGTTAAAGTGAAGTATTTTTTAAATAATAATTGACAGAAAATATATGTCAGTGCTGTAATATTCATGTATTGATGTTATACATTTCGTTATGAAGCCCCACAAGGTTTTATTTCAATGATCCATGGTTGACAGCATTTTACCCTACACATGTCATGTGTATCCATGAATGCACACAAAAGTTTTAGGAAATCAGGTAATACTCTGATGCTGAGAAACTTATTCTGGCTCGGTGGAACATAGGTAACAGATGGTACACATTAGATTTCACATACGTACTGTTGACATTTAAGCATTGCTTCCACCATGCTGCCAAGGATTGTATCCCGACACAATAGAGATGGTGTCCAGTGTCTGCAGCCAGAAGGTGATAGCGTGTTTCACATGGGTGTCTGTAACGTGACTTGACAGCAGAGGTACTTCTTAAGGGGTCCAGAGAAATAGAAATCACTGGGCCTCTTACTGCCGACCAGACTAGTGACTGGTACAGCACCTAGGCCGAGAGGTTACGGACCAGCCCACCTACAGTCCCGATTTTATGCTCAGTCTAGTCATATATTGTACAGTTCCTCTAATACTGTATTCTCTGTGTTGTCTTTCAGGCAGACTCTTTTTGAATTTGAATCCAAATTGGCTTCCAAGGATGATGATGTATACCATTTTGTTGGTTACATTCCTATAGATGGACGGTTATATGAACTGGATGGACTTAAAGAGGGTCCTATTGATCTTGGTGCAGTTACTCCAGATGCAGATTGGTTGGATATTGTCCGTCCCATTATTGAGAAAAGGATAAAGAAGTATGTAGTGAGTTATTTGTCTTTTTTATCCAGTTCAACCCCTAGTTGATGAAGGACAAAATTTAAAAAGTGGAAGTTCAGCAGTTGGTTTAATGTAGAAGTAGTTAAAATACATGTGATAAGATATGAAAGAGATAACTGATTTTTACAAGAAGTTTAAGTTTCTTTGCCAGAACTGTAACTATGTTGGAGACAGGCAACCTGGATATGTTGTGGTGTAATCATCCAGCGGTTTTTGGTTTTGAGTTGATGTTGCTGGAATATTATGTTTGGCATTCTCCATCCTGCGAGGTATAGTTGACATATGCAGCATTTAAGCAGTTGGCTGAACCTTTATTGTAAGCTAATGGTTGCCACTGTACTTACAGATTTTGTGTTATATGATTGACCTGGATCTTAACATTACTAGGTTCATATGCCAACTACCAGACCACTGTTGCCACTGATCTTAAACTGCTGCTGTCACCCATTGTTATGAACGTTTAGAGAACTGTTAGAATGCACTAGATTGTTTTGAATTGTACAACTTTAAGGAGTGTCATCCCCTTTGTGTAGGCGAACTAGATAGGTGGGAGGGTAGTCAAAAACACAACTCGTATCTTATATAAAAGATGTATATTCTAAGATTTGAAGTAAAACAACATGTT
>JGI20166J26741_11798473_pt1 | contig 10186 bp, 5 predicted proteins | sample TergutCu122P5_FD_26741 | JGI IMG/M metagenome (IMG submission 26741) | reverse complement strand
TTGTGCTTTACAATAAACAACTTTTATGTGATGGGAATATACTGTCCTAAGCCTATTGAATATATAACTGAGTAATATGAATTCAGGAAATTGTGGGCACTTGAATGTTGTACATGTAAATGGTTCAAGCATTTGGGCTTGTTGACATTCTGCTTCAAAGGAAACTGTGCTGTGTTTAGGGCAACTTGTATAAGGATGTCTTACAGTACAGGCTGTATGTCTAGCACTTCTGGGACCAGAGGTTTGCCTGCTATTGCGGGTTCCCTGATATTGGAATGTTTTATCTAATCTGTGCAATCTTAGTGTTCCTAGCACCCTAATTCACAAACTTAACCTGTCGTGTTCTCCCCACCATACCTTAAATTCCATTTTTATCACAACTTAAGTAATGTGGTATAAATGTAATTTGAAAAATTCAACAAGACTTGGAGACATTTTGCTATTGCTGTTTAACTGTGCACTTACATAGATTTACATGACAAAGTCCGTATTAATTGAATTTCCTTTTAGAACTCTTTGAATTGATGCTGTGTGCTGTTGGTAGATGAAACATTAAGATGTGATGGGCCCCTGTAAATTTCCCCCTGATAGAGATTTCTCGATCACCCATTGCTGGAGAAAGCAGCTGTTATTGTGTGCTGTTATGAGGAGGACAGATACTGTTTAGTGTAAAACTGATTGCGTGTGCTGAGGAGAATGTATGGACCCAAGAGGGAGGTAGTATAAGGAGACTGGGCACAATCACTAGATGGGCTTTGTTATTTGTACTGATCTGTAAATATTATTAGGATAAAGGTCATCTGGGATGTGGTACCGTGTAGTAGGATACTGGTGCTCAGGAGAAACTTGCCGCCTGGGCCTGCAAGGTACTTTTTCTCCATGAAGTTGGGACAGCCATATGCTCTAAGAGAGCACGAGTAGTATGTGTGTGAGGTGTGAGACATTTATACAAGGTATAGGTGGAAAGGTTGATGGGAAATGCAGTGCGTGCACTTCGGCTCAGATTGGTTGATAATACTGAAATTGGTTGTACAGAACTAGAATTTGAGGGTGTGGGTTTGGTTAATTGGCCTGTGACAGTGTCCAGGATGAGGCTGTTGTAAAGTCAGCAGTGAATTTCTGGGTTCCATAGGGGGCGGTGTAATTTCTTGATGTAACTCTTTCTCATATGGACATTGTATACCCTTACAGTGAAACCCTTGTCAGATGAGCATTTTTAGAAAACTGAACAAATTGGGAATGTTAAGTGGGAAAGTAAAATGGGTACAACTGAAAAATATTTTCTAGTAATTCTATATTTCAGTTGACATTTGGCTACTAGTATATTATTTTTCATAAATTATGCATACAGTGATCTTGTCTTCACCATCAAACCGTATTTTTCCTTTGGTGGTTTTGGCACATTTTTGACATGACAAAACTGTTCTTGCCAGAACTGTACCATAAGTATGGTCCCCTATGCTTGCCCATATTCTGCTGTTTTCTTTCTTTTCCATTTACTGTTTACTGACTGACTATTTTGGAGTATTGCCTTGATTAACTATAACTGCATTTAAAGTTGACATCTAAACATCAACCACTGTGTGTGTGTGCGCGCATGCGAGAGAGAGAGAGAGATAGGTATATTGTAATTTAAACCAAACAACACAGTCACTACACACTCCCTCTTCAGATTCCCTACACTTCATGTTGCGTCTAAAGGCATTAACAGTGTAATGGGCATGGATTTTCTCACTAGTTGAAAGTATGAAAATAAAAATGGTTAACTGTGGCTTACGGTATCATGATTATTTGTTAGAAGCCTTCTAACAATAGCTGGTCTCAACCAGTAGCAGTCTTTATGAACATAGATCCACTGACACGACAGATGGCATCAGAAGTTAACTGAGGTATGAAAGACATATGTTTGAGGAAAGGACTGGGAAATTAATGTTTAGGAATTGGACATCCCTTTTTTGTATGTCTCAAAGAAACTAAACAAGTGAGAGCTGGGGTATTCCTTCGTCTTCTTATTTTCATTTAATGACATTGATTATAAGTTTGTTGCATTTTGAACTTCTTGTGTTTCTTAAGAGGAAGTCCTTTTCAGTGGCAGACTTGGTGAAAGGACAATATGTATGCTAACTGTGTGGGATAATTCTGGTATGCAATTATTGTGTGTTTGAAGTGGGAATCCATCTTCAGCCCGGTTGTCTTAAATGGATTTCATTGTACATGTAAAAGTGTCAAATGTAATGGGTTGTTCATCCTTTGTATATCTTGAAGCCTGCTTGCACTTCTATTAGTTGATATCCACTATAGTCCCCTGTTTCTGCTACTGTAGGGGAGGTGCGATGGTCTGGGAGTGGACGGCCAGCCATTTACAGACATCACTGTGACATTTGTGGCAAGGGCTTCAGGCATAAGATATCAGTGGCGCTGCACAGGAACTTTCACAGAGGAACCACAAGATGCCCTGTCTGTAATGTGGTGTTCAGTCGCACTTACAACCTGAAGAGGCACATGCATTTGGTTCATGGGACTTAAGCCTTTAAAATCTAGCAGTTTTAGGGATCATTACTGATGTAAGGCATTTATAATAGTAGTGTATAGTGTCAGTAGTAGTATCTAGAGGTCATTTAATCCACAAAATGTGTATTTCTTTCAGTTTTTATTTAGTAGATGGATCTCATTACTAATAATATTGATTGTTGTGCAGTGTGCACTGACAGTTTGTAACATATGCACCTTTAATAATAACATCTGTTAGTAAATTGTCACATTCATGATTTAATATTGTTTGCTGGCATCTGTTGACATTGCTGGTAGATTCTGTGCATGATGTAAGCATAAATGGAGATTAATGTGATAAGCATTTGTGTCTCGTCACATTTTTTGTTAAGGTTCACTTAGGTAGGAGAGCATTACATGAGGCAAATTTTCTCTCCTGTAGACCTACCTCATTGGCTGAGGGAGGGTGATTGGATGGCAGAATTGAGTTCACCATCAACTATCGGACCTGAAGAGACTGAGTTGCGACTGCCATTTGTTTGCCAGTTGTGTGGGAAGGCTTTCAAACATGCAGGCTCTCTGTCCATGCACCGTCGTCTGCATCGAGGCCACACTCAGTGCCCCGTGTGCCGCAAAGTTTTCAGCCGCACTTACTACATGAAAGTCCACATGCAGCTCATCCATCATGTGAATACTGATAGTTGAGGTGTAGTGGCCAAGTTTGGCTTTCGTTAAAATATTTGATTCTGTCCAATTCCTTCCTTCTTGCTATCTACTAAAAGTGATTCTAATGGGGATCATTAACAGGGTGCACAATTATATGTGTCAGACATTAAGTGAAGTAGCTGTTTGGTTGAATCTGTGATCCATAGACATTTAGGTGAAAAAAATGGGGATAGGCAATTGCACAAACGTAAAACTGTATTGTGAGTGATGTACTCTTTAGGAGTGATGACAACAGTGCACATCCGTGAGCAGTGTTTGCCTGTATACACCGCACGTTACGAAAAAGCAGTGAACATGTCTCATGCATACATTAACCAGTATCATATATTACATGTAGTTATACTGTGATGTTATAGGTACATAATTATATTTAAGTAACACACTGAGAATGGAAAACTGACTGGTGCGTTCACTTCATACACCTGTACACCAGTAAAAACATTAGTCTTAACAGTTCTGGGGAGAGAAATATACTCGCACTGCCCACTACTTTCAAGTTTCCCGCTAGACTACACTTCGACGTCCACCTCCAAAAGACCACCATTATATTATAACATTATTTGAAATATTTAAAGTTTTAATTTACTGGTTTTACAAATTCTTCAAACTCTTATCCTAATTTGTAACACGTAATACTCATTTTGATGTAAGACGAGATCTTGTCCATAAAATTCATGGCATTGTAATATATATTTCCTATATAATTTTGTATTCAGCCTGAAGATGGCTTTATGGTTGAAACATGTCGCTGATGGTTAATTACAAACAAAGTCATGTATAGACTCAATTTATATTTTTTTGAGTTACTAGATTATGAAGTGCCTTCATGGATGAATCATGCTGCTTTTCCATGTATCCAGTTGACATTCATGCCGTGTTTAGAAATGTCCCCCCCCAGTATACAAGTATTTTGTGTGGATTATTTCAAGTTGATTCATGTATTTGTACCAAGGGGCAGGAAATGATAGGATACTGGAAATAACAGGAATCAAGAGTGAGATGGGCAGGGCGTGTAGCACAAAGGAGATGGTTTAGAAGGATATAAAAGTTCATGTAAAAAATCCTGAAGGAAAATAATGACTTGGAAGATTTGCATGTAGGTGGGACAGTAAAGCGTATTTTTACTAATTATGATTTAAGGATTTGTCTTGATTCATCTTGCTTCGAAGGTGAGGTCGTGAGACTTTGATCAGGGACTTTGAGATAAATGGGGAAAAATGGAATGCATAAGAATATTGCATTGGATGTTATAGTGCAGAACTTGGAAAGGCTTAGTAAAATACCTGAGTGTTTGGTGTTTCTTCTGAAATTACTTATGCATTGGAAATTGTGACAGAAATTGGGAATGTACCAGATGTGTTGCATTCTGTGGTCATCTCCCATCTAATTTAAAAGTGACACTCATCTGCTGATGTAATCTCCTGTGTACCATTCCTTAACAGTTGGTAGGATAACTTACAGCCATTCTGACAGGAAAACTTTTAAAATCCTATATTTTGAGAACCAAGGCCCTTCAGACAATGCCTCTAGCATTATCATTAGCAGGATCTTGTGAACATTTTAATCAACCTGTAAGTTCTGTAAGTGGTGAGAAATGTCTTCATTTGCTAAGTTACTCTTATCCTTTCATGGACCTTAGGTGACTTGGTTGTTACATTATAGTCTGCAGTATCTGTAATAGATTTGCTTGTCATTTTCTTTGTTGCAAATGCATACTTAATGAGTAGGATGGTGTGGCAGACTGTTGATGAGTTGCATGGTTCAAGTTTTATTTTGGTTAAATAACTTGTGGGTGCATGGTTGTATGAGTTATTTTTCTCCAGCCAATTGATACTGTTGTGCTCTTGCAGTTATAATGTCTAGCCTAACATGATGTTAATGCAGCGTCTGCATCATGGGATTGTATAATCTAAGAATGCACAGGTGAACTGGAAAATGTGGCACAGTTATTCATAGGTTATAAATTTTGGGTGCTTTTCGGTTTAGTAAGCACATGTTTGGCATTTATTATGAACATTCAGAGTTAGTAGTAGTCCTTGGAATTGTAAATAATTGTATCTTTATTTCTGTATGTAAAAATGTATAATTATAGGCTTAGTTTGTGTGTATTATATATATATAACCTTATGTTGTATTAAATGCTGTAAGTTACTATATTAAAGTGTCCATTTTTTATTCTCTAGCAACATGTGTACATTCCTTGCACAAAAATCAGACAAATTGATATTCGTCCTTGACCATCCCATTCTTCTGGGGTAGCATATTGGCCACCTCATGGGTTACCCTAAATTTCTAGGCAGCCATCTTCGTGAAAATGGTGGAACATACTGATTTACATGGTGCCATATTCTAGAAGGCTGGGTGTTTATCTGCAGTACTGTGAGATCTTACATTCTGCAAATTAATCCTTGCATTCTGGAACTCATATTCCAGGGATCCAGTGTAAATGGTTACAGTTTCACTCTTATTAAGGATGATTTAATTACATTCATAGAATTGTCCATATTCAGGTTTGTTCGTCATTGGTGTGACTGATGGTTACAGAACAGAACTGTAAAATGACTTGATGGAAAGCTAACGTGCCAAATGTAACATAACATATGTACACATACATGTATGTACATCTGTAGGATTGAGAGTGTTGAACAACGTAGAGAACAGTAACAAATGTGAGCCAGTAGAGAGTGAAACTGCCATAATTCAATTGAGTAATTATATTTATGCTGTCATCTAGTCCTTTTTTTATTCATACTTAAATGTGAATTTATGTTCATATATTCTTTCATATTTCACTCTTTTCCCTACACAGTGCCTCATGGACAAATGGCTCAGTGGTGCATGATTTCTCCATCAAGAAGATTTGGTGGCACTAGACACCGTTGCAACGTTTGTGGAAAGTCGTATGGACATCAGACATCACTCGTGCACCACCAGAAAGTTCACAGTGGAGAAACTACATGTGCAATCTGCAATAAAGTGTTGAATCGAATTTTTGATCTGAAGATGCATCTTAGTTTTGTGCATGGTATAAATGAATCACACCCTGAATGAGGCCATTAAAAATAAAGGTGAATGTTTGTATGACATGACATCGAATGGAGATACGAAGTCACATTGTTTAGTTTTTTTTTAACTGTGTTTATATTTTCCAGAATGTGAGTAATCTTAATGTCCAGACTGGTTGAAGCATATGTCATTTTTTCAATGAGAAAGTTTAGCATATTACATACTTTACAATTCACTCAAGCATGCATGAAATTTATGTTCATGTTAAGCCATTCTTTGGGGGAATTCATATTACTAAACTGGATGTGCAAACAAATGGGCCGCTTTGCCATTACCTCTATTAGCCATTGAATTTGGGGTCTCTTCTTTTATAGCCCTTCACCTGTCTGAAGACTTGCTGTACAGAGATTCTGCAGATTCAGAATTGAGCTGCAACAGAACCACGATGCCATTTCGTTGCAGGATTTGCCTGAAGGGGTTCAGGCATCCCATCTCACTGCAGTTACACAAAGACTTACATACTGGTCAAACTCAGTGCCCAGTCTGCCACAGAATTTTCAGTCGCAGCTATGACATGAAGACACATTTACATCGAATTCATAAAGCTGCACTCATTGCAGATACTAACAAAAAGTAATGTAGATGACACAGTGACTGCCTGTGTTACTACAGTATTAACAGTTTTTTTCTTAGGTGTGTTCATCTGTGCTGGTCTCTGTGACCCAAACTGTACATACAACTCAGTCTGAGCTGTTATAAAGTGTTGTGTATATGTGTCATTAAAGAAAATGGGTACATGAGAAGAAAATATGTGTCTACTTAATCTGTGTGCTGAAACATTATTTTGGGTCATGTTTAATGGAATACTTTGCACATTTCACAACTGCTGTATTGTATCTCTGCAGTTGATGAACTTTGTGATTCCCTGTGATCAGAACTTGTAGACTGTATATTTCAAGTTTGACTAGGCATCTTGAGATATATTGTGGGAGCCATATCTAGTGTGAGGTACTGATGGAACTGAAAGGATGAGAGTTAGAGGTTTGATGTGACACAAGGGCATTCTTGGTCATGCACCTAATTTGTACATTGATGAAGTCATAAGACAGTTGCTGTTCATTAACAAGTAACTTATGTAAGTGACAAATGCAAATACCATACTACATGTAGGTAATTAGGTTACAATGACACAATGAAAATTACCTGCAACAGGGATGGTGAACTGTTAATGATTACAGATTTTGCCCTTATTAACATCTGCTATTGCTTTGTAAGTATATATTTTATGGAGTTATAATTTTTGTCAAAATAGTCTGGTACTTTATCCACCCTACCAGCAAACATGACAATTTTTGTCTTGTTCGTTATTTTGAGCTGTGAAATATGTAAGGTCAGATGTAGAGAAGCTGTCTTGTCATATGAAGTGATTGCCATCCCTGACCTACAGAGGTATATGTAAGTTAAATGAAATTGCTGAACAGTATATAGTCAAATGTCCATCAGTAAAATAAATGTTTAACCCTTCAGCAACGGAGGACATTTAAACCCCTACCTTCTCTACGGACGGAGGAGTTTAAATTCCCCATGTCTTTAGCGCCATTGTAGATGCGCGGTATAGACTGCTGATTCCACACGTCGCTGGATGCCGTGCATAGTATAGACTCTTGCTTGGGTGGATTCAGTCTCCTCTCACATGCATAGTCTGTCAATAAGGCTTCAAAGTTTGGAATAAAAACTTCGAACTATGCGAATCAAGAACAGGATATTTGTGGTGTTTTCTTGTATATACAGGCAAAAACACGGTCCTACATTCAAGTCTGATTACTCCAGACACCCTCAAAACAGCAGCTGTAGTACTGGAACTTTTAGAACCCTTGTTAGGTCGTGGACATGCACTGTGAATTGACAACTTCTTCAGCAGTCCAGAATTAGCAAGGAAGCTAAAGATTGAACATTCCACTGATTGTGTTGGCACACTAAAACTGAAGAGAAAGAACGTCCCCAAGGAAGTGAAAAATAAGAAACTGGAAAATGGGGAAATCATGGCCAGACATTCAGGTCCAGTCACAGTACTAAAATGGCGTGATAAAAGATATGTAACTATGGTGTCAACATACCACAGTGCAGACACACACAGGGTTTCTAATAAAGGCAAGGAAACAGAGAAGCCTTTATGTATGATTGATTATAATCATATCTAACATGGGGGGAGTCAATTTGAAGGACCAGTTGCTGCACACATACATGGTCGAGAGGAAAAAAATGACCAAATGGTACCTCAGACTTTTCAAAAGGTACTTAACTCTGCAGTTCTCAGTTTGTTTGTTATTTATCGACAAGTGAGGGGAAGAAATATAGAACAGCTCTCTTATAGAATTGAGCTAGTGGAAGGTCTGTTTACGAAATATGCACATGCTGTGGAGACGCGGAGTATATCGGGGTGACAGGCATCCCACAACACAGTTCCACAGCTGACCAAAAGACATTTTCTGAGAAAAATGGCACCCAAAACTGAAAAATTAAAACCTCAGAGAAGGTGTGTTGTGTGCTGCAAGTACAGAAAAAAGAAAACTTCAGTGTACTGCTGTCAAATATGTGACGTGGGCCTTTGCTTGGAAGATTGCTTTGAGCTGTATCACACAAAACTCAATTACTGAGGTAATGACAATTATTATACTGCATCTGTATAGTTTTATGATTTCTCTACTAAAATTTTAGAAAAATCAGAGCATTAGTTTGCGAATAATGATTTTTAAACAGGTTGTTGCAATTTTGTTGTTGGGAATTTCAAACTCCTCCATCCGTGGAGATGGTAGGCATTTAAATGTGCTCTGTCACTGCCGGCCAATTATAGAGGCCAGTAACATGTGAAGAAACACAGTCTATACTGTGTATAGAGGTCAACGCTGAGGGGTTAAAGCACTTGAAAGAAAAGGCAGTAGAATGACACATTGACATGAATGACCATGTGTTAAATTTTAGTTATTTGGGTTCTGGTACAGGCTGCAGTAAGTACAGTGGTTTTAATGTAAAGCTGAAAAGTTTCAGAACATGTATGGTGTCAAATGAGATACTCTGCTTGGACTCTGAAGGACATTAGACATATATCAGAACTCATTTGTTCCTGGTGTTTACAAACTGGCAGTCATTGTTTGGTTATACTTGGTTGATGACTCAGGTGAATAAATCCATTGTTTTCTTTACACCAAAGACATAGATTTCTAAAAATATGGAAGCCATCTCAGAATACTGAGTGCCAGGAAGGTGACAAGAACCAAGTGCAAAATTTAGTTGCATGGGTAACCTGTCTGGTATTTGTGCATCCTGCCTTTGCACTAACTTCAGTGGGTGTTGATTCGAGTCTTGTGAGGCAATGTTACGACGTCTTGTGACATATAGATCCAGAAGTGCAGCTTATACTATGGTACTGCTGCACGATCCTGTTTCTGTGTGTTTGTCGTGATACCTGGACTTAAAATTTGACACTTTCAAAGGCTAACTTACATTGTTGGGCACCAAAAAAAAAGTGCAGTATTTCAAGCTTGAGTGGTGTGTTGCTATAGTGTAGTGTTGTGCAAGAAAGTGATTAGGGGTTTTCTGTAGGCAAGTATGCTGCAGGGAAGTAACAATAAGCTTAGAGTAGTGATGAATTCTGCACGAAAGTGACTGTAGTGTACGTGGTCAGACAATAAAGTTCGCGAACTCGCCACCATGTGCTTGGCGTGGCAGCACTGGACAAAAGCCTTAGTATGGTTTGATGACGACACATCAGTGTTTCACAGCTGTGTTGTTGTTGATCTATGGCAGTCTCTTTCTGAGTGGCATCTGTTACTGTCTGTGTGTGTTTTGGCTTGCCGCCGTGAGAATGTCAGAACTTGAATTAGAGCAATGAACGAACATTAAATTTCTTGTTGTTAGTTGATGTTGATGTTAGTGCAAGTTTACGGGGATAATGCTATGAAGA
>JGI20166J26741_11798251_pt1 | contig 10186 bp, 7 predicted proteins | sample TergutCu122P5_FD_26741 | JGI IMG/M metagenome (IMG submission 26741) | reverse complement strand
CAAGTAAGACGAAGAAAGTACAACTGTCAGCTGGACTATACCTCGAGATCTCGTGTATGAACCAGAATTAGGTACATGTATGTACAATGATTAAATCAGAAGTTCGATGCGTACTGGTGGTGCAGGTCTAACTTGGTGTCTGGCCTGGGTGGTGGGAGGGGCGGTCCGATGAAGCAATGCGTGTCCGGATGAGTGATGGATTCAGATTAAAAGCACTAGGAATTCTCCTTGGTCCGATGCGTTATGGTGTGGCGTGTGGAAGTCAAAACATGTCGACGATAATTAATTGAAATAAATGGTTAAGAAAAAGTGTGCATCTTGTTGGTCTTTCTCTCCTGTGTTTTGGCCAATAAATATAAATTAACATTGGCATGAACAAGCACTATGAAAATGATATCAGTGCCAATTTAAATGGATACTCCAGGACAAGTGGGAAGCCACATAGTACCTAATTTTTAATATTTGGTGCCATCACCAGTCCACAGTATTGTGGATTCTGGAACAACACTTCATCTACTGAACTTGAATTCTGTACTGGGAGTTAAATGTTGGTAATACAGTACACAAATTTCACTGTTTCACCGTGCATTTTAATTCACTGAAATCTTATACACCAACTAATGCACTTCTCTATACAATAAAATATTAGTCTAAAATATTCATATTAAAACACTTAAAAACGCTCCAACATGTTTCGATCATCATTGAGATCATCTTCAGGGAGCTGGTATATTCCTTGTTAAAGTCACTGATTTTAAAATTTGTTAAAAATGTAAAAAGTCAATGTGATGATGAGGCAGTTGCCATATCACCACATTGGCTTTTTACATTTTTAACAAATTTTAAAATCAGTGACTTTAACAAGGAATATACCAGCTCCCTGAAGATCTGAATGATGATTGAAACATGCTGGAGCATTTTTAAGTGTTTTAATATGAATATTTTAGACTAATATTTTATTGTATACAGAAGTGCATTAGTTGGTGTATAAGATTCAATACAGTACACATTTGATATTTGTGTGATTATTTATTGTTGAAATACCCCAAGAGGTGGATTACAGTTAAGTTCATCTGAAGGTTGTAAATGTGGCTAGCATGTTACTAATAGGGATGATGCTTGGAATGAGGTCATGCTTTTCACATTTATAACTTCGTCTGCTCTACACAGCATAGTCGTATGCCTATCGCCACTTTATAGCCATTTTATAAGTCGTCTGCCTATATCTGTCTCTTCCTTGGGCTTTGATTAAATGCAAGCTCTGGGAGGGTGTCATTCTTGGTCCTGTCGAGATTATTTAACCATTTTTATCTGTAGTCAGTGTGGCAGCCATATGATGGTCAGCCATCCTGTATTAAAATGAACATGGGATGAAAAGGTTTCTTGACATAGGGTCCGAATTCAGGGTAGCATTTCAGCCATGCCTGAGAGTGACTTCAACTGCTGCTATGACATCGGATTCTCCAAGACTCACCAGGGCCAGAACAAGAAGTAAACCAGCTGAAGAGGCATGCCACATCAGTCATTATTGGAAGAAGGTTAGACTCAGCCGTCGTGTGGGGACGTGCTTCCTGCCAGAGTCTACAGCATTGCGTGTTATGGCACTCATCTCATTGTCAGACATACGTGTTCCCATTCATTGTCACTATTGTAAAAATGAAGGTGTTAACACGGTATGGTAGGGAGTATCCCTTGGCCCCTGAGCTATCCAGGCTATACACACCACTGCACCATTCATTTAGACTCCAGTATGGTGCAGCTTGGACCAGTATGGGGGGGGACAGGAGGAACAGTACTGATGCTCCATCAGAAACTTGGGGGACAGCTGGTGATAGGTTCACATTAAAACATATTCTGTTACTGGTTTTATGTTCTTTTATGTTCTAGGTGATTGTGTAGCTGATCACAAAGCACAGAATGGAGACGTGTTCATGAAATTGTCTGTAAGGGGACTGGTGGTGAACACTTGCTGGAACATTTAACCTAAAGTTGACAGAATTGAATATACTAATAATGTATTGATTGTTTCAGCAGTTATTTGTTTTAAGGGATGGATATGATTATAGCCACTAGCTGCTTCAGTATAATGACTAGGCTTCAAGCTGGACAGCCAGTGAATTGTGGATTGATCCTCAGCAGGGACAGAGTTGTTACCTTCTACACAGCATTCAGAGTGGCTTTGGGACCCACCCAGTCTCCTGTTTGGTTGGTGCAAGGGGCTGTTTCCTGCAGTAGAGCAGCCAGAGCATGGAGCTGACCACATAAAATGCTGATGTTAAGAGTGTGTGTGTAGCTATACATCTGTTCCCTCTTTACTTTTCGTGGCCTAGTGCTTAGTTAAGCATGGGGATGGCTTGTCTGTATGGTATCATTATTGTGTTTGTATCTTGCCTCACCCAGTAACTCCTGTTAGAGCTGGGTGGCTGTGTGAACTTTTGAGATGATAGTGACATTATTTGAGATGGCAGTGACATTAGCGTCACTTAATTTTGGGTCCTAAATATTGTGTGGTAAAGGAACTTTAAAAAAGTATGCAACTTTTGTTTTTGTAATTTTCTTTGTAGAATTTAAAACTGAACATGGTGGCTCTGTGAAATCTGCATGTAGTTTTTTTTTTACCCTCACACAGTGCACGGTACACACGCCTCACAGGTCACAATATGCAGCCATAACACTGACGTCTTGTACGAGATCTATGTATCCACTTTGAACCAAGTGTGTAATTTTAGCTAAGTACTGACTGTGGCTCCCTAATGATGGTTTCCTTGTAAACCAAAACATGTTGGAGCTTTTTCCCTATTTTAAAATGTTTTAATAACTCTGTTTTTTAACGTTGTGTGCATCAGTTGGAGAATAAAGTGTCTGCATGTAGTGTTGAGTTTGATGATGGTAACTACTGAAAGATGTGAATTTTGTATGAAAATAAATGATAGACCTACCTTCACATTTTGAATGAAGTGCTGTGTACATTCCAACAATTACAGCTCTTGCTGTGCGCAAAACTTGGGGTTTGTTTCTGACATATTAAGAGCCCTTACTAATGGAATTTGTGCAAAGAAGTGGATCACTAAATTATGTGTTTTTGCTATGGGCTGAGATACCCCAGGATTTGAACCCAGGTGGGGGCAGTAGAGTTTCTCTTCTCCATACCTGTCCATCCAGACTGGCCCTAGCACCCAGCTGGTACTGGGGCTTGGGGTAAAGTGGCCATGGCATGGCGATGACCATTCACCTGCACCTAGCGCCAAGGTTAAGAATGAATAGGGCTGTTCTTCTGGTCCACTGTCTGTGCTTCCATTGGCATGTTGTGAGGTGACATTTGCTTGGAATTATGTAATTATTAAGCTACAGTTCTAACTGGCCGCATTGTGTCAGTGCAACATTTTTGTAAGAAGATAGGAATCTTGTGTTTTTCATAGAGCTTGAGTGTTATCTGAAGACATACTATTTTAATATTTTACAGTCTCCTAACTTGGATGTCTTTCATGGGAGTAAAATTTTGTCCCTTTTTGATTGAAATGGTTCTTTCCACCTTGACACCATAGAGATTCATAAAGGACCAGCAGCATTGATGTATCCTAGAAAATTGAAGTTATTTTTAGTGTTTGGTGAATGCTGCCGTGGATATTTGTAGGTAAAATTAGTAATAGCCGTAAATGTAATGCTGATTTGTCAGGGACTCGTAAGTTTTACACATATTACACAATTAATAAATGTACGTTATGTATTGTGTGAGGGCGATAGTGTAAAAACTACAACAGATGTTTTTTGCATGATTGAAAACCTTACAATGTTATATGTAATTTCAGGCTTCTGGTGCAGTGTAAATGAGATTTGCATACTTCTGGAATATTTTGCAGCGTAGAATGGTAGTTTGTCGCAGACGTTTCGGGACGGCCTCTTGGTCCCATCTTACTGTTAGCTTGTCCCAAAATGTCGGTAGCAAACTACCATTTTACGCTGCGTAAAATTCCAAAAGAGTGGAGATCTCCTTACTTATAGTGTTTTCTGTGATAATATGAAAGCACTTCACATGCAAAACAACTTACATCAGTTCTTATAAAGAATTTGGAAATATGATTTTGGCAGTCTTTTCGTTCATACAGATTCCCATTATTTGATTTGTCAGTACTTACAGGTTTCCATATCTTCAAAGTTAGGTTGTTGGCTAATGTAACAATTTTTATTGCAACCTTTAGCTGTCAGTGGTGTTTGACATAAGACGCACATAGACATTTTTGCAAGACCCATAATTGGAGTAGAGTGACAGTTGAGTAGTCGTGGTAGCTATAGAACTCGACTACCATGACTGATCACTTTCCTGGGGCATTGGTCATCAAGACGTTTGGGAACAAACAACGAATGTTGTTTGCACGTGTACGCATTCTTTGTTGTCACGACAGCCATAGAAAATATTTTTGAATCTGCTGAGTTAGTTTTATAAATAGTTCATATTTCTAAGCATTACTTAGAATAATCAGTGTCACTCAACATCCCAAAAGGTGAAAGGTCACTGTGTTTTACACACAATTTGTTGATGTTGGATATGTGTCAGTAATGTCTGTATAATTTATCACTTTGTTCTATAATATTTTATTGTTGATGTGTTAGTATCATATTCCAGTATTATCAGAATTCTGCAGTCATCTGTCCATTGTCTGGAGATTTCTCTTTTAAAGATTTTTGAATTCTTTCCAGTGCTCTGCTTGTTGAGTTCTCTTCGTACTCACAAATATAACTGGCACGCACAGAACATTCTGATCCCTGATATTCATATCCCCTGAGGGTGGGGTTGTATGCCAGCTTCAGACATCTGCCATTACCTCTGATGCTGTTGTTATTTGATGGGATTGTTGTGGAGTTGGAAGCCACGGGGCGAGCGCTGTTTGACCATATCCAGAGTAATCCAGGATTCAGTCCACCTGTCCAGAAGTCTTTACCTGTAAATATGGAGTGTTTACGTGTTAGGTTATGGGTGTTGTTATAGTAAGTAGTGGTGGTTACCAAAAATGTGTTAACATTTCCTGAAGTTTTGGGCATAAAAAAATGATAGACTATAATGAAAGGCATAACAATAAAACCACATGTGTACTGTAATAAAATTTTTAAGGTTACACTGTTTTGGGATATGATAACAATGTTACTATCCTGAAGACGGAGGCAGTAAGCTCCTTTGAATCATCGATTACAAATTACCAATCAACAGTTTCGTTTATCATTACTCTTTTTGTGAAAGCCCTTATTCCCAATTGTCATTTTAAAAATGTTTTCTTTTCTTAGTTTTTTTACTCAAATATCCTATCAAATTATTTATGTTGTGCATAGGAAATTGATGAAATACACATGCTTCCTTATAAAAGCTTGTACCATCCTTTTTATCGTCATTTTAGGCATGCACATGCTGAATAATGGGGTGTGGGGTAGCGTAGTGGTTAAGGTGCTGTGCTACTAGTCGGATGGTCCCAGGATCGATTCCCGGTGGTGTCACTGGATTTCTCAGTGATGCCTTTCCTTCCAACGGAACCATGGCCCTGGGTTTGACTCAGCCCCTAGTGAAAAGGAGTACCAGGAATATCCCTGGGGGTAAAGGCGGCCTGTGTGTAAGGCTGACAACCTACCACCATACTGTGCCGTTGTCACGAAATCTGGGAGCCTAAACCTGCTGGAATCCTCTGGGCCTGATCAGGCCTGTTAGAGGACGGCTTTTACCTGCTGTATAATGTCACAACATTGTGTACAGTGCTCATAGTGAAAGTACAAACATCATGTGTAATGTCAGACCATTGTGTACCACATTCACGGTGAAAGTACGATACCTCGAAGTGCTGAAGTTGTTTGCATATAAGCTACTATGTCTTGATTTTCTTCAACAGTCTCAAACTCTGCAAGCCTTGAACCCAGTGCCCTGCACATAGAAGATGATGACTTCCAGTTGAGCTCTCTCTCACTGAAGTGGTAACAGTATGCACCAACTCTTGAGAAATTTGTAGAACAGGGCTCTAAAAGTGAGAAATGAAAACATGAGTTCTGATACTAATTTTGGTGCAGTTTTGAAGGTTTAGGTTGGTGGTGTTATGACACAAAAGTGGAATTATCTTGTTTGTATCTGTTGTTAACAGTCCTAAGAGTGTAATGGGAATGTGAGAATATGATGACTAATGGCATTGGAGAAAGTGAGGCAGGAAGTAGCCATGGCTATATTTCACTTGTAGGATCGTAGTATTTGTAGGGACTGGGGGAACTCGTAAAAACTCCTGAGTCAGGATAACTGGCTTTCAACCTGGGTACTGATTTGAGGACCTGAATGTACACGTAAAGCATGAATGCTAACCGCTTGATTTCGGGTTTTGTTTCAGTTGTTTTTAATCGATTCGTTGATAGCGAGTGTAACACCAGCATCTGTGAATGTGCATTTTAGTATTGTTAATAGAAACACCCTCTTGATAATTAAGTTAATGTTTCTCTGACCGTGCATCATGAATTGACCATACAAAACTACCAACGTGATGCACTGAATATTCAATGCATCACGTTGGTAGTTTTGTATGATAATTAAGTATTCAGTGCTCTATGTTGAAGTCATTTGCAGCTTTACTTGGTAAGTATGAAAGTGATAATGCAGTTGATAATATACTCATATTTTGCACACACTCTTCATAAATCATAATTAGCAGCTTTTGAAAAATTAAGTTGTGTTGAAAAAGTTACCAAACTTGCAAACCATGCCACTACATTGAAACCCCAGTAGAACACCAGTGTTTGTCGATCGCAGTTTGTGGCGTTATATGGAGAGTGGCACGAAATTAAAATATAATATGGACTTTCTGTTCACAGACTTTCGTCAGTGCTGTATAGGGGGCGCTGTATTGGGGTTTCACTCTGTGCAATCATTAAAAGCAAAGTTTACCCTTTCTTTAAGCATCCTGCCTTCAAGGCACACATGTATGAACTTTACGTCTACACTACATTGGCACACTTGAAGGACCATGGTCAGTCACCATCTGGCAGCTTTACCCCAGAGAAAGGGCCCCTTGTTATGCATAATGTAGGAGTTAAGAGAAGAGCCCCAGCACTGTTATAAGGTTTTGAATTCCACTTGTCCATCCCACATCCACTTGTGACCTGTCTGCGTGGAGGAAGAGATGACATTATAAAGAGCTTCTGACTGTCCTGGTCTTGGCAGTATACTTGCGTAGCTGTTGCTCTTAATTTATTATACACCAACGAATGCACTGTTATATTGTAATAGTCTAAAATCTTTACACTAAAACATTTAAAATGCTCCAACATGTTTTGATCCTTAGATGATCCTCAGGGAGCACACATTGTTCCTTGCTAAAATTATATGTTAAAAAGTTGATTACTATATTATATGTTTCGGTGATGCGGCAGCATATCGTGTGTATTTGTATATGTTGTATCTCTTGCAGGGAGGTAGGTTGACTGGCTAGCCAGTCGACCTACCTCCCTGCAACGGATACAACATATACACATACACATGATATGCTGCCGCATCACCGAAACATATAATATAGTAATCAACTTTTTAATATATAACTTTAGCAAGGAACAATGTGTGCTCCCTGAGGATGATTTAAGGATCGAAACATGTTGGAGCATTTTAAATGTTTTAGTGTTAAGATTTAAACTATTACAATATAACAGTGCATTCGTTGGTGTATAATAAATTAAGTGTCTCCAAAATGCACAGTGCAACAGTAAAGATAAAGCTATTGCTCTTACCTTGATTTTGATTGCTGTTGGCCATGACGTGATGGAGTAATTCTTCAGTTCTTCTCAGTCTCTTCTCCATGAAGTCTACTCTGTACACTAATTTCTCAATGGCACCCAGCAGGTAGAGGTCTGTTTCTGTAACCTCCTTGCCAGCCCCTCCTGGAGGCTTATCACCAGGTTGTGTGATATAAAAAGGTTTGTTTTTCATTACTTTCTGGTCACGGGGAACAACAGAAAGTGCCCATTCTTCTAGTAATGGAGACCATATACCAGCTGTTGTAGATGTCGTTTCTTCATTGGTGTCATCAGCTGTCCCCATTGATGTTCCGTTAGTTGTAGCAGTGGAGGAATATGTCTGGGCTAAAGATGGAATTGGAATAGAAATATGTGCTGACATTTATTAGAAATACATTCTTCATAAACAGGAGCTAAGAGAAAGATGTCTGATCATAGCAGGGGGGGTTTGGGGACCTCAATTGGTCATATTGTGCCATACCATGTTTTGAGTGTGGTGGTGGTGAACATAAAACATTGGTGCAATGATGGTAGACGGACAACTGAAGACTGGAGAAAAAATCTGTCACACAGCCATGTAGATAGTGGTGGCCATCATAGTGGTTTTAGTTGTTGCCTTGACAGATTCCTTGCATTTGTTGTCTGGTCTTAAGTGAGTGTACACAACTGAAGGAATCACATTGTTTGTTCTTCTTGCAACTCTGTGACAGGGTTGTTTGGATGCTGTTGTGGGTGTCTGACATGTGACATTTGTGTTCAACTTAATGTAATTTTCTTAGCACCAGGTTGGATGCCAAATAAATCAAGAGGTGGGTTCACAACATTTATTCCAATAACTGCACAACAGTAAAAGGACAATAATTTATAAATATATGACACCACTCCTACATACTTCAGCCTGTAATGGCCATAATCAGGGAGATGGTTATGAAAGGAAAGAGAAGTTATGAGATGTGCAGATAGAAAACTAAAATACATGTGTCAAACTACATGGTAAAATGTTTGTATCTTGTAACAGATATGTGTTACAGATTACAAGTTACAAACATTTTACGGTGTAATTTAATGAACACATATATTTCAGCTTTATATCTGCACATCTGTAACATACTAGCCATAACTACTCTTCCCTTTCATAACCACCTCCCTGATTATGGCCATTATTAGGACGATGTAGGAGGAATGTCATATTTATTAACTCTTGATAGTTGTGCAGTTGTTGGAATAAATGTTGTGAACTCGTTTACTATATGGAACATGGATAATGTTCAATAGTGAAGTGGGTGTTAGTGTATTCCACAACTGTAGAGTCTATTTGTAATAGCATAAGACTCACCCTTAGGTCATCATTATGCATCGTTAGCTGTTATTAACCGCACACTGAGTGTAGTATGTTAATGTCTGACTCCTCTTTAAACGATTTTGATGATTTGTATTGTAAAAGGTGCGACTGATATTGTGTACAGTGCACCTCATCTCAGGCTGGAAAAAAGAGACTCATAACATTTCAGAGACAGGAGTTGTTTCCATCTCCAGGTTGAAGGGGAGAGGGAGAACCTACTTAAAGGGCCCTTTCAGGGTGTTATCCCCTGTGACTGGACCTGCAGAGGGAGACAGATACATTTCCCGAAACATTTTGAGTCTTTGTTAGCCTGAGACTATGGACAATGCCCAAAACAGTAGTCACCTCTCTGACCCTCTGATGCGTTCCATTTCCTCGTTAATAAATTCGAGATGTTAATTTGGGACGTAAACCTTGCAGGCCATTTCTAACGTGTCGCAGAGAAAGATGTTCGAGACACATCTAGGAGCCGAAGCAGAGTGAAAAGGTCAAAGCTGTCGCAAGCCCTGAAGATGTAAGGGGAACAGAGGTAAAGCTCAACTCATTCTTCAGATTGCTATTAGAAGGAGAAGAGCGGTCAGTTTCACGTCGCAGCTTTTTTACGCCCGGGAAAAGCGTCTCCGGTACCTGTCGATTGGGGGGGGGCTGGGTATGCCACAGAGCAAGTCTGGATATTGTGGAAAGAGAAAAATCTACACCAACCGGGAAACCAACCCTAGACAGTTCAGCAAAGTACTGTATGAACTAAATAAACAAACGGTGAAGGAAGAACAGACCAACGAAATGCACAAATTAATTTTTCATTAATTTATTATTGTTCACATTACTCCGACATGTTTCGGCTACTTAATTGGAGCCATCCTCAGGGAGTTTAAAGTCCTTGTTAAGTTACAAGCCATTGTAGTAATCTGTTAGGATGCTAGGATGCTGTGCTTGTTGTGGAATGCTCAGCATTCCACAGCAAGCACATCGCCACATGAATGCAGGTACATAACAGCATCCTAACAGATTACTACAATGGCTTGTAACTTACAAGGACTTTAAACTCCCTGAGGATGGCTCCAATTAAGTAGCCGAAACATGTCGGAGTAATTT